>CAEZUP010000064.1_pt1 | contig 12459 bp, 8 predicted proteins | sample 7264511 | NCBI WGS metagenome assembly CAEZUP01 (sample SAMEA6813833, study PRJEB35770) | uncultured Microthrixaceae bacterium | biome: Freshwater; feature: Freshwater reservoir; material: water | place: Czech Republic | collected 2016-04-20 | depth 0.5m m
AGGACGGCGGGTGCCGACGTTTTCGCAACGTTGATCGCCCCGGGGAATCGGGTTGTGCAGATGAAGCGGGCCCCGGGGGTCCATCGGAGCACCCGTGCCGCGGACAGGGTCTTGGGAGTTCCGAACGTCCACGTCGCCCCGGATGCCCGGAGAACCGATCGGAGTCCCTTGGGTCCGAGTCCGCTGTCGGCAACGACCAGAACGCCTCCAGCGAGCCACACGCCGTATGCAGCAGTCAGAAGGTCGGCGCCCGGAGGAACAAGCATCGCAACCCGATCACCGGGAGCGAAGCCCCGCTCGACAAGCACACGAGCGATGTCGGCCGAACCCTGAGCGAGGGCGGACCACGAGACCGAACCCGCTGCGTCTCTGTAGGCGGATTCTTCGTCGGATGAACGCCGCAGAAGTGCCGAGGTGATGTTCTCGAATGGCGTTTCGGTTGACGCTGACGTTTGGGCACGAAGCGGCTCACCGGTCGTATCGGGCGAGTCGAGAACCTGATCGAGCCAGTCGGAGGCAACTTCCGCCATCGGCTCGTCGAGAGGAACAAGGTGCCCGGCATCGGGAAAGCGGTGCACGTCGGCGTGCGGCGCCCGTTCGAGGAGATCGGTGAGGAAACGATCGTGGAAAACCGGATCGCGTCCACCCCACACGAGGAGCAGGGGAATCCGGAGATCGGCGAGGTTGGCGGCGGACTTCTGCAGCGCCGTCCACGATGTGTCGTCGGGGGTGAGGGGAATGTCGGCAACGAAATCGGCAACAGCCACTCGACGTTCGGCCGAACGGTACGGGGCGCGCAGCGCGGCCCGATGCTCCTTGGCGGTCATGGCGGCGGTGCCGCCTACGAAGAGGGGAGTGCGTCGGCACGCGAGATCGACGAACCGGCGAGCGGTCGCGATCAATGGCGGCATCGGAGTCCGATCGGGCTTGGCGACACCGGTGTTGCCGAGGATGACCGCTCGCACATCGAGCGAGGAAACCGCTCCGAGGGCGACGGGACCGCCCCAGTCGTGGGCAACGACCACCAAGGGGCCTGTTGTGTGTTGTTCGCAGAAGGCCACCAGTTCCGCAGAGCGCTGCTCGAGGGTGCGGGGTTCTGCACGCTGCGACCAGCCCATGCCGGTCTGGTCGATGGCGATGACGCGCCAACCCGGACTCAGGGTTTCGAGAAAACCCCGCCAGAGATAGCCCCAGGTGGGATTGCCGTGGACGCAGACGATGGTGCCTCGGCTGGCCGCTCCCGTGTCGAGGATGCTCCACTCGACGGTTCGGGAGTCGGGGAGATCGACGCGCACATTTCGGTGCCACGCCGGATCGATTCCCCATCGTGTCCAGTCAGCATCGGAGGGGGATTCGAGGGCCAACGCCGATTACCAGATCAGTTCGGCAACGGAGCAGTTGAGTCCCGACCCGATTCCCATCAGCAGAACATGATCGCCGACATCGAGACGATCGGCACTGGCCGACAGCGTGTACGGAACAGCGGCCGGGCCGATGTTGCCGAAGTCCGGATAGGTGAGCGGCACGCGGGTCTTGTCGATCGAAAGCAGTTCGCAGAGCTTGTTCGTGTGGACGGCAGAAACCTGATGGAGGATGTAGGTGTCGCAGTCGTTCCACTCCCATCCTTCGGCGAGAGCATCATTGAACGTCATCTCGGCGAGGCTCAGACCCGATTCGAGCAGTGCCGCCGTATCGGTGCGCATCTCGTCGAGATCACCGACACACAGATCGTGATACTTCGTGGCCGCTCGGGTGACGCCGCCGAGGAACTGATGCGAACCGATCCGCGGTCCGCCCATGACCATTGCCGCCGCACCGGAACCGAGTGTGAGTGACGCGAACTGGTCGAAAACATCGGTGAGGGTCGTGTCGGGGCCCTGAAGACGTTTGATCGTCTGTGTCTGCGGTTGGCGGCTTCCCTCGCCGTCGACGATCAGCACGACCTTGACCTGACCGGACTCGATGAGCGACGAAGCAATCGTCATGGCATTGATGAATCCGAGGCAGGCGTTACCGAGATCGAAGTTCATGCACGTGGCGGGCAGCCCGAGTCGATTGTGCACGGCACAGGCGACGCTGGGCTCGAGGTGGTGCTTGCATACCGAGGTCGAGATGAGGAGATCGACCTCGGACGGAGCGACTCCGGCTTGTTCGAGTGCAACGGCGCCAGCCCTCGCGGCGGCCTCGTCGAAGGTGACATCTTCGGGCCACCAGCGGCGAGCCTTGATGCCCGCGACCGACTCGAGGAGTCCGGCCCGGACGCCGACCCGCTCGTAGGTCTCGGCGAGCTGCTCGTCGATCCACACGGACGTGATGACCTCGGGCGCGTCGACATGAGCGACCGACCAGATGTGGGATCGGGAGAAGGCTGACGGAGAAGTCACCCCTGCAGGCTAGGGCCTTGGCGGGGCGTTGCCGTCAGCTGGTCATTCCGCCGAGGCCGACAAGGCCGCGGGCCAGCTCGATCTCACCCATATGGCGCAGCCCGTGCTGATAGAGCCAGCACTCGGTCCCGTCCAGCACGGTGATTCCGGCGGGACCCGCCACTCGGGCGCTGTAGGTGGTCGCTATCTGCGGTGGCAGAGGATGCGGGATGATCACGCGGGTGAACTCGGCGGGATCGAGCTGGGCGAGCCAAGCCTCGGTCCGGTCGAAGACTTCGCGCTGATAGAGCTTGAACTCCTCGAAGTCACCGATCTTCTGGAGGGTCATCTCGTCGACGGTCCTGTGCTTGCCGTGATCGTCGACGCCCATCTGCACCCGTTCCTGCCATGCCGGTGACCAGATCGGGTCGATGCCGGTGATCATCATGAAGGAAGCGTCTTCCATGTTCGTGTAGTGGAAGAGCGAGAACGCGATGGGGAGGACACCGTCGCGCTCGAAGTGGTTCACATGGTCGAGGTCCATCGACTCGACGGCCTGGTAGTAGAGCGAGTGCATCGCCGCCATGCGTCGCTGGAGCGAATCAAGGGTGAGGTTCATCGTTGGTAATCCGGATCTGCTCGGCGGAGGATGATGTCGGTTCGTTGCTTCACTGCGTCCTCGAATCGTCCTTCTTCGACCATCCAGAAGCGGTTGGCGTAGAGGCCATCAATGACGGTGTCTGCCACTTCGGACAGGGGAGTGAAGGCTATTGGTGTTCCGGCTGCCTCCATCGAAGCGATCCAGCCCTCCATCTTCGAGGACGTGTCCACCGGAACATCGGCTTCGAATTCGGGTGGGCGTTCGGCGGCCGCCCAGATGCCGGTGTTGAGGATGCCTTGGGTCTTGCCGGTCGGGAACAGGACCGATACGCCGATCTTCGGATCGACGGCGTGCAACTGACCCCACAGGCACTCGGACAGGGTGACGACGGCTGCTTTACAGGTCGCGTAGGTGGGCGACATGGCGATGGGGGAGAACCCGCCGTTGTTCGACGTGGTGTTGATGATGTGGGCCTCCTCGTTCTGGGCGAGCAGCGTCGGCACGAATGCATTGATGCCGTTGATGACTCCGTAGACGTGCACGCTGAAAGCGAAGCGCCAGTCGTTGATCTCGTGTTCCCAGAGTGCGCCATGTGCGCCTGATGCGACTCCGGCGTTGTTGCACACGACGTGCACCTTGCCGAAATGGTCGAGCGTCGCGTCCCGAAGTGCCTCGACCGATTCGAGTTTCGAAACGTCGGTGGCCACGCCGATGACATCGATTCCCTGCGATCGCATTTCGGCCACGGTCTCGTCGAGAGCCTCCTGCTTGAGGTCGGCGAGGACGAGCTTCATGCCTTCCTGAGCGAACCGCTCACCCATCGCCCTGCCGATGCCGCCGGCACCTCCGGTGATGACTGCAACCTTGCCGTTGAGATCCTTCATGTTTCCCCCTTGATGAATTGCCCGACGCTAGCAATCGGTTGACGCTCACCGCCGAAGGAATCGATCTCGAATCCTTCGGTCAGCGCCGCTCGAAGGCGCTGCTTGCCGAGAGCTTTGCTTTCTCGTGATGCGGTATCGAAGCATCGTCGGCGGAATCGTTCCGGTAGGGGCCGAGAACCGTGACCCTGTGCATCACCCGTTCCTCGTCGTAGTCGCCGATGGCGTAGTGGCGCGTGCAGCGGTTGTCCCACATGACGACATCTCCAGGCGACCAGTGCCAGCGGCAGGTGAGTTCCGGTCGCTCGCCCCACGCGAAGAGATGGCCGAGGAGAGCATCGCTCTCGCCCTGTTCGAGTTGCGGGATGCGAACGGTGAACAAGCGGTTGACGGCGAGTGCCTGGCGCCCGGTCACGGGATGTCGGATGACGAGTGGTCGTTCCGCCCTCAACTCGGGATGGCCCTGAGGCCAAGCGGTGTGCACCGCTGTCAGGCCCTCGAGGAAGGAGCGCATGGGACCAGACATCGATTCGAAAGCTACGTACTGGTTCGACCACATGGTGTCCCCGCCGACGACCGGTCCCCGTACGTTCTGGAGGACGGTTGCTATGGGAGGTGCGTCACTGAACGTCACATCCGTGTGCCACACATCCGCACGTCCACCACGTTCACTATGGAGGAGCGTGACCTCGGGAGTGCCCTCGAGTTTCTCGGTGAGCGGATGCACTTCGAGTTCGCCGAACTTGTGAGCGAAGTCCCGCTGCTCGGTTGGGCTGAGGCCCTGGCTCGGGAAGAACAGGACAAGGTGTCGCATCCAGGCATCGTGGATGAGATCGACCGTCACACTGTCGATGGATCGGAGATCGACTCCGGTCACGCTGGCTCCGAGTGCTCCGGCAACGGGAGTGATGGTGGGTTGAATGGTCACAGTCGAGCCACCGCATGGAATGTGGAGCTGACCAGATTCGTGACGGGAATTTCGACCTCGAGATCGGCGGCGAGAGCGAGCGCCTGTTGAAGGTCCTTCTCACCCAGATCCCGGAGATGTTCGAGCATCGTCCGCAGTGATTCGGGATCGTCCGGCCCCAGAGGGGCGGGGCCACCGAGGACGAAGGGGGCGAGAGCCTGCGCAAAGACTCCGGTCTCACCGATCACATGGTTGAGCAGGGCCAGATCGACGTTGGCGGCCCGTGCGAGAACCATCGCTTCATGGACCGCCGTCATCATCGTGTAGCCGACGGCGTTGCGGGCGAGTTTCAGCGCCATTCCGGCACCGATGGGACCGGCATGGACCACTTCCTTCGAGAACGCCATCAGCACGGGACCTGCTTTGGCGACTGCATCCTCCGTTCCCCCGACCATCGTGAGGAGCGTTCCGCTGGTTGCACCTTCCTCGCCACCGCTGATGCCGGCATCGATGACCGAAACGCCTGACTCGGAAGCGGCTTCGGCGATCCGGACGATGGTGGCCAGTGATGCCGTCGTGTGGACAGCGACCACGGAACCCGGCTCGAGCGAGCGCAGGACTCCATCGGGGCCGGTCACCACCTCGAGCAGTTGGGAATCGTTGAACACGACGATGCTGACGAATGAAGCCCCAGTGGCGGCGTCGGCGGCACTCGTCGCGGCACGGGCACCGTTGGTGGCCCGAAGCGCCATCGCATCGCCGGAAATGTCGAAGACCGAAACGGCGTGTCCGGCGGCGAGCAGGCAGTCGGCCATGGGGCCACCCATCTGACCGAGCCCGATGACAGCGACGTGCTGGGGGGTGACCGGGGAAGGCGTTGTCGACGGAGCGCTCACGACGCGCCCTTCGCGGCGTTGGCGATTGCGGCCTCGGTCACTCTGAAGAGGTCCCCACTGCTGGGATAGCCGACGTAGGGGATCAACTGGATGGCAACCTCTCGAACCTGCTCGTCCGACAGTTCGCCGGTCTCCAGGCAGCGGGCGAGTTGGATGCCGAGGACATCAAACCTCTGTTGTGCGGCGAGGACACCCATGACAAGGAGCCGGCGCGATTCGATCGACAGGGCCGGTCGCGACCAGACCTCGCCGAAGAGCTGCTTCATCATGAGGTCGAAGAAGTCCGCCTGCCCCTCGGGAAGGATGAACGCGTCGTCGCCGTAGATCTCGTGATATTTCGAGACGCCCCGGTCTCGACGTTCGGTTTCGGTGAGTGCCTCGTCGGTCATGGGCGGACCGTATCGGAGATGCCGATCGCATTGACGGGATCGTCAGGCGAGCGGTGAATGGACGCGGGAGGTGCCGTGTTCCGCTACGTTCATTTGAGTTCTGGAAAACGATGCTGATCCGACGTCATCGCCGACTCGGTCAGCTCCAGCCGATGAGGGGGCTTCATGGCTACAACAGTTGGTCAGTACTGCATCAAGGTCAGCGATCTCGAGAAGTCCGTCGACTTCTACGTGAATCTTCTCGGGCTCAAGGAGCAGGGGCGCACCGAGATCCCCAATGTGCAGGAAGTGCACGTCGCCGCCGACGTCGGCGGCGGTCGTCTCCAACTCGCCAAATTCGCGGAAACCATGAGCCCGCAACCGATCGACCACGGCAATGCGCTCTGGAAGACCTACGTCAACGTGGACGACTGCAAGGCGACTTGGCAGAAGGTTGTCGACGCCGGCTACCAGTCGGTAATGGACCCGGAACGGCTCGAGCGGTGGCCGGTGATCGTCGCATTCGTGATGGATCCCGATGGCTACCTTGTGGAACTCGTTCAACACGACGGAACGCCTCCGGGAAGCTGAGTCACCATGAATGCCGAAGACCTCATCCTGATCAGCGTCGATGACCACATCGCCGAACCCGCTGACATGTTCGACGCGCATGTTCCGGCGAAGTACAAGGACAAGGCGCCGCGGGTGGTCACCGACGACAACGGCATTCAACAGTGGTGGTACGGCGATCTCAAGGGTCGGAACCTCGGATTGAACGCGGTGGCGGGCAAGCCGCCCGAGATGTACAACATCGACGCCAGCCGGTACGACCAGATGCGTCCCGGTTGCTTCGATGTTCACGAGCGGGTCCGCGACATGAACGCCGGCGGCCAGCTGGCCGGGCTGAACTTCCCGAACTTCACCGGGTTCTCCGGACAGGTGCTCAACCAGGGGCCGGATCGTGCGCTCAACGAGGTGATGATCAGGGCCTACAACGACTGGCATGTCGACGAATGGTGCGGTGCCTATCCCGACAGGTTCATTCCCTGCGGCATCCTGCCTCTCTTCGACGTGGACAAGGCCGCCGCCGAGGTCCGTCGTCTGGCGGCCAAGGGCGTGCACGCCGTCACCTTCTCGGAGAATCCCGAAGCGCTCAACATGCCGTCGATCCATTCGGGGGAGTGGGACCCGTTGTTTGCGGCGTGCGTCGAATCCGACACGGTCCTTTGCTGCCATCTCGGCTCGTCGTCGCGTAGCGCGATGACCTCCTCCGATGCCCCTGCGGGTGTAGCGATGTCGGTGTCATCAGCGGCAACGATCTACACGCTGATGGATCTTGTGTGGGCAACCTTCTGGGAGCGGTTCCCCACACTCAAGTTCTCGCTCACCGAGGGTGACATCGGCTGGATCCCGTATTTCATGTGGCGAGCCGAACATGTCAACGACCGCCACAAGGGCTGGATCAACCACGATTTCTCCAAGACCGGTGGGCCGATGCAGATCTTCAACGATCACATCCTCGTGTGCTTCATCAAGGAGACGGTCGGTCCCGAGCTCATCGACCATTTCAACCTCGACAATGTTTTCTGGGAATCGGACTATCCGCATTCCGACGGCACGTGGCCCCATGCTCCCGAGGAAGTGATCAAGACTCTCGACGGTCTCTCGGACGCCCAGATCAACAAGATCTCCCACGAGAACGCCATGGCCCACTATCACTTCGATCCGTTCGTGAACCGGACCCGCGAGCAGTGCACCGCCGGGGCCCTTCGGGCCGAATCGCCGGACGTCGACCTCGTGACCCGGGTGGGTCGCCCGGCCGACGAGCGCGATCTGGCTTCCTGGAAGAACATCATCGCCGGGAAGCGCTGAGGCCGGTCTCCCGATGGCCTGGTCGGGTTGTGGCGGTGGGCCAAAAAATCGATTCCCTGCGGTTTGGCGCAGGTTGCTATCTGGTAGCTTTTTGCCGTCCTCGAGGTAGGGCCGGGGCCTCGCCTCGCGGAGCAGACGGGGTACTCGATGACTGGTGGAGGGTCGGAAGCGTTGCGCCTGAGGCGCCCGTTCCCGGTCCGATGTCGGCGTTTCCTCGCACTCGGGGTTGCGGTCCTCATGGTGGTATCTGCGGCGGTGGTGGTGCCGGCAGCCGCAGAGACGCCCGGAGATGCCGGGAGCGCCCCGGATTCCGGCGAGATCGCCACGACGCCATCGCCGAATCCCGATTCACCTCTGAACGTCATTTCCCTGGCTGTCTCCGAAGGAACGGAGGTTTCCTGGGAGGCCCCGCGGCCGACGGATCTGGCTCCGGAACCCACGGGTTACTCGGTCCGATCCTGCGGGCCGTTCGAGATCGGCTCGGACGAGTTGACGAAGGCGTCGGCGGCCATGTGCGCCGGCGAGAAGTCGCTGAAGGAGTTCCCGGTCTCCGCCGAACCTGGAGGCTCGGTCACGGGACCTGCGCTCAAGCAGCCCGTCGAGGGATCGCCGCAGGAGATCCGTTCCGACGGTTCCTACAAATTCGTGTCCGAATGCGCTCCGACACGCACGTCGTTCTGCGTCGTTGCACTCGCGTCGGTCGCCGAGACTGGTCTGAGCAAACCTGTGATCGTCGGTTCCGGTGGCATCGCCCCGGACGCACCGATCGACCTGAAAGCCGTCGCCGGTCGGGATGGTGCCTCTCTCGATCTCGAATGGGTGGCGGCACCCGATGTGGTTCAAGCGGACGATCTTCCGTCTCTGGCCCAGACTTTCGAGGTCTGGCGGGACAACGTTCTGCTCGTACGCGGTCTGACCACTCCCGAATACGCCGACAAGTCCTGTGGCCTCGCCCGTCGGTGTTCGGAGCGCGTCTACGCCGTGAGCCCTGCCGGTCGTTCGGCCGCAGTCGAGGTCGATGCGCACACGGCGGGAACATCGGCTCCGTCCATGGTCGTCCCCGACGGAATGTTGAACCCCGGAGTGTCGGTCATCTCCGGTTCGCTCGGCAACGGCGCCGAGGACGAACGTCCGGTCGTCGTGTCGTTCGTTCCGGTGGGAACGCTCGCCGACGGCACGACGTCGACGGTCCCGTCGCAAATGGCGCGGTCCGGGGCCGACGGATGGTCTCTGGAAGTTCCGGCGGCGCTGGTGCCCGGCCGGTACCTGGTCACCGCCACCCAGGGGACGTTCGGGAGTGAAGCCGCCGAGGTTCCTGTCGCGCCGCCAACACCCCTCGACATCGTGCTCGGTTCGGGGCCGTCATCGTCGGTTCCAACAGTCGCGTCGGGGTCATTGACCATCGGTGGCACCGCAACTCCGTCGCCACCCGCATCGCAGCTGTCGATCCGCGATTCGTGGGGCGCCCCCGGTGGCACCGACACCCAGCGCTCGCAGGCCGAGTTGTCAGCGGCTTTCGCCGCCACCCGTGCTGCATCGAAGTCGACAGTGCAGAACGTCGGTGTCGACGCGCTCGGCCGATGGATGATCGTGCTTGGCGCGCGAAGCGGTCTCGGAGAGCGCCACGTGGTCGAGATCACCCAGACAGTTCCCGGAGTGGGTGCAACCACCCGGTATTTCGAGTTTCAGGTATCCGGGGGTGTCATCGTCCCCCGTACGGGAGGATCCTCAACACTTTTCGTCCCTCAGGCACCACTGGTTCCGACGGCAACCGTGCCTGCGGCGCCGACCGGCCTCAACGCGACAGCCGGCGACCGCTCGGTGTCGATCCGTTTCACTGCCGGAGCCGCCGGAACTTCTCCGATCACGAACTACGCCTACCAGATCGGAACCGGGGCATGGACCCCACTGAACCCTGTCGACGCCGTGTCGCCGGTGCGAATCACCGGTCTCGCCAACGGCACCTCCGTTTCCATCAAGCTAAGGGCGATCAGTCTGGCCGGTCAGGGCACGATTTCGGGGCCGATCAGCGTCACGCCTCGGACGATTCCCTCCACCCCCACCGGCCTCTCGGCAGTTGCGGGCAACGCTGGCGCGACGGTGACCTTCACGCCGGGAGCCAATGGCGGCTCGCCCATCACGAACTACGAATATCAACTCGACGCAGGACCGTGGGTGGTGCCGGTTCCATCCGTGGCTACGAGTCCGTTGGTCATCTCCGGGCTCATCAACGGAACCGCATCATCGATCAAGATCCGAGCGATCACAGCCGCCGGCCCGAGTCTTCCGTCGCTGCCGGTTTTGGTGACTCCGCGCACGGTTCCCTCGGCACCTACCGGGCTCGTCGCAACGCCGGGAAATCTTTCCGCGTCGATCGCATTCACCCCAGGTTCCACCGGGGGTTCGACAATCACGAATTACGAATATCGGGTCGGTACCGGCGCTTGGAAGGCACTGAACCCGGTCGACACGTCATCACCGGTCACGGTTCCGGGTCTCTCCAATGGCACGCAACAATCGATCAAGTTGCGTGCCGTGAACGCCGCCGGAAAGGGCGCCGAATCGACGGAGGCTCTCGTGACACCGCGCGTGTTGTCCGCGGCACCGACGTCGTTGACGGCAACGCCGGGTGACGGATCGGTCTCGATCTCGTTCGTCCCGGGGGCCGCAGGAACATCGGCCATCACGAACTATCAGTATCAGATCGGAACCGGGGTCTGGACTGCACTCAACCCGGCAGATGCAACGTCACCGGTGTCCATCATCGGCCTTACGAACGGCACGGCGTATTCGATCAAGTTGCGGCCGGTGAGCGTGTTCGGCGCCGGTACGGCATCGGTTGCAGTTACGGCGACACCTCGTGTGCTTCCTGCGGCGCCGACCTCACTCTCGGCTACGGCACGGAATGCGTCCGCAACCATCGCCTTCACGCCGGGGGCCGCAGGCACCGGAGTGATCACGAACTACGAGTATCAGGTCGGCACCGGCGCATGGACGGCGATCAATCCTGTCGACGCCCTCTCGCCGGTGACCGTCGCAGGTCTCGTGAACGGGACGGTGGCATCGATCAAACTTCGAGCCGTCAGTGCCTATGGCGCAGGAACGGCTTCGGCCCCTGTATCGGTGACACCGTGTGTTCTTGCGTCGGCGCCCACGGCACTGGTTGCCACCCCGTTGAACGGATCGGCATCGATCTCGTTCGTGGCTGGGGCCGCGGGCACCTCGGCGATCACGAACTACCAATACCAGATCGGCACCGGCGAGTGGACGGCATTCAGTCCCGCCCAGACGGGTTCGAAACTGACGATCTCGGGACTTTCGAACGGAACTCTCTATTCGATCAAGTTGCGTGCCGTGGGAACGTACGGAGTCGGAGCCGAATCGGCGGCCGTGACGGTGACGCCGCGGACAATTCCGTCTGCTCCGCAGTACACCTACGGCGTACCTGGTGACCGGTCGATCGCCATCAACTTCTCGCCCGGAGCCACCGGTGGATCTCCCATCACGAACTACGAGTACCAAATCGGCTCCGGCGCATGGGTTGCTTCAGTGCCGGCACGGACCACTGCACCGGTGACCGTCACGGGCCTCGTGAACGGGACCTCGTATTCGATCCGGTTGCGTGCGATCACCGCCGCCGGGCCGAGCCTGCCATCCGGAGCTTCGACCGCAACACCGAGAGTTCTTCCGGGAGCCCCGACCGGGTTGATCGCTACCGCCGGAAACGGATCGGTCTCGATCGCCTTCACGGCAGGAACCGCCGGAACCTCGGCAACCACGAATTACGACTACCAACTCGATTCGGGATACTGGACTTCCGTTTACCCGGCGACGAACAAATCGCCCGTGATCGTCACCGACTTGACGAACGGGACTGCCTATTCGATCAAGATCCGGGCAGTGGGTGTGCTGGGCGTGGGGGCGGCCTCGGCCGCAGTGGTCGTCACTCCGCGCACGAAACCCGCAGCGCCGACCGGACTTGTTGCCACCCCGGGTGACCGTTCGGCATCGATCGCCTTCACCGCCGGTTCCGACGGTGGATCGTCCATCACCAACTACAAGTATCAGTTGAACGGCGGTGCGTGGACAGCTCTCAGCCCGACTGATGCGATCTCACCAATCACGATTCCTGGACTCGTCAACGGCACGTCGTACCGGGTGAAGCTTCTCGCGGTCAACGTCGTCGGCGACGGTGCGGCATCGGTTGAAGCGACCGTTCTGTCTGGTGGAACCCCGAATGCTCCGTCGAACGTGACGGTTGTCTCGAAGGATGGTGCGGCGACATTGCGATTCACCGCTCCGCCAGCCACAGGATTGCCGATCACCGGCTACACGGTTTCAACCACCGAGTCGTCACCCCGGAGTTTCACGTGCACGTCGCTCATCGGCACGCCGGAACCGGTGTGCACGATCGGTGGTCTCGACAACGGATCGGCGTACTCGTTCACGGTCACTGCCCGGAACAGCGCCGGCACGAGTGTGGCGTCCTCTGCGACCGAGAGCGTCATCATCGGCGCACCCGATGCGCCCACGGATCTGACCGCCACGCCACGCGACGGTTCGGTCGACCT
>CAEZUP010000065.1_pt1 | contig 12445 bp, 14 predicted proteins | sample 7264511 | NCBI WGS metagenome assembly CAEZUP01 (sample SAMEA6813833, study PRJEB35770) | uncultured Microthrixaceae bacterium | biome: Freshwater; feature: Freshwater reservoir; material: water | place: Czech Republic | collected 2016-04-20 | depth 0.5m m
CGTTGGAAGGACCCGCCGATCGCCCATCCCTGGATCGGAACGATGACGGGAGCATCGAGTTCGAAGATCTGCCGGATGCCGCGGTGGCCGCGGGACATGAGTTCGTGATGCGTCATTTCGACCTGCTGGCCTCCGATGGCCGAGACGTCGCGCCCCGACGACCATGAATGGCCTTCACCGCGCCAGATGATCGCCCTGATCTCCGGTTTCGCACGCAGTTCACCGAGGATGTCGAACAGCTGGGCATCCATGGCATCGGAGAATGCGTTGCGCTTCTCCTGATTGTCGTTGGTGACGATGGCGATCGCGCCGTCGATCTCGAGTCTGACTTCACCGCTCATGATTCCCCCGGGGCATCGGCTTGTGTTCGGGGTCAGTCTTGCCCAACCGGTGGAATCGGGCGAACGAAACACGGGCGTTCCCTGTTCGACTACACCGGTGTCATCGAAAGTACCGGGGGAGATCGAGATGAAGTGGACCATCGGGGACGTGATCGTGACGAAAGTGGTCGAACTGGAACAGTTGATTCCTGTGGGGGGACTCCTCCCGTCGGCGACAGAGGAAGGCCTCGGTCGCCATCGCTCGTGGCTCGAACCACATTTCATGGACGCCGACGGCAACACTCTGCTGTCGATACACGCTCTTGTCATCGAGACAGCGGGGCTTCGAGTTCTGGTCGACACCTGCGTCGGTGATCGCGCCATCGAGGGAATGCCGGGCTTCCGGGGTGACCCCGGATTCCTCGAGCGGATGGAAGCGGCCGGATTCCCCGTGGAGACGATCGACATCGTGTGTTGCACGCATCTGCACTTCGATCACGTCGGCTGGAACACGCGCCCCGAAGGTGACCGATGGGTACCGACATTCCCCAACGCCCGCTATCTCTTCTGTCGCGCCGAATACGAGCACTGGATGGCCGAGCCCGGCGGCTATGCGTCGAACCTTCCCGACACCGTGACGCCGGTTGTGGAGGCCGGACTGGTCGACCTCATCGAACCGACCCATAGCGTGACCGCAGATGTCCGGTTCGTTCCCACTCCCGGGCATTCGCCGGGGCACATGTCGGTGCTCGTCGAATCGCAGGGACAGCGCGCCCTGATCACCGGTGACGCCACCCATCATCCGGTGCAGTGGGCGGAACCGGATTGGGGAATGGGCGGTGACTGGAACGGCCCGATGGGGGCGCAGTCGCGGCGCATGCTGCGCGACGAGCATGGCGACTCGGGCACCCTCGTGATCGGAACCCACTACGCCTCGCCGACCGCCGGGTGGGTCGAGAGTGTCGAAGGCGGCTGGTGCTTCAGGGCGTGCGAGGGATGACGGCGCCATCGTTCGGACTCGAAGGAAAGGTCGCGCTCGTCACCGGGGCCAGCAAGGGTCTGGGTCGGGCCATGGCGCTCGGGTTCGCGGAGTCGGGCGCCGATGTGATCGTTTCCAGTCGGAATCTCGATGCATGCGAATCGGTATCGACCGAGATTCGTGCGATGGGTCGCCGATCCTTGGCGGTGGCCTGTCACGTCGGCGACTGGGACCAATGCGCCGCATTGGTGTCGGCGGCGGTTGCCGAATTCGGTCGCATCGACATCCTTGTGAACAACGCCGGTATCGCCCCGGTGCCGCCCTCGATCCCGGCGATCACCGAAGAACTGTTCGACAAGACGATCGCGGTCAACCTGAAGGGCCCGGTCCGACTGACCGGTCTCGTCGCGGATCACATGCCCGCGGGTGGTTCCATCATCAACATCAGTTCCAAGGCATCCGAAAGACCGTCTCCGTTCACGATCGTGTATGCCGCGGCAAAGGCCGGACTGAACGCGGTGACGAAGGCGACGTCGCAGGAATACGGGCCCCGGGGGATCCGGGCGAACGCGATCGTGTGCGGTCCGTTCCTCACGGACAGCTTCGAGAAGGCCCTGCCGACACCCGAAGCGGCGGCACACGTCGCCGGCCAGTCGTCGGTGGGTTACCTCGCCGGTCCCGGGGAGATCGTCGGCACGGCGCTCTTCCTCGCTTCCGACGCATCGCGGTACATGACCGGTGCACTGCTCGCCCTGGACGGTGGCGGATCGTGAATGATCCTCTCGTCGACGAGGACAGGCTCCGCGTCTGGCTCGATGAGTGTGGAATCGCCGTGGGTGAACCGTTGCTGGTCGAACGACTTGTCGCCGGGAGGTCCAATGCGATGTTCGCGGTTCGACGCGGCGACCGCGACCTCGTCCTGCGCCGACCGGCCGGGATAGCGGTCGACCGGGCCGACGAGGGCATGCGCCGGGAGTTCCGGATCCTGCAGGCGTTGGACGGCTCGGACGTACCGCATCCCGAGGCCATCGCCATTTGCGAGGACCCGGCGGTGCTGGGGTGCACGTTCTTCGTCATGAAGCGGGTCGACGGAATCAACCCGATGCCTCCACTCCCGGTTGCATTCGGCAGCGACGAAGCACGCTCCGATGTGGCTTTCGCGATGGTGGACGCACTTGCCGCGGTCCACGCGTTCGACTGGCGGGCCGGAGGGCTCTCCGACCTTGGACGACCCGAGGGTTTCCATGAGCGGCAGGTCGATCGCTGGACCCGACAACTCTCCTCGTACGGGGGGCGCGAGTTGCCCGGAATCGACTCGGTGGCAGAGTGGCTGTCGGACAACAGGCCGACCTCGTTCACACCGACATTGATGCATGGTGACTTCCACATGTTCAACCTGCTCATCGCCGACAACCCCCCGGGACTGGTGACGGCGGTTGTCGATTGGGAGACCGCGACGATCGGCGATCCACTTCTCGATCTGGCCGGGTTCTGCGAGATCTGGTGTCCCCTCGCGACCGACGGCTGGCCGTCGCGACCTGAACTCGAGTCCCGCTATGCGGAGACCAGGGGAGTCGAACTCCCGTATTCGCTCGGGTACTACGACGCGCTCTACAACTTCAGGATGGCGGTCCTTCTGGAGGGGATCCACCAGCGGTCGTTGCGAGATCCGACCCGACCGGATCTGGTCGAAGTGGGGGATCGTGCCCTTGCGAATGTTTCCCGTGCGCTGGACGCGGTCTCCCGATCCTGACGCTGTCCGATGATGGGTCCAGCTTCCGCGTAGCCTTGACGTGTGCCTCAACCTTTTTACGTGACCACACCGATCTACTACGTCAACGATGTGCCCCACATCGGTCACGCCTACACGACGGTCACCGCCGACGCCCTGGCCCGATGGCATCGCCTGCTCGGCGACGATGTCTTCTTCCTCACGGGGACCGATGAGCACGGTCTCAAGATTCAGCGCACCGCAGACGCAAACGGGATCACACCCCAGGAGCAGGCCGATCGCACGAGTGCCCGTTTCCGCGAAGTCTGGGAGATGCTCGGAATAAGCAACGACGATTTCATCCGCACGACCGAACCGCGCCACATCACTTCGGTGCAGTCGTTCATGCAGGCGATCTTCGACAACGGCTGGATCAGGAAAGGCACATACTCCGGTCAGTACTGCGTTCCGTGCGAGGCCTATTACAACGACGCCGATCTGGTCGATGGCAACTGTCCGATCCACAACCGTCCGGTCGAGTGGCTCGAAGAAGACAACTGGTTCTTCGAACTGTCGAAGTTCGAACAGCCGCTTCTCGATTGGTACGCGTCCAATCCGGGTTGCGTGCAGCCGGATGGCAAGCGCAACGAAGCGCTCGGCATCATCCGGCAGGGTCTCGAGGATGTTTCGGTGTCCCGCACGTCGATCTCCTGGGGCGTCCCGGTTCCCTGGGACGAAGGACACGTCTTCTACGTCTGGTACGACGCGCTCATCAATTACGCGACTGCAGTCGGCTACGGCGCGGATCCCGAACGGTTCGCCGAATGGTGGCCGGCCGTCCATCATCTGATCGGCAAGGACATCCTGCGGTTCCATTGCGTCTACTGGCCGGCCATGTGCCTCGCCGCCGGCATCGAACCGCCCCACAGGATCGGCGTGCACGGCTTCCTCCTCGTCGGCGGGGAGAAGATGTCGAAGACCAGCCTCAACCAGATCTTCCCGGCCGATCTCGTCACCGATTTCGGTGTCGACGGGTTCCGCTATCACTTCCTGCGCGACAACCCTTTCGGTCCGGATGGCGATTTCTCCTACGAGGCCATGGTCACCCGTTTCAACACCGACCTTGCCAACAACCTCGGCAATCTCCTGTCCCGCGTGGCGACCGTCGTCGGCAAGAAGTGTGACGGCATCGGGCCGGCTCCCTCGCCGACATCACCCCTCGCGGCGGTGTCGGTGGAGGCCTACGCGGATACAGCGGCGGCATGGGCGAACATGACGCCGAGCCTCGCGCTCGAAGCGACGTGGCGTCTCGTGCGCGAAGCCAATGCGCACCTCGAGATCAACGAACCCTGGAAGATGGAACCGGGTCCCGAACTCGATGCCGTGATGGGGGACGCACTCGAAGTACTTCGCCTCGTGTCGATTCTGGCCACGCCGGCCATGCCCGACACGTGTGCCGAAGTCTGGAAGCGGATCGGTCTGCCCGGCACGCCGGGTGAGCAGCGTCTTCCGGATGCGGCTGCTTGGGGCGGCTATCCCGGTGGCCTTGCCGTGGACAAGGGCGAGGCCCTCTTCCCGCGCATGACCATGCCCACGAACGACTGAGAGGCGACTGTCATGCGCTGGATCGACGATCACTGCCATCTCGGCGACAGCGTGGAGGGCTGGCCCGGTCCCGCCGAAGCGCTCGCCGAGGCTCGGGCGGCGGGGGTCGAGCGGATGATCACTGTCGGAACCGATCTGGCCACCTCCCAGGTGGCACTCGATGTCGCTCGGAGCCATGACGGGGTGTGGGCCACGGCCGGGGTGCATCCCCATGACGCGTCCGGTGGAATCGACGGAATCGCGGCGCTCCTGTCCGAACCCGAGATCGTCGCCGTCGGTGAATGTGGTCTCGATTATCACTACGACCATTCGCCCCGTGGATTGCAGCGCGAGGTCTTCGCAGCGCAGATAGCGCTGGCCCATGCGCACTCGCTGGCCCTTGTCGTGCATACCCGCGAAGCGTGGGACGACACCTTCGATGTCCTCCTCGCCGAGGGTGTCCCCGAACGCACGGTGATCCACTGTTTCACCGGAGGTGCCGCGGAGGCGGCCCGATGTCTCTCGATCGGCGCCTATCTGTCGTTCAGTGGGATCGTGACCTTCAAGGGAGCCCCGGATGTCCGGGAAGCGGCGGAATTGTGCCCACTCGACAGGCTGCTGGTCGAGACCGATTCGCCATTTCTGGCGCCCGTCCCTCACCGCGGCAAGCCGAATCGGCCGGCACTCGTCACGCTGGTCGGTGCCGCGATTGCCGAGGTCAAGGCGATTTCGGTCGAAACTGTGGCGGATGTCACATGGAAGAACGCGAATGTCGTCTACGGCCTGCCCTCGTAAGGCATCGCGGCGGACGGAAAAACACACCAAACGCGCCTGTCGCGCGGGAAATCCCCTCTGAACTGGGTTTATGCCTCCCGGAGCTGAACATGGGCCGATCCGGCAAAAGTTGCAGTCGGGTTACAGCCCCCCTAGCGTCATTTCACGGCTCCGGGCGGAGTTCGCGGCGAATGCCTTCCGGTGTTCGCCGTTCTTTCGTCTTCAGCCAGTCCCTGTTGTCGAGAGAAGGACGTCGTTCTGTCTTCCACCGTGCATCCAACGCAACGCAGGCTCGTGATCGCTCTCTTCGTCACGCTGTCCTGTCTTCCGTTGTTGGTGATCGACATGCTCGGAAGCACGAGTGGTGCGTCCGAAACGAACGCAACGGCTTCGGACGTGCCCGAGTCGAGTCTCGTGATGCTGGCGACTCCGTCCACTGCAGCGGCGCCGGCCTCGGTGGTGCTCGAGACGACGACCGTGCCGCCTGCAACCGTCCCGGCGGTTCCCGTGCCGACCACGTCGGCTCCCAGGGTCGTCCAAGCTCCGCCGACCACCGCCGCACCTGTCTATCTGCCGCCTCCGCCGCCGCCGATCATCAATTCGTCGGATGCGGCCTTCATGGCCTGTGTGCGCGAGCGGGAGTCCCACGGGGATTACACCGCTGTCGACCCGTCCGGGCAGTTCATGGGCGCCTATCAGATCTACCAAGGTGGCTGGGATTCCATCGCCGGGTCGATGGGGCGCGGGGATCTTGTCGGAGTAAGGCCTCATCAGGCTTCGCCTGCCGACCAGGACGCGGTGGCATACGCCATGCTGGCCAAGTTGGGGCGTTCACCCTGGAATTTCGCCTGCTCCTGAAGCAGGTTCTCCAGTGACGACGGTTGCAGCGGGGTGACACTCACCAGACGCGAGATCACAGCCCTCCTCGAGAAGCACGGTCTTTCCCCGAGCCGTGCGCTCGGCCAGAACTTCGTCGCGGATCCGAACACGGTTCGTCGCATCGTGCGATTGGCCGGGGTGAACGACGGCGACCACGTCGTGGAGATCGGACCGGGTGTGGGATCGCTCACGACCGCACTCGCCGAGGTCGGTGCACTCGTGACGGCCGTCGAGTTGGACCGCCATCTTCTTCCCGTTCTGCGCGATGTCGTCGAACCTCTGGGAGTTCGGGTTGTCTCGGGCGATGCCCTCACCGTCGACTGGACGATCATCCTCGGGGATCACGACCGGTGGAAGCTCGTGGCGAACCTTCCGTACAACGTGGCGACCACGATCGTGCTGCAGTTGCTCGACGATGTGCCCGCCATCCATTCGATGCTCGTGATGGTGCAGCGCGAAGTGGGCGAGCGCCTTGCCTCGGCGCCGGGATCGGGTGCCTACGGGATCCCGACCGTGAAACTCGGACTGTGGGCGACGGCCGAGGTGGTCGGGCGAGTGCCGGCCACGGTGTTCATCCCGCAGCCCCGGGTCGAGTCGGTGCTTGTCCGCATCACGCGCCGGGAATCACCGGCGGTATCGGTCGATCACGATCAACTGATGTCGCTCGTACGGACGGCCTTCGGCCAGCGGCGCAAGATGTTGCGACGCTCGCTTTCGGGGATCGTCACGACCGAACAGTTCGAGCAGGCAGGGATCGCCCCCGATGATCGCCCCGAGCGTCTCGGTGTCGAGGCATGGGGAGCGTTGACCGAGGTGGTGTTCGGGGATCCCGGTTCCGGCGTGGACGACAGCGGACCGGAAGAACCCGGTCGTGACAGCGACGAGCTTCAGGAACAATGATCGGGGCATGAACGAGACCCCCACACCGCTCATCCGTCTCGTCGCTCCGGCGAAGCTCACGGTCGGCCTGCGGATCACGGGGATTCGGGCCGACGGCTTCCATCTCATCGACTCGGAGATGGTGACGCTCGATCTGGTCGACCGACTCGAGATCTCCGACGGGGATTCTCTGGAGATCATCGATGGCTCCACCGGAGCGACCCACGAGGTCGGGGCCGGTGATGACAATCTCGTTCGTCGGGCCCTGGAGCTTGTCGGGAGATCAGCCCGCGTTCGACTGCTCAAGTCGATTCCCCCGGGCGCCGGACTGGGCGGGGGATCGGCCGATGCTGCCGCCATTCTGCGCTGGGCGGGTTTCGACGATCTCGAAGCGGCGTCGACGCTCGGGGCCGACGTCGCCTTCTGTCTGGTGGGGGGCCGGGCCCGTGTCTCGGGTATCGGCGAAATCGTCGAGCCTCTGGCGTTCGTGGAACGCACGTTCACTCTCTGGACGCCGCCGTTCGGATGTTCGACCCCGGCCGTCTACCGCGCCTGGGACGACCTTGGTGGCCCCGAGGGCGACCTCGGGAACGATCTTGAAGCTGCTGCGCTTGTTGTCCAACCCCGGCTCGCGCAATGGCGCGACCGTCTGGCAGATATCAGCGGGCAACGACCGCGGTTGGCTGGCTCGGGTTCGACCTGGTTCGTGGACGGTGCGTATCCGGGTGATGGTCGGATCGTCGCTCACACGACTCCTCGAACCTGATCCGGACGGCTCCGCTTTCACGACCGAAATGCGGGTCGAACTATTTGCCTGCCGCGCGGCGCTGGAAGCGCGTGCGCTTCAGCATCTTCTTGTGCTTCTTCTTGCGCATTCGCTTGCGCCGCTTCTTAATGAGAGATCCCATGACGGAGCGACCTTAGCGGCCCGGGGACGATCGAGCGAAACGACGATCGGCGGATGCACATCTACCGCAGGATCGTCACCCCAAAACGCGTAGTCGCGAAAGGAGGAAACGGAGTTGCTCGGGGGCAGGGACTCGAACCCCGAATGACTGGACCAAAACCAGCCGTGTTGCCAATTACACCACCCCCGAAGGGCGAGGCTGACCGTACTAGAAAGTGGGCATGCCTTCGAAGCCGCTTTCAGCGATCGTGCTCGCCGCTGGCGAAGGGACGCGCATGCGGTCATCGCGCCCAAAGCCACTGCATCTCCTGTGCGGACGAGCGATGGTCCTGTATGTATTGGATTCTCTTGCAGGCAGCGATGTCGGTCGGGCAGTCGTGGTCGTGGGTCATGGGGCCGAACGGGTGACGGAAAAGTTGCTCGATGCCGCCCCGGCGACCCGACTCGAATTCGTGGAGCAGGAGATCCAGAGGGGGACCGGCGACGCTGTCGGAGTCGCCCTCACGGCCTTCGGCCCGGACGAGCTCGACGATTCCGATGCGGACATTCTCGTGTTGCCCGGAGATACGCCGTTGTTGCGGGCGACGACGATCGCCGCTCTTGTCGAATCGCACCGCGCAACGGACTCCGCCTGCACCCTCCTGACCGCCACCATGGACGATCCTTCGGGCTACGGGCGGGTTGTCCGGGGCAAGGACGGCCGAGTGGAGCGGATCGTCGAAGAGGCCGACGCCTCCGAGGCCGAGCGCATGATCGCGGAGGTCAACACATCGATCTACTGCTTCCGGGCCAGCGTCCTGGGTCCCGCCCTGCGGCGGATCTCCCCCGAAAACGCGCAGGGTGAGTACTACCTGACCGATGTCGTCCAGGTGCTCTCCGGTGCCGGATACCGGGTGTCGGCCGTGATCGCGGACGACGCCGCCGAAACCCAAGGTGTGAACGATCGCATGCAACTGGCGGTCGCGGAGAAGGAACTGCGCAGGCGAACGAACGAAGCCTGGATGCGTCAGGGCGTCACGATGGTCGACCCGGCGAGCACCTATGTGGATGCGACGGTGACGCTCGCACCGGATGTGACCCTCTTCCCCGGAACCATTCTCCAGGGAATGTGCACGGTCGGGGCGGGCACCGAGATCGGTCCCAACACGAGGCTGATCGATTGCACCGTCGGGACCGGGGTCGTCATCGAAAACAGCGTCGCCCGGAATTGCTCGATCGGCGACGACGTCCACATGGGTCCCTATGCCGCTCCGGAGCCGGGAACCTCGGTGCCCGCGGGCGCCCGTCTCGCACGGTCCTAGACTTCACCTTCCGACTGAGTAGATCGGCTGAACGACCGCATGGAACTTGTCACCAAGAAGCGTCTGCATCTCGTCTCGGGACGAGCGAACCTTCCGCTGGCGGAGGAGATCGCCCAACGTCTTGGCGTTACCCTCGGCGACGCGAACCTCGCCGAATTCGCGAACGGTGAGTTGCACACCCGTTTCGGTGAATCGGTCCGCGGTACCGACGTCTTCATCATCCAGACCCATGCGGGCAACGAAGGCATGTCGGTGAACGACGCGATCATGGAACACCTGATCATGGTGGATGCCGCGAAGCGCGCGTCGGCCAAGCGCATCACCGCAGTCGCACCCTTCTATGGCTACGCCCGTCAGGACAGGAAGTCCGAAGGTCGGGAGCCGATCACGGCGAAACTCGTGGCCAACATGTTCGCCGCTGCCGGAGCGAAACGACTGATCTCGGTGGATCTCCACTCCGGTCAGATCCAAGGCTTCTTCGATGGGCCGGTCGACCATCTCACGGCGATGCCGGTCCTGGTCGATTACATGGCCAGCCTCGGCGACGACCTCGTGGTCGTTTCTCCCGACGCAGGGCGAGTCAAGGTCGCCGAACGTTACGCGAATCAACTGCACGCCGATCTGGCGATCGTCCACAAGCGTCGGGTCAAGGGCGTGAAGAACACCGTCGAGGCGCGCGACGTCGTCGGTGAGGTCGATGGCCGGGTCTGCGTCCTGATCGACGACATGATCGACACCGGCGGAACGATCGTTGCCGCCGCCGAACAACTCAAGGCCCGCGGCGCTTCGAAGATCTACGCCGCCTGCACCCACGGAGTCTTCTCGGGACCTGCCATCGAACGACTGCAGAACTCGGTCATCTCCAAAGTCGTGACAACCAACACGCTGCCTCTCCCGAAGTCGAAGCAGATCGACAAGATCGAAGTTCTCTCGGTGGCCGGCATCATCGCCGATGCGATCGATGCGGTCTTCGAGGACACGTCGGTCAGCGAGATCTTCGACGGCCACAACCAGAGCTGACCGCCTCGACCCGGGGTCAGTGGCCCTGTTCGAGCGACCATCGCCCGACGGCGACGGTTCCTCCGAGGAAGAGTCCGCACCAGAGGCCCGTCCAGACGGCAATGGCCGTAACGGCCCCCGCGGGCCATTCGGGGGGCGCAATGGCGCGTACGACGGCCCACACGGCGGCGATGAACAGAACGATGCCGATGATCGAGCCCGAGATGATGGCCCGTCCGAAGGAGCGATCGGCAGCGTCGGTCGTGGCCGCCGGGGATACCTCGAGCGGCTCGGGAGCAGCAATGCCCGCAACAACCCGGGGTTCGGCGTTCGGGCGGGAGGATTCGATGACCGGCGCTGTCGGCTGCTCGAGAACCTTTGGAACGGTGGCGGTGGATGACATGATTTCCCCCTCGGGGTGCGGTATCGGTGCCTGAAGCATCCCTCCGGAGCCCGTTTCGGGTACAGGGTCGAAGGTCCGATCCGTTGGGGGCAGTCGACCCTCCTGGCACCCCCGAACCAGCGGGTTCGCTCCACCGGGGGAGCGACCGGTAGGATCGCCAGTCGTTTCCGAAACGTTCGCCCCCCGGCGCACCTTGCTGCCGCCGCTTCAGGAGTATCCACCATGGACCAGACCCTCATCGCCACCACCGGACGCATCCCCGGTTCCCGCTCATCCACCCGGATGCGCACCGATGGCCACGTTCCGGCTGTCGTTTACGGCCTCGGCCGCGATGCCGTCTCGGTATCGGTTCCGTGGACCGATCTTCGTCGTGCGCTCAACACCGACGCCGGCCTCAATGCCCTGATCACCATCGACGTCGATGGCACGAAGGATCTTGCGATCGTCAAGGACCTGCAGCGTCACCCCGTGCGCCGCAACGTTCTCCACGTCGACTTCCTGCGCGTCGATCCGAATGCACCCGTCGCTGTCGATGTTCCCGTGATCCTCGTCGGTGAGGCCAAGAAGGTCGAAGGTCGCCGCGGCATCGTGGACCAGCCGCTCAAGTCGCTGACCATCAAGGCCAAGCCGGCCGACATTCCCGATCGCATCGAAGTCGAGATCTCCGATCTCGAAATCGGTACCGTCGTGACCGTCTCCGATCTTGCTCTTCCCGCCGGCGTGGAAACCGAAGTTGATCCGGGCGCACCTGTTGTCGCCGGTATGGCCACCCGCTTCTCCGTCGATCTCGATCACGGTGGCGACGGCTCGACGCTCACCGACGACGGCACCGAAAGCGCTCCCGCCGCCGAGGCTCCCGCCGAGTAAGTGGCCTTCGGTCCGCGCAATTCCGAACCTCGCCGCGGTACTCCTGCGGATCTGCTGGTTGTCGGGCTGGGCAATCCGGGCAAGGAATATGAAGGAACTCGTCACAACGTCGGATTCGACGTTGTCGAACTTCTGGCGCGCCGCCACAACGGCCGCCTGAAGGCTGGGAAAGAACGCGCCCTTGTCGACGAGGTGCGCATCGACGGTCATCGGGTCGCCCTCGCCATGCCGACGACGTTCATGAATCTCTCGGGCGAATCGGTGGCCCCGCTCGTCCGGAGGTTCGGCATCACGGACAACACGGCTCTGGTGGTTGTCCACGACGAACTCGATCTCCCGACCGGCGTGGTCCGGGTGAAAGTGGGCGGAGGCCTGGCGGGCCACAACGGGCTTCGCTCGATCAAGGCCCATCTGCACGCCGATGACTTCGTACGGGTTCGCATCGGGGTCGGCAAGCCGGCCAACAAGGAACAAGGTGCCGATCACGTGCTGAAGCGCGTGGGCAAGGCCGATCGGGAACTTCTGGCCATTGCCGTCGAGATTGCAGCAGACGCGATCGAGTCGATCGTGGGCGAGGGAACCGACGCGGCGATGAACAGCGTCAATGCCCGACCCGCGCCGTGAGCGTCGGCTGAAACCGACGGTTCCGGATCTCAGTAGGGCAGGGGCACCTTGTGGGGAAGCAACTGGTACGCGGGATTCAGGATCGCCAACTGGTGCCGGACTTCAGTGGCTCTGCCCTCGACCACGAGATGCGATCCGAGGTGGACGCCGCCCAGGTGTCTACGGCCGAGGAAGATGATCGTGAGGCCACCGGTCTGATCGGCGAGGGTGAGTTCGAG
>CAEZUP010000066.1_pt1 | contig 11864 bp, 9 predicted proteins | sample 7264511 | NCBI WGS metagenome assembly CAEZUP01 (sample SAMEA6813833, study PRJEB35770) | uncultured Microthrixaceae bacterium | biome: Freshwater; feature: Freshwater reservoir; material: water | place: Czech Republic | collected 2016-04-20 | depth 0.5m m
ACGGAGACCTTGGTGGATTCGATCGACCACTTGATCTCGAGCACGAGTGTCATGTCACAAGCGTGCCACGGGGATCGGGTGAATCGGTCGTTCTGCGCCATGTTCCACGTCGTCGATGCAACGCGGATCAGTCGGTCGGCGCGAGCAGCCCGAGAGTCGCCCAGACGCGATCGCTCGCTCCGGGTTGGAGCACGGCATCCAGGACATCGAGGACAAGTTCGCGCGGAGGAAGTTCGCCCTGGACCCAGCGGGCGAACATGCCGGCGTCCATCCATGCGGCGGCATCGGTCGAGAGGTTCGGGCACGGTGTGAACCGACTGGTTATGCAGGCAGCGTGGAAACGTTCCCAACCAAGTGACGCTCCGAGCCGTTCGGTGGCGGCCGCGATGTCGGCCGGTGTCGGCACCTCCACTCCGATCCCGGGCCAGAGCCGTTCTGCTCGAGACAACACGGGGGATGTCATCCCGTCGGCGGTTGCAGGATGGAGCGAGACGACCTCGGGCCAGGTGAGACCCGGCGAGAGGGTTGCGGTTTTCGCACACACAGCCAGCCACGAGTCGACGACGAACGCCGTCATCGAGGGCGGGGGCGGTGCGGTGGGAAGTCCGAGGAGTCGTCGACAGGCGTCCGGAACGCGTCCGTCGCGGATTTCCGTGTCGGGGCCGAGGATGAGTCGATCGACAGAAGGAAAGGACAGGACGGTCACTGCGGTGCCGTCGCGGTGGACGATGTGCACCACGTTTCCCGAATGGGCGGTGGCCGGATCATCACCGCGTCGGGCGTGGGCCCCCGCCCGCAGTCCGACCGCGATCCAGTTCGAGGGAATCGCGCGGCCCACGAGTTCGAGGACGGGATCGGGACCGCGCAGTTCGACCAACTCGAGTCGACTCAACGGTGGAGTCGCCGCGTCGAATGCACGGGATGGAAGGCCGATCAACATCGGGGCGAGCGCTTCCGGATGTTGGATGTCGTCGAGAGCGAGGGCGATCCCGAGTATCCGGTCGTCGCGTTGCGGATCGGCTGTCCCGTTGTGGTCTGAGCGGATCGGGATGGGAGGGATCATGGTCGGTGCCTTCTGTCCGTCGGATGGCGACGGCGATCCGGCCGGCCGACGGCCGACGATCGCGAGAGCACGACAAAATGTTCACGACAAAATGTTCACGACAAAATGTTCACGACAAAATGTTCACGACAAAATGTTCACGACAACGATTCGGGTGAATGTCCCGCAGTGAGTGTCGCGGGCTGCGACTCCCGAGACATGGGTCGGGGTGTTCCTTTGCCGTCGGCCGGGGGCCAGCAGATTGTGCCGACGATCAGGAGAGGCGAAGGCGCTGGCGGGGCCAGGGGAACGGGCCCCGGGGAATCGTCTGCAGAAGAATCCGCAACATCTCCGCCGTGACCAACGCGTCGCCGAGCGCCCGGTGTGCGTCGGGATGGGGGATGCCGAGTTCGTCGGCGCACGTGGCCAGAGAATATTTGCGCCGTCCCGGACGGGCGGCCCGCACGAGCTCGAGGGTGCAGAGACCGAAGCCGTTGAGCGGAGGCGCGTCGGCCTCGGCGAATTCGCGGGCCACGAACGCGGCATCGAACGCAAGGTTGTGGGCTGTGAAGATCGTGCCGTCGAGTTGTCGGCGCAACTCGGGGGCGATCTCGAAGAATTTGGGAGCGTCGGCGAGATCGTGCGCGGTGATGCCGTGGATGTGGGTTGGACCGGGATCGCGGCCGGGGTCGACGAGCGACGACCATTCGGAGATCTTCCGGCCCGATGGGGAGCACCGGACCACGGCGATCTCGATGATGCGATCGGCGGCGGTGTTGAGTCCGGTGGTCTCGACATCGAGCACCGCGAACGGTCGACGGGGGGCGCGTCGGCCGTGGCTCTGGAGGCGCATCAGGCGGAGGCCCGAGGATGAATCGGGTCGGGAATTGGTGCGTCGGCCTGATGAAGTCACGCCCCAACCGTAGATTGCGGGTGCGACAGGGGCGCCCGTCAGGTTTCGAGGGGACCGTCGAGGAGTTCGGTGACCACCGCGGCGATCTCGCTCCGCTCGGATCTGGTGAGCGTGACATGCCCGAAGATCGGGTGCCCGCGGAGCGCCTCGATGACCGACACGATGCCGTCGTGGCGACCGACCCTGAGGTTGTCCCTTTGGGCCACATCGTGGGTGAGCACGACCCGGCTTCCGGCTCCGAGACGACTCAGCGCCGTCAGCAGCACGGGGCGCTCGAGATTCTGCGCTTCGTCGATGATCACGAAACTGTCATTGAGGCTCCGGCCGCGGATGTGGGTGAGGGGAAGTACCTCGAGGAGGCCGCGATGCACGACCTCGTCGATGATCTCGGGACCGGTGATGGACTCGAGCCCGTCGAGAACAGCGGCGGTCCACGGGCTCATCTTCTCGAACTCGGAGCCGGGCAGAAAGCCGAGGTCCTGTCCGCCGACCGCGAAGAGGGGACGGAAGACAAGCACCCGCTTGTGTGATCGTTGTTCGAGCACCGACTCGAGTCCGGCGGCGAGGGCGAGCACACTCTTGCCCGTTCCGGCGGGTCCGCCGAGGGAGACGATCCCGATCTCCGGATCGGACAGCAGGTCGATCGCAATCCGTTGTTCGGCGGAACGACCGCGGACATCGAACAGGTGGCCATCGCCGCGCACGAGGTGAAGCGACTTGTCGGAACGGACTCTGGCAATGGCCGATTGCGAACCGGCATGCAGTACGACTCCGGCGTTGCACGGAAGATCCCGTGCATGATCGTCATCGGCCCAGCCGTGTTCGAACAGCTCGTCGATGAGTGAACCGTCGACGTCGAGATCGACTAGGCCGGTCCAGCTGGTGTCGTGCGCGAGTTCGTTGCGGTACTCGTCGGCCTGGAGCCCCACGATCGAAGCCTTGAGTCGCAGGGGAAGATCTTTGGTCACCACGGTCACGTGGTTCCCCTCGGCCGACAACGCGTGCGCGACCGCAAGGATGCGATGGTCGTTCGTGTCACCGGAGAGCGACGGGGGCAACGCGGCAGGATTCTGATTGTTGATCTCGACCCGCAGGGTGCCGCCCAGATCGTTCACCGGAATGGGCTCGGTGAGCGTTCCGTGTTCGACGCGGTAGGACTCGAGTTGGCGCAGTGCCTGTCGTGCCGCCCACCCGAGTTCCGGGTGATTCCGCTTGGACTCGAGTTCGAGGATGACGACGACCGGAAGGACCACCGAATGCTCGTCGAACCGGAGCATCGCCTTCGGATCGGAAAGGAGAACCGAAGTGTCGAGAACGTAGACACGCTGCGGCGGGGTGGTCGGGCACATTTCGGTCACTGGGCTCCCGGAGGGTCGAGTGCGGATGGTGCGATCGACTTCATGGAACACCCTCTGTGCGCCCGACGCGCGGATGGCGAGCGAGATGTCATGCCCCGTTCACGAACGGGAGAATTTCAGATGGCAACCCGCATGGGGCGGCCGAGGCTGTCGACCGAACCGTCACCGAGCACGATCGCCTCGCCGGCCAGCCAGCGGCGTGCGGTCCATGCGATGGCGGCAGCGTCGAGGACATCGTCCGGTGCTGCGCCGGGAAGTCGGCCGGAGAGAAGTCCGGCGCTGTCCGGGAAGACCGGATCGAGGAGCCCCAGGCGTTCGAGACGGCCGGCGACAAGTCGCTTCTTTGTCAGCAACGGCGATCCGGCGAGAGTCGCGAAGACCGATTCCGGATGGGCTTCGACGATCCTGTCGGCGAGGGCGGGATCGAAGGAGCGGTCGACTTGCTCGATCTTGGCGAGGATGTTGAACGCCTGGATGGTGACACCGCGTCCGTCGATGGCGCGGCTGCGCCTGACGGCTTCGGCGTGATCGGCGCTGCCGAGTACCGCACGTACCGGCGCAGGGAAGACCGACGACCCCTTGCGGCCGAGACGGGCGCGGGTTGCGACGTCACACGCCCGGGTGCCCGAATCGGGAAGTCCGATCGGCATGTCGATGGCGACGGCAGCGAACTCCCCGGACCGAACCCGATCGACGATCTCTTCGATCGCAGTCACGATCTCGACGCCGATCAGGGGAGTGCCTGGTCGGGAGTCGGCAACGGCGACCACCCATCCGGTCCGACAGCCGTCGATGCCGGCCACCAGACCGGCCCGCTCCGAGGTGGGAGTCGACGAGCGGGTCGATGAGGGGATCGGATCGGGAGACACGGTTCCGAGGGTGGTTACAGCCCGGTCATGAGCTTGAAGATCTCGCCGGCGCCGACACCGGTCTGCGAACCGACGGCACGGGCGTGATCGTTCATGCGATCGCCGAACCGGATGGCTCCGGTTCCGTCGTCGTCATCGGCGATTCCATGTGTCGTGACGTACTGGCTGCGATGGGCGAGCAGGGCCGTGATCTTCGTATCGACGAATCCGGTGATGTCCTCGACATGGTCGGGCTCATCGGCTTCGAACAGCAGCAGTGCGTCGGGGCGATGCGGATCGGCGTCGTGATGGCGGAAGTAGTGGGGATCGCGTGCGGCGACGATTCCGTCGATGGCCAACCAGCCGGCGTTGCGGTGATCGGGATGAAGCCGGTAGCGCTTCCAAGGATCATGGGCGAGGACGACGTCCGGTTTGAGCGCCCGGATCCAGTACGCCACCTGGTCGCGGACGTGGAGCGAGGGCTGGAGTTCGCCATCGGTGTGGCCGAGCATGACGACCTTGCCGGTGGACCCGAGCAGGCGGGCCGCCTCCATCTGTTCATCCCGTCGTTTCTCGACGAGCGCATCCGAACTCGCGTCGGCATCCCATGTCCCCTTCGAACCGTCGGTCAGAACGAGATGGTTGATGACACATCCGGCGGCGGCCCATTTGGCGAGCGTGCCGCCACATTGAAACTCGCAATCATCGGGATGGGCGACGATAGCGAGTGCCCGCGCCGGTGTCGCGAGGTTGCGGGTTGCGATCGGATCGGTCGGGATGTCACCGACGGGAAGAGGCGATGACGAAGGTTCGGTGGTCATTGACTGGTGCTCCAATCGGGAGTCGACAGATCATCGGGGCGATCGACGTCCCATCCGAGACGCTGATCGCGCACGACGCTGACGTCGAGGTCGAGACGATCCGCTTCCAGGAGATGACGTTTGAACGAGTTGGGACCGTAGGAGAACACGAAACCGCTTGCAGCCGGCACGACCGCGACATTTGTTCCGTCGTCGTGACGATCGGGAACGAGGGTCACACCGGATTCACCGGCGACGATCCCGAGATCGAGGGCGTGAGGGAGATCGGCGTGCGCCACGATGACCCGCTCGACCCCGCGTGCGGCCAGATCGGCAACGCCCTCGTTGACGGCCCCGTTGAGGCCGCGACCGGGTTTCCAGAGGACGCCGGCACCGGCCGAAACCGCCCAGTCGCGCACGGCATCGTCGTCGCACACGACCCAGACGGGAATGGCTTTCGCGGCCAGAACAACCGTTGTCGCCATCGAGCGGGCGAGTTCGGAACGTTCGGCGGGATCGAGCGCCTCGGCGAGACGGGCTTTCGCGTCGGAGAAGGCCTTCACGGGAATCAGGACTGCAGTTTCGATTCCGCGGCTTGGCACGATTCGGAGTGTAGGGGTGCGCCCGGGAAAGGACCCCATGTGACCATGGGGTGGCCATCATCGACCGGACGCGGCGGGCGGTAGCGTCGTCGCCAATGTCTCTTCACGATGATCGACTTTTTCCCTGGTGGCTCGAGCGGCAACTCGACCCCTCGTCACCCGACGCGATCCCCGGTCCCGGTGGATTCCGGAACTCCACCCATCGCAACTGGGCCCTGCTCGGAACTGTCGGCGGGCCGGAACGGGCAGTGATCGATCCGCGGGGTCTGATCACGCCGGTCTTCGGTGGATGGTCTCTCGACTGGTGGGTCGGTGCCGACGACGCTTGGCACCTTCCGTCGCGGACCCACGGGATGAGGCAGGCGCTCGTCGAGGATTCACCCGTCGTCGAAACGACGATGCGGATCCCGAGCGGTGAACTTGTCCATCGGGCATGGGCGGTCGCAGCGGGCGGTGGCGTGCCGAGCGGTGGGGCCGTCATCGTCGAGTTGACGAATTCGTCTCCGGTTCCCGTGGCACTCGCGTTGGCCATCCGACCATTCGGTCCGACGGGGATCGTCCCGATCTCCGCAATCGATCTCGACGGCACCAGCGTGATCGTCGACGGGAGAGTCGCGATGATCCTCCCGAAGTTGCCCTCGCGTCACGCGACCGGATCGGAACGCACGGGCGACTCCTTGCGCCCGACGCTTGACGGAACCGCCACGAATGCCTGGCCTGTCGGCGGCGTCACCTGTGAATCGGGTTCCGCATCGGCGACCATGATCTTTCCCCTCCCGCACACCGCAACGTTGCGCGTGATGCTGCCGCTCGTTCCCGAGGCAGCGTCGTCGGGAACGACAGCAGTTGCAACGACGGTCGAACCTGCGGCGGCACCGGAATCGGCGCGTGTGATCTCGGGTTGGGAAGCACAGTCGCGCCGCGCGCCGCGCCTCGAATTTCCCGATCGGAAGTTCTCGCCGGCCCTCGTCTCGTCACAACGATTCGCGCTTCTTCACGCCGCGGGCGACGACGCCGGTTCGTGGCCACCTGCTCCCGTCGGCGGTCTCGACACCACCGAAATTTGCGTCGCACTCGACCAGCACGGTTTCCACCTCGAGGCGGAGCGGATCCTGCTCGGATTCGCCGATCGTCAGCGACTCGACGGGATGTTCGAAGGGGAGGCCGATCGCACGGACTCGCCCGGGGCGTGGTTGCACGCTGTTGCCGAACACATCCGCCTGAGTGGTGACCCGTCGATCGCCGAAGTACTTGTCGGTCCGGTGGCAAAGGCCGCCCACGCGCTGCGTCGCCGCCAATCCGGGCGGCGGTTCACCCGCAGATCCGGTGGCGAACTCTTCCCGACCGGGACCGGCCCATCGTGGGCGGCGGAGGGAGAGGATCGGCGCGCTCACGACATCGAGTGGGCGCTGCGGGGATTCCTCGACGCGGCGTTCGTCCTGGAGATCGCCGGCCAGAACGATGCGGCGGCCGAGGTCGCATCCTTCGCGACGAGCCTTGCGGAAGCTGTCGCCCTTTCTCCTTCTGTGACAACGATCGAGCCGGTACTCGTGAAGGGCGGTGTCTGGCACGAGTCGGGCAACGCAGGGCTGAGTCCGCGGCGCACGGCCATGCTCGGAATGCAACGGCTGGACGACGGAGACGTCAGCGCATTCGATCAACTCTCATGGCTGCTCGACACCGGCGCCCCTCTGGCGACCTGGCCCGAGTTCGTGCATCCCCGGACCGGAGGCGGATGCGGCGGTGATGGTCATCACGGACCGTCGACGGCTGCGTTCCTGCGATTGGCCCGCACACTCGCGGTCATCGAACGCCCGGATGGTCTGCACGTGCTTCCGGTCGTTCCCGATGCCTGGTTCGGACAGAGCATCGAGATCCATGACCTGCCGACGCAGCACGGACTGCTGTCCCTCGCGGTGCGCTGGCACGGTGAACGTCCGGCGGTGTTGTGGGATGTCGAACCCCACAATGACGGACGAGTCTCCGATCTTGTGGCCGGGCAGGTGCCGTTCCGCCTGTCGGTCCCCGGTCTCGATCCGGGATGGTCGACGAGCGAGCGTCGGGGCGAAGCCCTGCTGGCAGCGCCGATCGCCCGTGTGTCACCGACGGACACCGACACGGGGGAACTTCTCGAGTCGGGAGAGCTCCCGGAGTCGGGTGGCGAAGGCCCTTCCATCAGCAACGCCGATGGGGGAAACTCCTTTTCGTGAGCAACAGTGGGGGATCCGGGGCGCAGGATGAATTCGTCACGGCGCAACGCGCCCTGCAGCCGTTCCTCGCCGACGACGAGGCCCGCTTCGGTCTCGACGACCTTGCCCGCTACTCCGGAATCGATCAGGAACAACTGAGCCAGTTCTGGCGCGCTCTGGGGTTTCCCAATCCGCGTCCCGGCGAGCAACTGTTCACATCCTCCGATGTGGAGATGCTCTCGACGCTCGTCGGACTCATCGCCGAGGGCGCCATCGAGCCCGGTGCGGCCAAGCAGATGGCGCGCGTGATCGGCTCGTCGCTCGACCGCATCGCATCGGCCCAGATCGACGCGTGGTTGCGCGGAGCCCAGTTGGCGGAGGACAGCGAACAGGCGGCGGCACGTTCTGCGGAGATGGCCGCGTTGCTCCCGCGCGTGCTCGAGCTGGTCTGGCGCCGTCGACTCGTGGCCGAGGCGCGGCGCCGATTGACCCGCGCCGGCGGCGAGGGACCCGAAGCCACCCTGTGTGTCGGATTCGCGGATCTTGTCGGCTTCACCGCTCAGACACAACAGCTCGACGCGACAACGCTTGCCGACGTTGTCGGAAGATTCGAATCCATCGCCTACGACGTCGTGGGTCACCTTGGCGGCCGAGTGGTGAAGACAATCGGTGACGAGGTGATGTTCGTCAATGACGATGTCGCAGCTGCCTGTCGAACTGCTCTCGAACTCGCCCGTCGTTACCGCGAGGACGAGGCGCTTTCCGATGTCCGGGTGGGTCTCGCCCTCGGCCCGGTACTTGAACGCGATGGCGATGTCTTCGGCCACACGGTGAATCTCGCCAGTCGGGTTGTCACGGTGGCGTACCCGGGCTCGGTCATCGTGTCTCCCGAGATCCACGACTTCGTGCAGGACGACGAACGCTTCACGTTCACGTCGCTTCGCAGCCACTATCTGAAAGACATCGGTCGCGTTCCGCTCTGGCGCATGCGACTCGCCGGCGATGTGGACGAGGGCCCATACCAATCGGCCCGCATCGACCGGTCGGCACGTCGGAAGTTGCTCCAACGGCGCTGGGAAGAGCGCAACCGCGGTTTTCAGGACAGCGGCACAGACGTGGCCGCCGCTCTGCTCGCCGACACCGGGGACCTTCCCGGACGACTTCCGGCGGTGCTGACCGGCACGGCGTCGGCTGAAGTGATGCAGGGCCTCGTCGAGGACCCGACCTCCGACGAGCTCGATGCTCTCGCCGCTGCGATCCTCGCGTCGGACATCGATCCCGAACTTCAGCTCGACCTTCTTACCGAGATCGAAGCCGCGAGCACGCTTCGCCAACTCGAACTCGAGGCAGATCACAAGGCCGAGATCGCCGATCGCGAGGCCGAACAGGAACTCCGACGGATCGAGCACGAAACGGCCCGGACGTTGGAGGGGATCGAGGCGGATCATCGTCGGCGGGTGGCGGAGGCGATTTCCCGGGCAACGGAGCAATCGCGTCTGGTGGACGAGCGGGCGATCCGACGAATCGACCAGGCCGCCGACGAGGCCGAACGCAAGGCGGCGCAGGCCACCCGCGACGCCCGAGCCAACGCGCGCAGATCGGCCCGGCAGCGGGCACAGCGTCGCGGACGTTCCTGAGCGGCACCGAGACCCTTCCGCGAAGTCCGGTTGCGGGTCCGTCTCGGTCCGGTTTCGATCCGGCAATCGTCCCCCGGCCCGGAACCGTGCATGTGTCCCCAGTCACGCCTAAGGTGGCGTACAGCGGGGTGCCGAGGGGCTCCCGACAATCAACCCGTCGGCTCTGGCCGAAGGAGGCGCACAGATGGCATCGCGAGCAGGTACCCGTCGTTGGGTACGACTCACCGGAGTGGTGATGGCTCTTGGACTTGTTCTGGCCGCATGCGGTTCGGACTCCAGCAGCACGGACAACAACTCCGGAAATACGACCGACGTGACGATCAAGGCTTCGGGTCCGCCCAAGTCGGGTGGATCACTGACCTACGCCCTTGAAGCGGAGAGCGATGGGTTCAACCCCACCACGAACCGTTGGGCCATTTCCGGCAACATGGTCGGAAACGCGGTGTTCGACCCGTTGGCCGCCTACGACATCAATGGCAAGCCGCAGCCGTATCTGGCCAAGTCCTTCACCCCCAGCGCCGATTTCAAGACCTGGACGATCGAACTTCGTCCGGGTGTGAACTTCAGCAACGGCACGCCTGTTGACGGCGCTGCGGTCAAGAACGATCTCGATGCAGTCCGCAAGTCGGCTCTCGTCGGCGCCACGTTGGCGAACGTCGCTTCGGTCGAGATCAATGCGGCCAACCCGCTTTCGCTCACCGTGAACATGACCGATCCGTGGGCATCGTTCCCGGCTCAGCTCACGACCCAGGTCGGCTACATCGCCGCTCCGGCCCAGCTTGCTGCCGCCGGTGCCGACTCATCGCGTCTGCCGATCGGCTCGGGTCCGTTCATCCAGAAGGAATGGGTCCCGGACAACCGTTGGACCGGAACCAAGAACGCCAACTACTGGCGCACGGATGACGCGGGCAACAAGCTTCCGTACCTCGATTCGCTCGAGTTCCGCCCGATCGTCGATCCCCAGAACCGTGTCAACGCCCTGGTGAGTGGCGACGTGCAGATGATGCACACCACCGACTGGCCCGCGATCGCCAAGCTTCAGTCCGAAGCGGCTGCCGGAACGATCCAGTTCGTGGCCGATCCGACGGAGACCGAAGAGAGCTTCCTGATGTTCAACACATCGAAGGCTCCCGTGAACGACGTGCGGGTCCGCAAGGCGCTCGCACTCTGCACGGATCCTGCGGCAGTGATCCTGGTCAGCGACACGCCGGCGGAACGTATCGCCGACAGTCAGTTCACCCCGGATTCGCCGTGGTATGCGAACACCAACTTCCCGAGGAACGATGTTGCCGCCGGCAAGGCGCTCATCGATCAGGTGACGGCAGAGACGGGTCCTGTCACGGTGACGCTCACCACGACACCGGTTCCGGCCAACGTCGCCACCAACGAGCTTCTGGCTCAGCAGTGGAAGAACTGTGGTGTCACCACGAACCTCACGACCACCGAGCAGAGCAAGTTCGTCTCTGACGCCGTGACCGGTCAGTACATGATCAACCTGTGGCGCCAGTTCGCCGCATCCGATCCTGACGGTGACTACGTGTGGTGGACCGGCAAGAACGCCACCGGTCCGTTGGCACTCAACATCGCCCGTCTGCAGGATGCACAGATCGACGCCGCACTCAACAAGGCTCGTGCATCCAATGATCCGGCGGTCCGCAAGCAGGCCTACATCGACCTGCAGGCCCGTCAGACCGAACTCGTTCCGTACATCTGGCTCGCACACTCCCAGTGGGCGATCGGTGCAGCGAAGAACGTCCGCAACCTCACGAACGTGACGTTGCCGGACGGCTCGGCCGCCGCTCCGTTCCAGGCTGGCAACGAGCGTCTCGTACAGACCTGGATCGACAACTAGATCCCGGTCACCACACTTGTTGAAGGGACCCGGCGCTTCGGCGCCGGGTCCCTTTGCGTTACGGTCGGACGATGGAACCGGATGTGCCCCGTTGAGGGCGGCGTTGCGGGCGAAGGCCCCGACGCTGTCTCGGGAGAAGGAACTCTGGGCACAGGGTCACGAGATCGTCGTCGGAATCGACGAAGTGGGGCGCGGGTCGTGGGCGGGACCACTTGTCGTCGGCGCGTGTGTGGCTCCGCACGATCGACGGCTGAACGGGGTCAGGGATTCGAAAATGCTGAACGAATCCGAGCGCGAGGCGATGTACGACCGCGTTGCGGAATGGAGTCGCCTGTGGTCGCTCGGCATCGTGACGCACGACGAATGCGATGAACTCGGCATGTCCGCCGCTCTGCGCCTCGCCGCCCGCCGGGCGATCGACGGGCTGGGAGCGGTTCCGGACCGCGTTCTGCTCGACGGGTCGTGGGACTTCGTCGGTGGTGGGATCACCGAGACGATCGTGAAGGGCGACACGAAATGCGTGTCGATAGCGGCGGCATCGATCCTCGCCAAGGTCGGCCGCGACCGGATGATGCGGGCCGAGGCCGAGAACTTCCCGGCGTTCGAGTTCCAGGCGAACAAGG
>CAEZUP010000067.1_pt1 | contig 11853 bp, 9 predicted proteins | sample 7264511 | NCBI WGS metagenome assembly CAEZUP01 (sample SAMEA6813833, study PRJEB35770) | uncultured Microthrixaceae bacterium | biome: Freshwater; feature: Freshwater reservoir; material: water | place: Czech Republic | collected 2016-04-20 | depth 0.5m m
CCAACGAAGACTTCTTCCTTGCTGTCGACGGGTTGTTCATCGTGGCCGACGGTATGGGTGGCCATCAGGCCGGTGAAGTGGCGAGCCGACTCGCCGTTGAGACCGTTCGCGAGGAGTTCGATTCGGCCGGCACCGACGTGCTGGTCTCCGCGGTCGAGAAGGCGAACCGGGAACTGGTTTCGCGCTCGACCGATGATCCCGATCTTGCCGGTATGGGCACGACCCTCTGTGCAATGGCGCTTGTCGACATCGGCGGACGCGACGCCGTCGGAGTCGTCAACGTCGGCGATTCGCGTCTGTATCTGCTCAGCGAAGGGGAACTCCGACAGATCACCGAGGATCACAGCCTCGTGGCGACGCTCGAGCGACAGGGTCGGATCACCGCCGCCGAAGCGGCGGTCCATCCCCAGCGCAACATCCTCACGCGGGCTCTCGGAATCGACGGAACCGTGATGGTCGACTCCTGGGAGATCATCCCCGTTGTCGGCGATCGCTATCTGCTCTGCAGCGATGGTCTGTTCAACGAGGTCGACGAGAACCGGATCTCTGCGACGCTGCGACAACTCGCCGATCCGGGCGAGGCAGCCCGCGAACTCACCCGTCTGGCCAACGAGGGCGGCGGCCGCGACAACATCACCTGCGTCGTCGTCGATGTGAGCGATGACACGGGCCGCGATACCGACCGCGATGTTGTCGGTCGGGTTCTGTCGGCACACACGGGTGGTGACATCCCGATTGACGCACCTGCGACCAACTCGGCGCAATCAGGTGCTGATCAACAGATCAAGCCGAAAGTGCGGCAGGCCGGTCAGACCCTGCGGTCGCGGTACACGTGGCGGGTTGGCGCATTCCTCGGCGCGTTGCTCGCCATCGTCCTGTTCGGTCTCGGTTTCATCGTCTGGACGGGAACCAACACCTGGTACGTCGGGGTCGAAGGTGATTCGGTCGCGATCTTCCGTGGCAAGCCGGGTGGACTCCTCTGGATCGACCCCGAACTGTCCGAGATCACCGCACTTCCGCTGGCGGATGTTCCGGCTGCGTCGCTTGCGGCGGTCACCGCCGGCGTCGAGGAACCGTCGCAGTCGGCCGCCCGTCGCTACGTGGCGAACCTCATCGAACAACACGACCGGGCCACATCATCGACATCGACGGCCTCGACCAGCTCGACAAGTTCGATGGCAACGACCACCACGACAGTCGGTTAGCCGCCCATGACCAATCGGCGAAACACCGAGCTGGGCCTGATGCTTCTCGTGGTGTTCATCACCGCGGGGGCGTATGTGCTGGCGAGCCTCGGCGCCGATGCGCAGATTCCCGCCAATGTGGTTCCCTTTCTGCTCATCGTCCTCGGTCTCCTTGTCGGCGCGCATGTCGCGGTCCGCAAGCTCGCACCGAACGCGGATCCGATTCTCCTTCCGATGGTCGCGCTGCTCAACGGTCTCGGATACGTGGTGATCGCCGGCCTCAACGAGAAGCTCGCGGCAGCGCAGGCGTCCTGGACTGCAATCGGGATCATCGGGTTCGTCGCCACGTTGTGGATCGTGAAGCGGCCTCGCGATCTCGAGCGGTACCGGTACACGTTCGCGTTGCTCGGCATCGTCCTGCTGCTGCTTCCATTGGTTCCGGGCATCGGCAAGTCGGTCGGCGGCAGCCGCATCTGGGTGAGCCTCGGTCCGGTCAACTTCCAGCCCGGCGAGATCGCCAAGGTCGTGCTGGCGATCTTCTTCGCCGCGTATCTGGCCGATCAGCGCGAACTCATCGCCACCAGCCAGTGGAAGGTCGGCCCGTTTCGACTTCCCGATCCGAAATACCTCGGGCCGGTATTGATCGCATGGGGATTCACGCTCGTCGTGATGTTCTACGAGAAGGATCTCGGCTCCTCCCTGCTGTTCTTCACGTTGCTTCTGGTGATGGTGTGGGTAGCGACGCAGCGAACATCGTTCCTCGTGATCGGCTCGGGCCTGTTCGCGGGTGGCGCGTGGTTCGCATGGAAATCGTTCGATCACGTCCAGTTGCGTGTCGACATCTGGCTCGATCCCTGGAAGGACCCGAGCGGCTCCGGATATCAGATCATCCAGGGCATGTTCGCCATGGCATTCGGGGGAGTGACGGGTACCGGGCTCGGCCTCGGCGGGAACGTGCGCATCCCCGCCGCCGAGAACGACTTCATCTTCGCGGTCATCGCCGAAGAACTCGGACTTTTCGGTGGCGCACTCGTGATCATGGCTTACATGTTGATCGTCGGATCGGGACTCAGGATCGCATCCCAGGCTGAACATGCCTTCGACAAATTGCTGGCAACGGGACTTTCGCTGCTCGTCGGGTTGCAGGCATTCATCATCCTCGCCGGCGTGCTGAGGGTTCTTCCGCTCACGGGTGTCGCCCTGCCCTTCATCTCCTACGGCGGTTCATCGCTTGTTGTGAACTATGTATTGCTGGCACTGCTGTTGCGCATCAGCGATCAGAACGTCCGCAAAGCGCAGATGCCCGACGCGGCAGCGATCGTGGCCCGATGAATCGCAACATCGCTCGTCTGGGAATGGCGATGGTCGTTCTGTTCCTGATCCTGTTCGCCAAACTCAACTGGATCCAGGTCGTTGACAAACAGAGTCTCGATGACAATCCGCTGAACACGGCGCAAGTCCGTCGCGATTTCAACCGGCCCCGCGGCTCGATCTCTACCGCCGACGGAGCGCTTCTGGCCCAGAGCGTGGCGAACCCCGATGCCTCGTCGGAATTCGATCGCATGCGGGTGTACCCGGAAGGCGACCTGTTCGGACATGTCACCGGTTTCTTCTCCTTCCGGTTCGGTTCCACGGGCGTCGAGCGCCAGTACTCGTCGGAACTGTCAGGTACGACCTTCAACCAGCAGGTCCGCGGTTTCTCCGATTTGTTCGTGGCCAGCGAGAACGTCGGAAACGTCACGCTGACAGTCCGGAAGGATGTGCAGCAGGTGGCGCGCGACTCTCTCGGGAATCGCGCCGGGTCCGTTGTGGCACTGGATCCGCGCACGGGCGAGATCCTCGCGTTCTGGAGCGACCCTTCGTACGATCCGAATCTCATCAGTTCTCTGGACAAGACGGTTTCCGAAACGGCGTGGAAGACGCTCAACGCCGCCCCCGGCCAGCCGATGCGAGCACATCAGTATCAGGATCGCTACTTCCCGGGTTCGACGTTCAAGGTCGTCACCGCCGGGGTCGGGCTGGAATCCGGATCGGTCACCAACACGAGTCCGAGTTATCCGTTCGTGAGCGGCTACACCCCGAAGAACACCGATCTGGCCATCAAGAATTTCGGTGGCGAGATCTGTGGCGGAACGTTGCCGGAAATCCTGAAGATCTCCTGCAACTCGGCCTTTGCCGAGATGGGGGCGGAAACGATCGGACCGGTGGACATGGTTGCCGGTGTCGCCAGATGGGGCTTCAACGATGTGCCCCCGATCGACCTGCCGGATGCTGTCCGCTCGGTGTTCCCGACCGATGTGGGGAACGACCCACCGAAGTTGGCTCAGTCGTCGATCGGCCAGAACGATGTTCAGGCAACGCCGCTCGAGATGGCGCTCGTGGCCGCCGGCGTCGCCAACAACGGGATCATCATGAAGCCGCATGTGTTGCTCGAGGTCCGCGATTCCCAGGGGAACGTCATCGACAGCTACAAGCCCGGTAGTTGGCTGAAGCCGATGTCGCCACTGAACGCGTCGATTCTGCGCGAGGACATGCTGGGTGTCGTGGCTGGCGGTACGGCCACCGGAATCCAGATTCCCGGCTACGAGGTCGGCGGCAAGACCGGCACCGCACAGCTGGGAACGACGCCGCCGCGCAGCCATACCTGGATGATCGGTTTCGCCGGTCCCCCCGGGCAGCCGGCGACCGTGGCGATAGCGGTTGTGGTTCTCGATCAGCCGGCGACCAACGAGGCGACGGGCGGCGTGATCGCAGCCCCGATCGCACGGGCTGTCCTTCAGGCGGCTCTCGCCGCCCAAGCCGGACGTTGACGCGGCAATTCCGCCGCCGACGAGGTGCAAGCCCGGCGGACTGCTTCGAAAGTAGAGTTGTAGTTGTATGACTGACACCCCGGCTGGACCCACAATCTTCAACGATCGATACGAGCTGCACCGAAAGCTCGCCCGCGGGGGCATGGCCGACGTCTATCTCGCCCGCGACCTTCTCCTCGATCGACCGGTCGCCGTCAAGGTGCTCTTCCCCGAGCACGCCCGCGACGACGCATTCGTCGAGCGCTTTCGCCGCGAGGCACAAGCTGCCGCGAACCTCAACCACCCGAACATCGTGGCTGTCTATGACTGGGGCCAGCAGTACGGCACCTACTTCATCGTCATGGAGTACGTGGAGGGCCGCCCGCTCTCGGAGATCATCCAGACCGAAGGTCCGCTTCACCCCAACCGTTCGGCGGAGATCACGGCCGATGTCGCCGCCGCTCTGGCGTTCGCCCATCGCAACGGCGTCGTTCACCGCGACGTGAAGCCCGGAAACATCCTGATCACTCCCACCGGTCAGGTGAAGGTCGCCGACTTCGGTATTGCGCAGGCCACGTCGACCGGTGATGCGTCGGTGAATCTCACGCAGGCCGGTGCCGTCATGGGTACCGCCACCTACTTCTCGCCCGAACAGGCCCAGGGTCATGCGGTCGATCCGCGTTCGGATCTCTATTCGCTCGGCTGTGTGCTCTACGAGATGCTGACGGCGCGACCGCCGTTCACCGGTGACTCGCCTGTCGCTGTCGCATACAAGCATGTGCAGGAGCAACCGCTTCCGCCGAGTCGCATCAACTCGAACGTTCCGTCATCGCTCGAAGCGATCGACATGAAACTCCTCAACAAGGATCCGTTCCTCCGCTATCCCTCGTCGGAGGATCTGCGTTCCGATCTGCGACGCTTCCTCGAAGGTCAGCCGGTCTCGGCGGCAGGTCTTGCCGGCGCTGCAGCAGGGGCAACTATCGCCACCGGTGTTGCCGGTGATGCGACAACCGCAGTTCCCACAACGATGATCGCCGGTGGTGGGCCGCTCGGTCCGGACACGACTGCTCTTCCCCAGGCGACGCCTCCGAAGAAGAATCGCACCGGTCTCTACATCGGGCTTCTCGTCGGATTGCTCGTCGTCATCGGCGGAATCCTGCTGTTCGTCGGTTCGAACATGGGCAAGTCGACGGCACAGGTCGACGTTCCCGACGTCACCGGGCAGAACGTTGTCGATGCCACGAACAACCTGCGCAATCAGGGTTTCAAGGTCACGGTGAAGAACCAGACCAACGACACCATTCCGCTCAATCAGGTGTTCGAGCAGAACCCCAAGGGCAACACGAAGGCCGACAAGGGCGCAACCATCGAGATCGTCGTGAGTGGTGGTGTCGGCGACGCGAAGGTTCCCGATGTCGTCGGACGCACACAGGCCGCCGCCGAGTCGTTGCTGAAGACGAGTGGCTTCATACCCGAGGTCAAGGAACAGGCGAGCGACACCATTCCGGTCGGTCAGGTCATCAGCCAGAACCCGACTTCGAACACGATGGCCACGAAGAACTCGATCGTGCAGATCACGGTGTCGAGCGGCCCCGGTCAGGTCGAGGTTCCGAACAACCTGATCGGACAGAACGCGGCGACTGCATCGAATCAACTCGGACAGCTCGGGTTCAAGGTGACCACCACCCAGCAGTCGTCGACGACGGTTCCGTCGGGATCGGTGATCAGCACCAACCCCGGTGGCGGCACGATGCTCGCCAAGGGTGCCACCGTTGCCCTCGTCGTCTCGAGCGGCCCTCCGGCCACCACAACGTCGACGTCGACTTCGACGACGACGACGACCACCGCTCCCTGAGCACTCCGTAATGCCGATGCTGCGGGCGTCGGTTTTACGCGGGTGGAGCTAGTTGCCGCAGCGCTCGAGGAAGTTTCCGACGAGCTGATGGCCGCCGACAGTGAGGATCGACTCGGGGTGGAACTGGACGCCTTCGACGTCGAACTCCCGATGGCGCAGACCCATGACGAGTCCGTCCTCGGTCTGCGCGGTGATCTCGAGCACGTCGGGAATCGAACTGCGCTCGACGACGAGTGAGTGATAGCGGGTCGCTTCGAACGGATCGGGCAATCCGGCAAAGACCCCGACGCCGCTGTGCGAGATGAGCGAGGTCTTGCCGTGCATGATCTGTGGCGCACGCACAACGTCGCCCCCGTAGACCTGCCCGATGCACTGGTGACCGAGACAGACGCCGAAGATCGGAATCTTCCCGCCGAGTCGAACGATGACCTCGTTCGAGAGGCCGGCATCTTCGGGGCGGCCCGGTCCGGGGCTGATCAGGATTCCGTCCGGGGCCAGATCGACGATCTGGTCGATCGACAGGGCATCACTGCGGTGCACGATCGGCTCGGCCCCCATCTCGCCCAGGTACTGGACGAGGTTGAAGACAAACGAGTCGTAATTGTCGAGAACGAGAATTCGTGCGGCCATCGGACGCCGACCCTATCGCTCCGGTCCCGGAGGTCGTTCACGACTTTGCTGACGGAAACCGGCGAACCCGGTTCGTGCCGGACCGCTACGATCACATTCGAAATGGCCAACGAAAAGCGATCCTCGAAAAAGACCGGCGGCGGCCGCGTGACTCCCAAGAAGTCCGCCCGGACCGACGCCACCCCGGGTACCTCGGCGGGTTCTCCCGGAGCCTCGACCCGTTACACGCCCCCGGCCCCGCGCTCGCAGACGATGAGTGCCCGATGGGTGCCGATCGTGATGCTGATCCTGTTCGGCCTGGGTCTCCTGATAATTTTCCTCCACTATGTCGATCTGCTGATTCCCGGGGCAACGAGCAACTGGTGGCTCCTCGGTGGCCTCGGCTGCATACTCGCCGGCATAATCACGGCCACGCAGTATCGCTAGCTGGGCTTTTACCGGATTCTTCCGGTTGGTGGGGATGTGGACAGGACCTGTCCGACAAGTTACACAGGCGTAACCCTCCCCAATGCTGTCCACAGGCTGGGGACAACCGTGACCTTCGGCTTTCCGCTGGTCAGATCTCTTCGACCGGGGCCATGAGAGTCATCTCGTCCTGGCAATGGCGGGGCGGCTCGGGATCCTCGTCGGGAGCGGCGGTCATCCGCAGTTCCGCCCCGCAGATGTCACAGCGATAGCCGATCTTGACCTTGCGCATCTCGCCGGAGGGAAGCGGTTCGGGGATGGGTCGGGCCAGTCCGCCGAGCATCAACACGCCCGTGCGGAGGATCAACCAGGCCGCACCGGCGGCGATGACAACCTGCCAGAAGTGGAAACCCGAATAGATCGCCAGAATCGCGCCGAGGACGACAAGACCGTTGATCACCCGATGCTTCATGCTTCGACTCCTTGGACGGGAACGTTCGGACAGAGGCTAGAGCGACCGCCGGGGGTTCCGTGGCGCGACGTTCGTCTAACCGAGGCGTTCGATGATCGTCGCGTTCGCCAAGCCGCCGCCCTCGCACATGGTCTGAAGGCCGAACCGGCCGCCGGTGCGCTCGAGTTCGCAGAGCAGGGTGCCGAGCAACTTGGTGCCCGACGCGCCGAGTGGATGTCCGAGGGCGATGGCGCCGCCGTTGACGTTGACCTTGTCCATGTCGGGATGGATCTCGCGTTCCCATGCGAGCACGACGGAGGCGAAGGCTTCATTGATCTCGATGAGGTCGATGTCGTCGATCGAGAGGCCGGCCCGGGCCAGGACCTTCTGCGTCGCCGGAATGGGACCGGTGAGCATGATGCGCGGGTTGACGCCGGCGAGCGAGAACGAGTGGAAGCGGGCCCGGGGGGTGAGACCGAGTCGGGCGGCTGCGCTCTCGCTCATGATCAGGGCGGCCGACGCGCCGTCGGTGATCTGTGACGAGTTGCCTGCGGTCACGAGTCCTTCGGGGAGGAATGCCGGCTTCAGCTTTCCAAGACTTTCGGCAGTCGTTTCGTCGCGGATGCCTTCGTCGGCGGAAAGAAGGCCATCCGTCGGAATCATCTCGCCGGAATCCTTGTCGCGACGTTTCGTCTCGACCGGGTGGAGTTCGCGTTCGAAGCGACCTTCGTCCCGGGCGCGTGCAGCCCGCTGTTGCGACTGCGCCGAATACGCGTCGAGTTCGTCGCGCGTGATTCCCCACTGCTCGGCGATCAGTTCGGCGGAGAGGCCTTGGGGAATGAGGCCGCCTTCGTCGGCGTAGCGCGCCTCGACCCGGGGCCCGAACGGAAACCCGACGCCCTTGCCGAAGCTCGCCCCCATCGGCACGAGGCTCATCACTTCGACGCCGGCGGCGATCACGATGTCGTGCACCCCAGCCATGATCGACTGCGCTGCGAACGCCGCGGCCTGTTGTGACGAACCGCATTGGCGATCGATGGTTGTCGCCGGAACAGATTCGGGGAACCCGGCGGCGAGTGCGGCATTGCGGCCGATGTTGAGCGATTGTGCGCCGACCTGGCTCACGCAGCCCATGAGCACATCCTCGACGAGAGCGGGATCGAGATCGTTGCGCTCGACGAGCGTGGCGAGCAGTTCCCCGGCAAGATCCGCCGGGTGCCATCCGGAGAGCGATCCGTTGCGCTTGCCACCGGGAGTGCGGATCACATCGACGATCACTGCGTCAGGCATCGGATTCTCCAAAGGTCGATCGGGTCGGGCGTCCGCGCCGGGGCGCGGCCTGAATCACAGCGTGCCAGAGTCGCGCTGGGCCTGCACGGGGTCGGCGGCATCCCAGAGCAGTTCGATCTCCTCGAGGGTGCGGCCTTTGGTCTCGGGGACCTTTTTCCAGATCCACACGTAAGCGACGACGGCGAAGGCGGCGAACAACCAGAACGTCGTCGACGTGCCGATCGAGTCGATCAGGGTGAGGAAGAACTGGCTGACCAGCCATGCCGCGCCCCAGTTTGCGGCGGTGGCGATGGCAACGGCTCGACCCCGCACGCGGCTCGGGAAGATTTCGTTGATCACGGTCCAGACGACGGGTCCGAGCGAGAAAGCGAACGAGGCGATGAACACCACCAGCGCAACGAGTGTGACGATGCCCGCAGTGGTCGGGCCGCCGGTTCCGGCGCCGGACGTATCGGCGTCGCCCATGAACTTGAACGCGATGCCGACAGTGGTGAGGCTCACGGACATCCCCACGAGGCCGACGAACAGCAACGGTCGACGACCGAAACGATCGACGTAGGCGACGGCGATGAAGGTGGCGAGCACGTTCACGCCACCGATGGCCCAGGTGGTGGCCGACGCCTGGTCAGCGGGAGTGGAGAAGCCAGCTTGGGCGAAGATCTTGTCGGCGTAATAGATGATGGCGTTGATGCCGGTGATCTGCTGGAACACCGCGAGACCGACTCCGACCATCAGCGGTTTGCGCAGCGACTTCGAGAAGACCTCGCTCCAGGTGGCGCGGTTCTCGTCTTCCGCTCGTGCGGAAGTTTCGATGTCGTCGAGTTCGAGTTTGGGATCGACATCGGGCTGAATCTTGAGGAGCGCCTTCTCGGCGTCGCCGCGGCGGTTCACCTTGATCAGCCACCGGGGAGTATCCGGCATCGGCACGATGACGATGAGGAGCAGTACTGCGGGAACGGCGGAGACGCCGAGCATGAGGCGCCACGAACTGCCGTTGGTCAGGGCCTGATCGACGAGGTAGGCGATGAAGATGCCCATCGTGATGGCGAGTTGGTAGGTCGAGACGAAGCGGCCGCGGAGGTGACTCGGGGCCTGCTCCGCGGCGTAGAGCGGGGCGGCCACCGATGCGACGCCGACACCGAATCCCACCACGAGTCGACCGATCACGAGTACCGAAGTCCCCGGAGCGAGGGATTCGAGAAGCGCCCCGAGAGTGAACAGCCCGGCAGCCAGCATGATCGTGATCTTCCGGCCGATCCGGTCGGCGAGAACACCGGCCACGAGTGCGCCGAACAGGGCGCCGAGCGTGACCCAGCTGGTGATGATCTCGGTCATCGTGTTGCTGGTGTTGAACGATTTCTGGATGCCCTCGAGTGCGCCGGCGATGACGCCCTGGTCGTAGCCGAAGAGCAAGCCCGACAACATGATGACGGCACCGACCATCAGCAGCCACGGCCCGACCCGGGTTCGCGATGTGGTTGAACCGGATTCCGATGGAACAGTCACGTCGATTTCCTCCAGGACTGGCGTGGCGCGAACGCTAGACGGCTCGACCCGATCGGAACGGTTTCGTCCGATCAGCGCAGGTTCCACCGGAGGATCGCCGCGTTCTCGCGTTCCCATCCGAGAATGCTCAACGTTGCCGGGTCGAGCACGAAACGGCGTCCCTCGACGGGAGCGAGGTCACACCAGCGGGCGGTGAGCACGCGGAGTACGTGGCCGTGGGCGAAGACGGCGACATCTCCGTCGGCGGCGCGCGCCCTCCCGATCACCCGATCGACGCGAACGGCGACGTCGGCGAGCGTCTCCCCGTTCGGGCAGTCGCCCGACCAGACGGACCAGCCCGGAACGGTCTCGCGGATCTCGGCAGTGGTGATTCCCTCGTAATCCCCGTAGTCCAATTCGAGAAGATCGGGATCGTCTTCCGCCTGATCGCCGAGGCCGGCGAGCTCACAGGTACGACGGGCACGCTGCAGCGGACTCGTGAGGACGAGGGCGAAGCGCTCCCGCTCGAGGAGGAGTCCCGTGGAGCGGGCCTGCTCCTCTCCCTCCGGGACGAGCGGAATGTCGGTGAGCCCCGTGTGGCGACCGTTCTTGCTCCACTCGGTGGCGCCGTGGCGAATGACGTAGAGGTTCGATGCCATGGGTGCCGCGTCAGCCTTCGGACGGAACGGGAGGCTCCTGCGGCCAGCCGCCGAACTCCTGCGTCAGTTTCCGCCCGCCCGAGGGTCCCCATGATCCCTGGTCGTAGCGTTCGACGGGCGGGACATCGGTGAGGATCTTCTCGACGATTCGCCACGACTCGAGAACAGAGTCCTCGCGGGCGAAGAGCGTGGGATCGCCCTTCATCGCTTCTTCGAGCAGCAACTCGTACGGCTCCGGTCCCGTGTCGGCTCGTTCGTCGGGCGGCGGCGCCAGCGTGACCGCCGACGGCATCATCGTCTCGCCGGGCTCCTTGTGGAGCCACGTGATGGCCGCGAAGTTCTCCGGCTTCACCTCGATGCGGATCGAGTTGTTCGGGACGTGGGAGTGCTCGTCGATCCAGAGCGGGCGGGGAGGGCTCTTGAACTCGATCGTCATCTCGGTGACCGTCTCGCCGAGGGATTTGCCGGCACGCAGAAAGAACGGGACACCGCTCCAGCGGGGTGAATCGATGTCGAGCCGGAAGGCGGCGTAGGTCTCGGTGTCGGAATCGGCCTTCACTCCCTCGACGTCGAGGTAGCCGTTGTACTGGCCACGTACGAAGTTCTCCGGTTCGACGGCCCGACAGGCTTCGAGAACCTTGGCCTTCTCGTCGCGCAGCGAACGCGAGTGTTCGTTGACCGGTTGCTCCATCGCCAGCAGCGCAACCATCTGCAGAAGATGGTTCTGTACGACATCGCGCAGTGCCCCGACCGAGTCGTAGAAGGCGCCACGATCTTCGACGCCAAAAGATTCCGACATCGTGATCTTCACGGAGCACACGAAGTTCCGGTTCCAGAGCGGTTCGACGATTGCGTTCGCGAACCGCGTGACGAGCAGGCTCCGGAGCGCTTCCTTGCCGACGAAATGGTCGATTCGGAAAATCGCCGATTCGGGAAAGTGCTCGTGGAGGGTCGCATTGAGTTCGACGGCCGACTCGTAGTCGCGGCCGAAAGGCTTCTCGATGATGAGGCGGGCGCCGCTGTCGAGTCCGGCGGCCGCGATTCCGTTGGCGACTGTCGCGAACATCGAGGGCGGAATGGCGAAGTGGAAGATCGGATGTTGGGA
>CAEZUP010000068.1_pt1 | contig 11510 bp, 11 predicted proteins | sample 7264511 | NCBI WGS metagenome assembly CAEZUP01 (sample SAMEA6813833, study PRJEB35770) | uncultured Microthrixaceae bacterium | biome: Freshwater; feature: Freshwater reservoir; material: water | place: Czech Republic | collected 2016-04-20 | depth 0.5m m
CACTTGTTCCGGAGTTGCTCTTCGACATGTATCTGGATCTTGTTTACGTCAAGGGCATCATCGACATAACCCTCGGCCGTCAGGCCCAGTGGACCCATGTCGTCGCTTCAGGGGCCGATCTCGGCCAGGAGGCGGCCTGAATCGTGTCCGATGAATTGTTCCCGATGATGCTCGGGGGAATCCTGTTCTCCGAAGGAATCATGCAGACCGGCTCGTTTGCCATCCTCGCTGCATTCGTTGCCATCAACACGATTCTCTACGCCGCGCTCGCTGTCGCCAAGATCTTTCCCAAGATCTATCCGGGCGACTGGTTCCGCAGATTGAATCGAAGGTCGGAGACGCGAAGCATCCACCCGCATGGTTCCTGAGCACCCGATGGCCGGTCACCGCACCCGGTTGGTCCCACCGGCGTCCTGATCGGTCGGTTCGATGCCTAGGCTCGGTTCGTGCCTCTTGTCTCGAATCCCCGGTTGTCGTCCACGGTGGCAATCGCGCTGGCTCTCACGGCAACAGCGGGATTCGTCGACGCACATTTCTTTCTTCACGTCACCGAAGTCTTCACGGCAAACATGAGCGGGAATCTGGTTCTGTTCGGAATGGCACTCGGCGAGAAGCAATGGGCACAAGGAGGACATCAGGCGACCGCACTCCTTGCCTTCATCGCCGGGGTGTTTGCCGCCAGCCGGTTCAATGATCGGCATCGTCGGGCGGAAAAACCGCTGCGTCCCGATCTGTTGCTCGGCGTCGAGGCGACCATCCTCGTTCTTGCAGCGGTGTGGATCGGATTTTTCGGTGCCGAACATGCGGGCGAGCGGATACTCGTCTATCCCGCGATCGTGCTCGCAGCATTTGCGATGGGGATGCAGAACGCGGCGGTGGTGCGAGTCGGCGTGCTCGCAGTGGCCACGACCTACGCAACAGGTTCGGTGGCCCGGCTGGGATCGGAAACGGCACTAGCGGTCGGCGCAACCTCGAGGGAGGAAGCAGCCGCTCACCTCGGGGTCATTCCGGTGCTCGGTTCGATGGTTGCGTCGTACGTGTTCGGGGCGCTGCTTGCCGCGTCGGTGGGCGCATCTGCCGCATGGCTCCTCTTGCCGGCGGGAGTGCTTGTGCTCGCCGCGATCGGCACACACCGCCGACTCCGCCGGCACGATCTCTAGGTCATGTGACCTGTCAGCCAGCGAATGCAGGGACAGCCTCGGACGAAATGACGTCGACCGATGCGGTTGCTTGTGACCACGGTCCGGTTCCGGTCGCACTCACGGCGCGGACCTGAAACACGTAGGTTCCTGCGGCCAGACCGGTGATCGTGTTTCCACAGGGTGAGGCACCGATCGTCACCGGCGAGGACCATGTCGCGCCTCCATCGGTGGAGAAGCGGTAGTCGTATCGGGCGATCGCTGTCGAACCGGCATCGACCGGCGCGGTGCAGGCAAGAGTCACGCCGTCGGGGCCGACCGTTGCCACAACGTCGGTCGGGATCGCGGGAACGGAAGGGAAGGTGCCTGTGGCGTCCAGCCAGAAGAGGCCGTAACTGCCGGAAGCGTCGTCGTCGAAACTTGACCAGCTGATGGTGAGGGCGTCGCCGAAGTTGGACAGGTCGAGGCTGAGTGCAACCGCCCCCTGGTTCTCTCCGAGCGTCTCGGTCGAGATGAGGACGGGCTCGGTGATCGAACCGCTGCCCGCCCGGATGCCGGTGAGCCAGATTTCTCCGAAGGCATTCGGCGACGTTCCGGTCACTGTCGGGATGATCAGAACGATGTCACCTCGGGCGTTGGCGGCCATGGCGACATAGCCCGGCGACAGGACACCGGAGATTTGCGGAGCGAGATCGACGGGAGCGGTCCAGGGCTGCCCCACCCCGGAACTGCTCATGAGGAGAACGGCACCGGTGTAGTCGATGGCGCCGAGCGCCAGCGAGCCGTCGGCCGAGGCTCCGAGCACGAGTCCGGTTCGGGCGGCCGCTGCCGGAGCGATGGTTTCGGTCGTCCAGGTGCCGTCGGCATTGCGGGACGAGAGTTTGAGTGACGGATCGCCGCCACCAAAGGGGGTTTCGGAGAAGGCGACAAGTGGTCGCATCCCGCCTGCGCCGTCAGGGGCCATAGCCAGACTGAAATTGTCGCCGAAGTCCGGGTCTGCTTCACCGAGAACGGCAGGCGATCCCCAGCCGCTTCCTGACGAGCCGATGACGCTCGGGATTCCCGCCGAACCGGAGTAGGCGATCCAGAGGGTTCCGTCGGCAGCAACCGTCATCTCGGGGTCGATGTAGGCATTGGGATCGATGTTCGCGCCGGCGATGGTGCTGAACGAGCCCCAGACTCCTCCGGCCGAAAGATCTGCGGTCACCAGTCCGGTGCTGGCGTCGCCGAGAACGGCGGTGATCGCTCCACCCGCCCGCAGGACGAACGCAGGAGTTGTCGAGTTGGATGCGCCGGGAGCTTCGAGGTACGCGGGCGCCGACCATGTGCCGCCCGAATAGATGCTGGCGGCAACGGCAGGGGGCGTTGCGTTCCCATCCTCGGGAACCGAAAGCCAGAGGGCGACGGTGTCAGTCGCCCGGGCGATCAGTTGCATTCCCAGTGAGGACACGCTGTGGGCGGAACCGGAGGGGTCGGTGGGTGCGTTCACGACCCACACGGCGGGATCGAAGGAGTTGGATCCGGGTGCCTTACGCAGAACGGCAAGGCCGTTGGTGTTGGTGGCGGGGAAGTTCTGGCGGACCTGCGCGGCCACGAGCTGAGCGCCGTCGGCGGCAGTGGTGATCGCGGAAATAACCGCGCGCCCGTCGGATTGGAGAAGATCGCTTGCTCCCGACCATGTGATCGGTAGCGCCGAGGCGGGCGCAACGGTTGCGATGGTGAGTCCTGCGATGCTCACGAGGGCAACGAGTGCTGCTGCAACGCGGTTACGAAATTTTGAGGCGATCATGTTCATCGACGCTAGTGGCGTGAGATCCCATCAGCCGACGATGGATCGGTCTCTCAGACTTGGTGTCGCATACTGCGGTCGAAACGTTGTGATTCATCTACTGTTGATCTTCAACCAGGGAGCCTGAATGAAGCCGAAACTGAATGTCCTCGCAGTTGCCGTCGTTGGCGTGATGGCGCTCGTCGCTCTCGGAGCGGGGTGCTCGTCGTCGTCGAATGATTCGTCATCGGACACTTTGAAGTTCGGGCTCGAGGCGCCGTTGACCGGCAGCCTGGCCGAGCTCGGTCAGGGCATGCTCAACGGAGCGAAGCAGGCGGCAGCAAAGGTGAACGCCGAAGGTGGCATCGGTGGCAAGAAGATCGAAATCGTCGCCATCGACGACAAGGGAGATGCCGATGCCGGTGTGGCCGCAGCGAAGGCAGCGGTGGCCAAAGGCCTCGACGCGATCGTCGGCCCCTACAACTCGGGAGTCGGTCTCAAGACCCTTCCGATCTACATCGAGGCCGGACTCGTTCCGCTCCGCCTCACGTCATCTGACGAAACCGCCGGTCTCGGCTTCACCCTGCAGCCGATGACATCGCAGATCGCTCCGGTCGCCACCGAAGCTCTGGTCAAGGATCTGAAGGCGACTTCCGTTGCGCTCATCGTCGACCCGACGACGGATTACACGTCATCGGCAGCGAAGGCGATGGCCACGTCACTTGCGGCTGCCGGTGTGACCATCACCGCAACCGAAACGATCACCCCCGGTGCGGCCTCCTACACGGATGCCGTGACCAAGGTATTGGCGACCAACCCGTCGGCCGTCTACGTCATCACCTACTTCCCCGAAGCGGGACTTATCGCTCAGGCGATGCTCGCCGCGAATACCACTGTCGAGTGTCTTGCCGACTACGGCGCCTATGACAACGGATACATCGGCGCCGCCGGCATTCCCGCGGCGCAGAAGTGCCCCGTCGTCGGCGTTCCGGCTCCTGGCGATTTCCCCGGTTCGACGTCGTTGGTGTCGGCGTACACGTCGCAGTTCAACGCCGCACCCGGTTCGTGGTCGCCGTACACCTACGACTCGGTCCTGCTGCTCGCCGATGCGATCAACCGCGCCGGCGGAACCTCAGCCGACAGTCTGCGGAGTGCTCTTGCCGCAACCAAGGGTTGGACAGGCTGGACGGGATCGGTGGCATTCGAGCCGACGACAGGAAACCGAATCCCCGCGCCGGTCACCGTCGACATCGTGGATGCCACTGGCACCTTCCACGTTGACCCGGCCTGGATAAGCGCAACGGGATTCACCTTCTGACCTGACCTGACCTGACTCGGCCCGGACGGGCCGAGTCAGTAATGGCGCAGTTCCACCACGGTGCCGTCGGGATCGCGGACATACAGCGAGTCCCCATCGCCGCGCGCGCCGAACCTGCGGTTCGGACCCCTGATCACATCGAATTCGCCGGAAGCAGCAACGGCGGCCAGGTCGGTCGGTTCGACGACGAGGCAGAAGTGGTCGAGACGGCCGTCGACCGGTTCGCCGGCCACGAGATCGATGATCGTGGATTCGTTGACGCGTACCGAAGGAAAGGGCACGTCGCCGCGCTTCCACTCGTCGACCCGCAGGGGTTCGAGACCGAGGAGATCCCGATACCAACCGAGGGTTCGTTCGACGTCGGCGCAGATCAGAACGATGTGGTCGAGTGCGGAAACCCTGAGCGCTTTTGTCACCCCGCCATCGTTGCACTCCGGAGCAGGTGAGCGTCGAGCAGGGAGACCGTTTGTGCAGCGACGCGCGGGTGGAAGCGGGTGGGGAACCTGTGCGATACGGTCCGCAATGTACGGGGGAGCGAGCAGGGGAAGTCGGGCTCGCTGAACAACAGGAACACGAAAGGCATCACACGATGAAGCAGATCATGCTCCACGGCGCGAACGACTGGCGCCTCGACGACGTCGCCGATCCCGAGGTGGGCCCGCGCGATGCTCTGGTGCGGATCGCGGCGTGCGGCATCTGCGGCACCGACGTGTCCTATGTGCACATGGGCATGACCCCCGGCCATCCGATTCCTCTCGGTCACGAGATGGCCGGAGTCGTCGATTGGGTCGGTGCCGAGGTCGAGGGTGTCTCGGTCGGTGATCGCGTTGTCGTGTGTCCGTCCGACAACGGGGGCGGGCCGATGGGAACCGGCGGGGCGCAGGGCGGGCTGACCCCGATGCTCCATGTTCCCGATGCTGCGAACGGCCGTCGGCTCTTCAGGATTCCCGATGACATGGCCCTGACGACGGCGGCACTTGCGGAACCGCTTGCCGTCGGGATGCAGTCGGTGAACCAGTCGGAGGCGAAACCCGGTGACAAGGTTGCGGTTTTCGGTTGTGGACCGATCGGACTGACGGCACTGGCCACACTGGCGGACCGAGGGGTCACCGATGTCGTCGCCATCGACCTGAGCCCCGCCCGGCTCGGACTCGCCCGCGAGATGGGTGCGAGCCACGTCATCGATCCGACAGAGGCCGATGTCTGGGAGGAACTCAAGCGAATCCACGGAACGACACCGTTCATGTTCGGCCCGACTGCTGCGACCGACATCTTCATCGAAGCCTCGGGTGCCGACAGCGTGATCGGTGACGTGCTCCAGAACGGTCGGGTCGGCGGAACTCTCGTGATCGTCGCGTTGCATTACCGGCCCGTTCCGACCAACTACGTGAATGTGCTCATGAAGCAGTTCACCGTCCGCGGCTCGATGGAATATCCGGAGCGTTTCGAGGATGCCATCGAACTGCTTGCCCGCCGAGATCTCTCCGGGCTCATCACCCACAAACTCGCACTGGAGGATTTCGGCGAGGGCCTGGCTGTCCTCGAAGGCTCGAAGGACTGCGGCAAAGTCATGATCACGATGGGAGGTGCGCGATGAGCAATGGCGTTTCGTTCGATTTCACCGGAACCTCGGTGCTCGTCACCGGAGGCACAAGTGGGATCGGCCACGCAACGGCGGCGGCATTCGCGAAGGCCGGTGCGACGGTGACGGTGACCGGAACCCGGACCAGCGCGACCGATTACGAGACGGATCTCGTCGGGATGCAGTTCCGACAACTGGAGATGCGCGACGCAGATGCTGTCGACGCCCTGGCTTCGAGTCTCGGAACGCTCGACATTCTCGTGAACAACGCCGGCGCGAACTTTCCCGATGGTCTCGACGAGTGGAGCCCGGAGGGTTTTGCGGCATCGCTGGCCATGAATGTCGAGGGAGCGCAGCGGCTGACGGTCCGCTGCCACGACGCGCTGGCGAGCAGCACGATGGCGGGGGGAGCGAGTGTGGTCAACATGATCTCGATGATGTCGTTCCGTGCCACGACGATCGTGCCGGGATACTCGTCGTCGAAAGCGGCGTTGCTCGCCCTCACCCGCAACCTCGCTCTCCACTGGGTGAACGACGGCATCCGGGTCAATGCGGTTGCGCCGGGGCTGATCGATACACCGATGACGGCACCGATGAAGCCGTTCGCCGAGATGCTCGACGGTGAACTCGCCAAGCAGGCCATGCGGCGTATGGGAACGCCCGAGGAAGTAGCGGCGGCGGTTCTTTTCCTCTCGTCGGAGGCCTCGTCGTTCACGACCGGCACTGCGCTCGCCGTCGACGGCGGATACCTCGCGCTGTGAGCGGAGCGACGCGATGAGCAACGAAATTCGTATCGAGGATCTCGGTGCCCCGGTACTCAACGACCTGCAACGCATGGGTCTCGAGTACGGCGAGGCGAAGCACACGGAACTCACCGTCGACGCGGTGTGTACTGCGGCGGCGGGCCAGACCGGACTGGACGATTTCGGATCGGAAGATTTCCGCGAACGACTCGGAGTGCAGCTGGAGGAAGTGGATGCCGATCCCGAGCGAACCGGACTCGGCCGCATGCTCATGTTCGGCGACAGCCTTCGCTACGCCACCAACCGACTGCGCATCCGCGATCTGCTGAAGCGACATCCGGAGATCCTCGACATCCCGATCGAGAAACCCGTGATCGTGATCGGACTGCCCCGTTCGGGCACGACAAACCTGGTGAACCTGTTGGCGGCGGACACCCGGTTCCGTTCGATGCCGCTGTGGGAATCGTATGAACCGGCCCCCGACCCGAACGAGGTGACGCCGGCTGACGGAATCGATCCCCGGTGGGCCCGATGCCAGCAGATGTGGGAGGGAATGCAGGCTGGCGCACCATTCATCGCCGCGATGCACCCGATGGCTCCGGACCACGTGCACGAAGAGATCGAACTCATGACGCCCGACTTCTCGAGTTACAACCTCGAATGGGTGGCCCGCGTACCCGGGTGGCGGGACTACTACCTCGCCCACGATCAGACGCCGCACTACGCGTACATGAAGACTGTGCTGCAGATCATGCAGTGGTATCGACCCCGCGAGCGCTGGGTGCTGAAATCGCCACAACATCTCGAGCAGATCGGTCCGTTGCTCGCAACATTTCCCGACGCGACAATCGTTGTAACCCATCGCGATCCGGTGGCGGTCGTGCAGTCGACGATCACCATGCTCACCTATGGCGCTCGCACGGCCTACAAGACGCCGAAACCCGAGTGGTACCGCGACTACTGGACCGACCGGGTGGGGCGCCTGCTCGACGCGTCGCTCCGCGATCGGGATCTTCTGCCGGCCGATCGCACGGTCGATGTGTTCTTCCACGAATACATGGAAGACGAAACGGGAACTCTGCAGCGGATCTATGACGCGGCAGGCATCGAGTTCACCGATCAGGCCCGCGCCGAAGTTGCGGCGCATCAGGAAGCACATCCGAGGGGCAAAGCCGGCCGGGTCGTGTACGACCTGCGCGGCGACTTCTCCACCACACCGGAAGCGATCAGGTCCCGATACGTCGACTACCTCGATCGATTCCCCGTACAGATCGAGGTCCAGTGAACATTCAGGAACAGGTCGATCATCTGATCGACACCCGCCCGGGCAAGGAACTGCTGATTCCCGTTTACGACGACCCGGCCCATCCGATCGTCGACGGACTCATTTACCGCTCGGGGGGAACGACGGCGTCGTACATGATCCTCACCGACAACGGCAGGGTGATCGTGAATGCGGGGATGGGTTATGAAGCCCCGCATCACAAGCGCGTCTTCGACGCGATCCGACCCGGTCCGACTCATCACATCATCACGACCCAGGCCCACGTCGATCACGTCGGTGGTGTCAACCTGTTCAGGGAAGCCGAAACCACCTACATCGCGCAGGCCAACAACCCGGCCTGTCAGGCCGACGACACGCGCATCCAGGGTCTCCGGATGCGAACGGCCGGGATCTGGTTCGACATGCTCGGCACCGATGCCCGTCGCATTTACGAACAGAACCCGGGAGTGTCGATGGCGCAGTCGGTGCCGATGCCCGACGTGCTGTTCGACGAGCATCTCGAACTCGAGGTCGACGGCCTCCGCATTGAACTCTTTGCCGCCGTGGGCGAAACGATCGATTGCGTTGTCGTGTGGTTGCCCGAACATCGCATCGCCCTCGTGAGCAACCTGTTCGGACCGTTGTTCCCGCATTTTCCGAACGTCAACACGATTCGCGGTGATCGATACCGATTCGTGGAACCGCAACTCGCAACCAACCGCATGGTGCGCGAACTGCGACCGGAGATGTTGGTCACCGGCCGGCATGAACCGATCGTGGGCGCCGACCTGATCGATGCATCGCTCGAACGTCTACATGACGCCGTCACCTACGTGCATGACGAAGCGCTCAAGGGGTTCAACGCCGGCACGGACATGTGGACGCTCATGCGCGAGATCGAGCTCCCGCCGGAACTCCGCGTCGGGCAGGGCTACGGCAAGGTCTCGTGGGCCGTGCGCACGTTCTGGGAGGAGTACGTGGGCTGGTTCAAGCTGCAGTCGACAACGGAGTTCTATCCGGACAGCGCACCGGCGGCGCTGGCCGAGTTGCTTGAGGTCACCGGCATCGACGCCGCGCTCGACCGAGCGGAGGCTGCGCTCGCTCGCGGTGACGCGGCCCTTGCGATCACGCTCGGAGAGGCAGTTGCGCAGATGCAACCGGATGACGCCCGTCTACGAGCGCTGATGGCGGCCGCGCACCAACACCTTCTCGACCACGGTGGCGATGTGAGTTTCTGGGAGAACGGTTGGCTGCGTACCGAACTCGCCCGCTGGAGCGAAGGCTCCTGAATCGGCCGGCTCTTGTCGGTGACGATCAGCCCGCGAACGCAGGCACGACAGGATCGGTTCCGATGGTGATCGTGGGATCGGTTGCAGTTGTCGTGCTTGTGGGATCGGGAGCCGCCGTCGATGTCGTCGATGTCGTCGAGGTCGTCGAGGTCGTCGATGTCGTCGACGTAGGCGGCGATGACCCAGGCTGAACCTCGAAGGCTCCGATGTCGGCGGTTCCGTTGTAGACCCGCAGCCACGGTGCGCCGCGCTGGTCGGAGGTGTTGCCGGTGAAGGTGGCCACCGGATCGGGTCCGGCATCGATTGCCGCTGAACCGGTCAGCAACGACATCGTTTTCGTCGTGCCACCGTTGTCAGCAAGCACATCGAGACCTGGTGTGCTCGAGCGGATGGTGCCGGCAACATCGCTGAAGGTCGAAGTGTCGGCCAGACCGATGAGGGAATGATCGGAGAGAACATCCAGGGATTCACCGCCGATATCGGAAGCCTCCACAGACATTCCAACGTTTCCGGAGACGATCGAACCCGTGACGGTGACGGTGGAGTTCGTCTGTCCGAAGAACCCGCCGCCTTTGCCGGCATAATTGTCGGTGATCGTCGACTGGTCGATGGTGACGTTGGAGCCTCGGAAGTAGACGCCGCCTCCGTAGAACGGTGAGGAGTTTCCCGAGATGGTGGAGTTGGTGATCGACATCGGTCCGGCAAACCTCGAGGAGAAGATGCCTCCTCCGTAGGTGCCTGCGGAATTCGCGGAGATGGTGGAGTTGGCGATCGCGGTGCCGGTGACAGTCGCACCGACGAGGATGGCGCCGCCGTCGTCGTCCCAGGAGATGGAGATGGACGAGTTCGAATCGAAGGTCGAATCGGTGATGGTGACCGTTCCGGTGTTGGCGAGGTGGACCCCGCCGCCTCCCTCGAGGGCGTCGTTGTCGTTCACCGCGGAGTTCGAGATCGTCACGTTCCCGGTTCCTTCTGCATAGAGGGCACCACCGGATAAGGTGGCCGCGTTGCCGCTGAGGTCACAGTTGGTAATGGTCAGATTCCCGGCATTGGCCGTCGCTATGGCCCCGCCGCGGTACGCCTTCGCGCCGGTGACACTCACCCGATCGATGGTCTTGTCTCCGACATTCAACAGGGTGACGCCGTTGTCGGTGATGGCGAGACCACTGACCGTCACATTCCCGATGCCATTTACCACGAAGACGTCGTAGTAAATGGCTCCATCGGTTTTGTTGATCGCGATCTGGCGATCGGCCGGGCCGATGATGTTCACTGCCGGAGTGAAAACCCTTTGGGTCAGCGAGATGGTCGCGATCGCGGAATCGAAGTCGATGGTGTCTCCATCGGCAGCCGCTGCTGTGGCATCGCGGAAGGTGCAGTCGAACGGTGTTCCGTTCGTGCAGTGCGCGGCATCGGCGATGCCGTCGCCGGAGGAGTCGACCGTGAAGGTCGTGCTGGCGCCGGCCGGTCCGGCGAATGCAGCGAGCAGGGCCGCCGTACTTCCGGTGGCGAGCACCAGTGCGCCGGAGAGTGCCCCCGAATTGCGGGCCAGGCGTCGGCGTCGGACCCGATTCTCCGGGGCGGAAGGCGCCGAACGGGTGGGATGTGCTGAATCGAAGGTCATCGGGGCTCCGTGGCTAAGTGTAACTCATGGTTACTCTAGCACGGTGGCCGTCTCGCCTGCCGGGTTGATGCTCAGAGGGTGACGGTGTTCGCCACGCCCTCCGCTCCGATGTTCACGATCAGCAGCTTCACGGGCGTGTCGGTCTTGTTCTCGCCGTTGTGCGCCGTGCCGACGGCTTCGATGATCGCGGAACCGGCGGTGAACTCCTTCACGATCCCTCCCTCGTAGGTGACGGTGATCGTTCCTTCGAGGACGTACACGTACATCGGAGCGTCATGCTTGTGGAGTCCGGTCGAAACGCCCGGTGCGATTGTGAGCACCGCCGACGACACCTGCGCCTGTGAGCCGATCGGGTACTGGAGCAACTGATCGAGCACGGTCTGCGCCTGCTTGTCGAGAACGCTGGAAACCTCCGGCTTTCCGCTGCCGGCCATGGTTGTGATGGTGGAAGTCGATGTGGCGTCTGTCGCGGCGCTTCCATTCGAACAGCCGGCGACGAGAAGTCCGGCGGTCAGGGCGAGAGCAAGGGCGAATCGGCGCCGAGGGCGTTGTTGCGGAGGAGTCATGACCCGACCTTAGGAGAAGGTTCGGACCTCGCAGCGATGGTCAGCCGCGCCGGGCGGTTACCAGCCAGGCCGACGACTGCATCAGCACGGTGTCGTCCGTGACGAACTCGGCCAAGCGCTCGGTTAATGCGTCGACGACCCGGGCACGAAGGCTTCCGTCATCCCCTTGCAGCAGTGCCTTCATCGAGCTGCCGTTGAGGGCCAACTGGACTGCGCC
>CAEZUP010000069.1_pt1 | contig 11502 bp, 9 predicted proteins | sample 7264511 | NCBI WGS metagenome assembly CAEZUP01 (sample SAMEA6813833, study PRJEB35770) | uncultured Microthrixaceae bacterium | biome: Freshwater; feature: Freshwater reservoir; material: water | place: Czech Republic | collected 2016-04-20 | depth 0.5m m
AGGAATGGTCGGGCTTCGCATTCGGCTTCGGCCTCGACCGCCTCGCCCTGATGCGTCACGGTGTCGATGACATCCGCGAGATGTACACCGGCGACGTCCGATTCCTGGAGCAGTTCCCCTCATGAAGGTCCTTCTTTCCTGGTTGCGCGAATTCGCGCCGTTCCCCACCGACGATCCGGTAGCGCTCGGCGATGTCATGAGCGATCTCGGCATGGCTGTCGAGTCGATCGAACGCATCGGCGAGGGCCTCGGCGGAATCGTTGTTGCGAAGGTCCTCGACCTTGCGCCGCATCCGAATGCCGACAAGATCCAGATCGTCAATGTCGATTCCGGTGACGGCGTGCCGCTGCAGATCTGCTGTGGAGCTTTCAACATGGCGGTCGGCGATCTCGTCCCGCTCGCCACGCTGGGTTCGACAATGCCGGACGGCATGGAGATCGCCCGCCGCAAAATGCGCGGCGAATGGTCGAACGGGATGTTGTGCTCGGGCCGCGAGCTCGGCCTTGGCGACGATCACTCGGGGATCTTCATTCTCGACGGATCCCTTGCTCCCGGTACGCCGATCATCGATGCACTCGGGATCTCGGCCGACGTGCTGTTCGATCTCGAGATCAACCCGAACCGGCCCGATGCAATGTCTGTCGCCGGCGTTGCCCGCGATCTTGCCGCCCGACTCTCCCTGCCTTTCGCCATTCCGGTTCCGCAGGTCACCGAGGCCGAAGGCGACGCAGGCGCGTCGGTTTCCGTCACCATCATCGATGGCGACCTCTGCGGCCGTATCCACCTCCGGGTGATCGACGGGATTGTGATCGGGCCATCTCCGCGCTGGATCGCCGACCGGCTGACCGCTCTCGGCATGCGACCGATCAACAACGTCGTCGACGCGTCGAACTACGTGATGCTCGAGCTTGGTCAGCCGAACCATACCTATGACCTCGCCAAAGTTCCGTCCGGCGAACTTCGTGTCCGATGGGCCCGCGACGGTGAGTCGATCACAACCCTTGACGGCATCGAGCGCAACCTCACCGGCCGACGCGACGGAGTGATCACCGATGCCTCCGACATGCCGATCGGGATCGCCGGTGTCATGGGTGGCGCCTCCACCGAGATCTCCGAGTCGACGACTGCGGTGGTTCTCGAGTGCGCGTGGTGGCAGCCGATGGCCATCGCCCGTTCGTCGAAGTTCATGGGACTGCGGTCCGAAGCCTCGGCCCGGTTCGAACGGGGTACCGATCCCGAGATCCTCGATCTCGCGGCTCGGCGACTCGCAGAACTTCTCGCCCCGTCGGGCGCCCGACTTCTTTCCGGTTCGGTTTCAGCCGAAGGCGAGATGCCGGAGCGCAAGCCCGTCGATGTGCGCACGTCGCGGGTGAATCACTTGCTCGGAACGGAGATCGACTCGGTCGAGATCGCCGACATCCTCCGATCCATCGGTTTCGGTGTCGACGCCTCCGGCGAACCCGACGTCTGGGCGGTCACCGTCCCGACGTTCCGCCCCGACACCGTCTCGGAAACAGACGTCATCGAGGAGATCGCCCGTCACCACGGGTACAGCCGCATCCCGAACCGTCTGCCGACATCGACGCAAACGGGTTCGCTCACGTCTCTTCAACGCGACCGCCGCGTCATCCGCGGTGTCCTCGTCGGTCTGGGTGTGCACGAAGCGATGCCGCTTCCGTTCCTCGCCCCGGGTGACCTTGCCCGCGCCGGACTGCCTGCCGAAGCGGTCACGATCACGAACCCGCTCGCCGCCGAAGAGAGCGTCCTGCGTACATCGCTTCTTCCGGGTCTGTTGCGGGCCGTCGCCTACAACGAGTCCCATCGAACCGATGGGGTCCGTCTGTTCGAGATCGGCAAGATCTTCGGCGTGCCTGGTGCGGGAAGCACACTGCCCGACGAGCGCGAGCATCTTGCCCTCGTTCTCGTCGACAGCGAAGCACCTGCTGCTGTCCAGGCTTGGAATGTCCTTGCCCGCACGCTCGGATTCACCGAACCGTCGATCGATCAGTCCGTTTCACCCGCCGGGCTCCATTCCGGTCGCAGCGGTGCGCTGCTTGTCGCCGGCACGGTTGTCGGCGAGATCGGGGAGATCGACCCGGGAGTGCTCGAAGCCCACGGAATCAGGGGTCGCGTTGCCTGGTTGCAGCTCGATCTCGGTGTGGCTCTCGCCTCGGACCATGGCCGGCACACCTACCGGCACATCAGCCGATATCCCTCGAGCGACCTCGATCTCGCGTTCGAGGTCGACGAGTCGGTCACGGCTGCCCGGGTCCAGTCCGTCTTGAGCGACGCGGCAGGCGACCTTCTGGTTCGGATCCACCTGTTCGATGTCTTCCGCGGTGCGTCGGTCCCCGATGGGCAGCGCAGCCTCGCCTACCGTTTGCGTCTGCAGGCTTCGGACCGGACGCTGACCGACGAAGATGTGGCCGCCGTGTTGGCGGCCTGTGTCGCCGCCGCTGCGACTCTCGGGGGAACCCTTCGGGGCTGAACCCGCGGCGGGGGAGTCATCCCGATCCTCCACCTGTATTATGCGAATGCTTGCATAGTAATGCAACGAGCCCTATGCTTCCCACGTGATCGACGTCGGAATCATCGGCGCCTCGGGTTTCACCGGGGCGGAACTTCTCAGGATCTGCGCGAACCATCCGGAACTGAACCTGGTGTTCGCTACCGGGGATTCGCAGGCCGGAACACCGGTCCGCGAGCTCTATCCCAGTCTCGCGGCCGCCTGGCCGGAACTCGTGTTCACCCCGTACGACCCGGCCCTGCTGGCGGGCGTCGACCTGGTGTTCTGCGGTCTTCCCCATGGTGCATCCCAGGACCTCATGCCGGTCCTGCGGCGACACGTGAAATGGGTCGTCGACCTCGCCGCCGATTTCCGGTTGCAGGACGCAGCGTTGTACCCGACCTGGTACGGCGAAGCGCACACGGCGCCCGAACTGCTTCCGGATTTTGTCTACGGATTGCCCGAACTCTTCCGGGCCGATCTTGTCGGGGCCGCTGCTGTCGCGACGCCCGGCTGTTATCCGACCGCAACGGCGCTCGCCATCGCACCGTTGATCTCCAACGGGTTGGTCGACACCACGTCGATCGTCGTGGATGCCGCAAGCGGTGTCTCGGGGGCGGGAAGACCGGCCAAGGCCAACACGACCTTCTGTGCGGTCGATGAAGACTTCACCGCCTACGGCCTTCTCGATCATCGGCACACGCCGGAGATCGAGCAGACGGTCGCGAGGCTCGCCGGTGTGGGCGCGGCCGATGTCAGCGTCCTGTTCACTCCGCATCTGGCTCCGATGAGTCGGGGAATGCTGGCCACGTGTTATCTGCGACCCGCCGGGACATCGACGACAGCGCAACTGCTGGACCTCTACCGGTCGACCTATCGGGACGAGCAGTTCGTGATCGTGACCGACGGTTCACCGTCGACAAAGGCCTGTCTCGGATCGAACTCGGCGCACGTGACGGTGAGGTCCGACGATCGCACCGGATGGATCGTTGCCATCGCCGCAATCGACAACCTGACCAAGGGTGCTTCGGGTCAGGCCGTGCAATGCGCCAACATCCTCGCCGGACTGCCCGAGGGCACCGGCCTTTCTTCCGTAGGGGTCTACCCATGAGTGTCACCGCTGCCGCCGGCTTCGTCGCCGCAGGCATTGCCGCCGGCATCAAGGCGTCGGGAAATCCGGATCTTTCGCTTGTCGCGACTGCCGATGGCAGTGCGGTTGCCGCCGCCGGAGTCTTCACACGAAACAAGATGACCGCCGCCCCGGTGATCGTCACCAGATCCCATCTCGAGTCCAGTGCCGGCCAAGCGGTCGCCGTCGTGCTCAACAGCGGCAACGCCAACGCCGCCACTGGCGAACAGGGACTCGCCGATGCCGAAGCCATGTGTGCTGCGGTGGCGACCGAACTCGATGTCGCTGTCGACCAGATCCTTGTCTGCTCGACGGGGCTGATCGGAATACCGATGCCCATCGACGTCATCGTCGCCGGTGTGCCCGCGCTCGTCGCAGTTCGATCGGTCGATGGCGCACAGGACGCGGCGACTGCGATCATGACGACCGACACGCGTGCGAAACAGGTTGTGATCGACGGTGGCGGCTTCACTGTCGGTGGCATGGCCAAGGGCGCCGCCATGCTGTCGCCGAACATGGCGACGATGCTGGCCGTATTGACGACCGATGCCGAGGCGACTCCGGAACAACTGAAGGCAGCGCTCGTCCACGGAGTGGCCGAATCGTTCAATGTTCTCGACGTTGACGGATGCACATCGACGAACGACACCGTGTTGTTGCTCGCAAGCGGACTCGCGGGTCCGGTCGATCAGGCCGCTCTCGAGTCGGCGGTGGCCGACGCATGTGCGAGTCTCGCGTTCCAGATGTGTTCCGACGCCGAGGGAGCGACGAAGGTCGTCCGCATGACGGTCACCGGTGCCGCCACCGATGCCGAAGCGCTTGTCGGCGCCCGGTACGTTTCGCGGAGCAATCTGGTGAAGTGCTCCTGGTACGGATGCGATCCCTATTGGGGACGTATCGCCAGCGATCTCGGGTCCTGCGGGATCGAGTTCGATCCGGACACACTGTCGGTTTCATACGGCGGCGTCACCGTGTGTCGTGCTGCGGTCGATGTCGATCACGATTCGGCCACAGTTGTCGCCCACATGGCGGGCCGGAATCTCGAGATCGTCGCCGATCTCGGTCAGGGAACGGGACGGGCAACGATTCTCACCAACGATCTGACGCACGCATACATCGACGAGAACATGGGTACCTCATGAGCATCTCAACCGGTTCCTCCGACAAGCCGGGTTCGTCCGCGCCGAACGCACCTGGAATGGCCGAAGCCGTGACCGCCGAGGTTCTCATCGAGGCCCTTCCCTACATCCGGAGTTTCTGGGGTGAGACCGTCGTCGTGAAGTACGGCGGGAACGCCATGACCGATGCCACCCTCGCCGAGAGTTTCGCGGCCGACATCGTGCTTCTGCATGCTGTCGGGATCCGAGTCGTCGTCGTGCATGGCGGCGGTCCGCAGATCGGTGATCTCATGGCGAGGCTCGGCATGGAATCTGAGTTCAGGGACGGCCTGCGGGTCACCGACGCCGAAACCCTCGACATCGCCCGGATGGTGCTGGTCGGCAAGGTGAACCGCGAGATAGTCGCGTCGATCAACACCCACGGCCCCCTCGCCGTAGGTCTCTCCGGCGAGGATGCCGGACTGATCGAGGCCGATGTCCGGGATCCCGCGTTGGGATTTGTCGGTGATGTCAAGAACGTGAATCCGGCGATCGTCGAGTCGCTGCTGGCGCAGAACCTCATTCCGGTGATCTCCACGATCGGCGCCGATCTCGCTGGTCAGGCCTACAACATCAATGCCGATGCTGTCGCCGGTGCCCTTGCGGGGGCGTTGGGAGCGGTCAAGGTCATCTATCTGACCGACATCGCCGGATTGCTGCGCGACGTCGACGATCCGGAGAGCCTGATCGCCACGACGGACAACCTCGAGATCGCCGATCTGATCAAGACCGGTGTGCTGTCAGGCGGCATGATCCCGAAGATCGATGCGTGCCTCGTCGCCCTCGAGGGAGGAGTGCCCGCTGCGCATCTCCTCGACGGGCGCGTCCCCCATGTCGTTCTTCTCGAACTCTTCACCCGTGCCGGTGTCGGCACGATGATCACGAACGTGGACGGGGGAGGATCGTGAATCTGTCGACGTCACACACAAAGGCGATGGCGGCACCCGCCGGACTCGATCACTGCCCGTTCATGCCCACCTACGCCGCTCCGACCGTCAGGTTCGTCCGTGGCGACGGCTGTCGTCTCTGGGATGACGCCGGAAACTCCTATCTCGACTTCCTCGCCGGAATCGCAGTGGTCGGACTCGGTCACGCAAACAGCGAGATAGCCGATGCGATCTCCGAGCAGGCCCGGACACTTGTCCACGTCTCCAATCTCTACGGAACCGAACCCGGCGCCGATGTCGCGATCACCCTCGATCGTCTCCTCGGAGGTGGGGGACAGGTGTTCTTCACCAACAGCGGCGCCGAGTCGATCGAATGCGCCATCAAGCTCGCGCGCAAGTGGGCGAAGCGCGAGCACGGGCCGGAGACGTTCAACATCGTGAGCGCGTTCGGCTCCTTCCATGGTCGGACGCTCGCTGCGCTGCATGCCACCGGGCAACCCGCGAAGTGGGAGGGTTTCGAACCGCTGCCGGAGGGTTTCCGGCACGTTCCCTGGAACGATCTCGCCGCGATGGCCAACGCAGTCGATTCGAGCGTCGCTGCTGTCCTTCTCGAATCGGTCCAGGGCGAAGGCGGCGTGAACCCCGCAACGGCGGAGTATTTCGAGGGAGTTCGACGCCTCTGCGACGAGCGGGGAATCCTTTTCATTGTCGACGAGATCCAGACCGGACTGGGTCGGACCGGCGAGTGGTTCGGCTTCGAACACTTCGGTGTGGAACCGGACGTTGTCACCATGGCGAAGGGCCTGGGCAACGGAATGCCGATCGGTGCCTGCTGGGCCCGTCGCGAGGTCGCTGCCGCATTTTCTCCCGGTGATCACGGAACCACCTATGGCGGTCAGCCCCTGGCCGCATCGGCGGCGAGGGCCACGCTTGCGATCATGGAGCGAGAGAACATCCCGCAGCGTGCGGAGCATGCCGGAGCCACGTTGCGGAAACTCCTCAGCGCGCTCGACGGTGTCGTCGAGGTCCGGGGTCTCGGTCTGCTGCTTGCCGCTCAACTCGCTCCCGGACTCGATGCCCGGGCCGTTGCTGCGGATGCCCTTGTCGCCGGCCTTATCGTCAACGCCGTGTCGGCCACATCCTTGCGATTCGCTCCGCCGCTGATCGTCAGCGACGCCGAGCTCGCCGAGGCCGTCGACATTCTTTCTGCCGTTCTTCGGTCCCACCTCTCGGAGGAACTCTCATGAGACATCTGCTCGAAGTCGACGATCTATCGCGGTCCGAGTTGCTCGAAGTACTTGCTTGCGGAGCGGCACCGGTATCGCCAAAATGCCTCGAAGGGCAGGGCATGGCATTGCTGTTCGAGAAGCCTTCGGCCCGGACACGCAATTCGATGGAAATGGCTGTCGTGCAATTGGGCGGCCACCCACTGACGATTCGCCCCGACGAAGTCGGGCTCGATGTGCGCGAAACCGTCGAGGACGTCACACGTACGCTTTGCGGGTACCACTCGATCATCGGGGCGCGGGTGTTCGAACACTCGAAACTCGAACGTATGGTCGGCGTTTCTTCGGTTCCCATCGTCAACATGCTCTCCGATGAGGCGCACCCGCTTCAGGCGCTGGCCGACATCCTGACGCTCGCCGACGAGTTCGGCGGCGTGGCCGGTCTCGCCGGGCGGTCGCTCACCTACGTGGGTGACGGCAACAACGTCGCCCGCAGCCTCGCGATTGCCGCGGGCATGGTCGGCATGTCCGTCAGGATCGCGACTCCTGCGGGCTACGAACTTTCCCAGTCCGATCTGGCACGGGTTGTGGCTGCCGGGGTCGACATCGACTGCACCCGGGATCCGGTCGCTGCCGTCGCCGGGGCCGATGCGGTCTACACCGATGTCTGGACATCGATGGGACAGGAGGCCGAGGCGGTCAGAAGGCGCGCCGAGTTCGCCGGGTTCACCGTCGACGATGACCTCATGTCCGGGACATCCGCCGAATCGATCTTTCTCCACTGCCTGCCGGCTCATCGGGGCGAAGAAGTTTCCGATGCGGTCCTCGAGGGGCCCCGGAGCCGAGTCTGGCGACAGGCGACGAACCGGATGCATGCCGCTCGCGGTGCACTCGTGTGGCTGATGGAGCACCGATGACCGATCCCGTGAAGGAACCGTCGAAGTTGGGCAAGACACAGCGTCAGCACCTGATCGCCAAGCTCATCGGATCGCAGGTTGTCGCGAACCAACTTGCCTTGGTCGACCTGCTTGCGACGGAAGGCGTCATCGCCACACAGGCAACTGTCTCGCGGGACCTGGAGGACATGGGCGCCATCAAGGTCCGCATGCCCGGTAGCGAATCGGCCTACGCGATCCCCGCTCTTCCGAAGGAACAACGAGCGCCGGAGGATCACCTCCGACGAGTGTTCGGGGATTGGGTGGTCGAGGTCGCCCACTCCGACAATCTCGTGATCATCCGGACGCCTCCCGGTTCGGCGCACGTCGTTGCGTCGGCCCTCGACCGTTCCGGCCTGATCGGCGTGCTCGGAACCGTCGCCGGTGATGACACGATCTTGATCGTGGTCGCGTCCGACGTCGGTGGCGAGTCGATCGCAACGCAACTCTCCGACCTCGCCGGTCTCTAGAAACCGGCTCTTCCCTCTTCTTTTCTGTCCGACTGAACATCTCCCGAAGGAATCCTGATGGCAAACCGTGTAGTTCTGGCTTATAGCGGCGGTCTCGATACGTCTGTTGCAGTGCGATGGATGATCGAGAACTACGGCGTCGAGGTGATCACGGTTGCGTGCAACCTCGGTCAGGAAGGCGACTGGGAAGGTCTGCAGGCCAAGGCGTTCGCCGCCGGCGCGATCGAGGCGATCGTCGTCGACTGCCGCGAGGAGTTCGCCCGCGACTTCCTCGCCCCGTCGCTCAAGGCCAACGCTTTGTACGAGGGCAAGTATCCACTCGTGTCGGCCCTTTCCCGCCCCGTCATCGTCCGTCACCTCGTCGAAGCCGCCAGAGCCCATGGCGCAGACTCGGTGGCCCACGGATGCACCGGCAAGGGCAACGATCAGGTTCGTTTCGAATTGGCGACGCGCGCCCTCGCTCCCGATCTCGAGATTCTTGCCCCTGTGCGCAACTGGGGAATGACCCGCGAGATGAGCATCGAATACGCCGAGCTGCACGACATCCCGGTTCTTGCGACCAAAGAGAAGATGTACTCGATCGACGACAACCTCTTCGGTCGCGCCATCGAATGCGGCGAGATGGAAGATCCCTGGATGCGACCGCCCGAGGGCGTGTGGAGCATGACCACGGTGCGCGCCTCGGAAGCGCGCGAAATCGTCGTGGGATTCGAGAAGGGCATACCGGTATCGATCGACGGTACGAACCATGCGCTCCACGATCTGATCGTGGAGATGAACGACATCGTCGGCTCCTACGGTTGGGGACGACTCGACATGGTCGAGAATCGCCGCGTCGGAATCAAGAGCCGCGAGACGTACGAAGCCCCCGGTGCGCTCGCCCTGATCCTCGCCCATCAGGATCTCGAGTCCATCACGCTCGAGCGCGATGTCATGCACGAGAAGCAGCGTCTCGAAGGTCGCTTCGCCGATCTCGTCTACGACGGAATGTGGTTCTCGCCTCTCAAGCAGGCTCTTGATGCGTTCGTCGATTCGACGCAGAAGTTCGTCACCGGTGAGGTCAGACTTCGCCTCGAGCCGGGCCGCTGCTACGTCGTCGGGCGTCGGAGTCCCTGGAGCCTCTATGACTACGGACTCGCCACCTACGACGCAGCCGACACGTTCAAGCACGCGGATTCCGAAGGCTTCGTGAAGCTGTGGGGACTCGGAATCGAGACCTGGGCCGCCAAGCAGTCGACAGCATCGTCAGCCGAAGAGAACTAGACGATGGGCACCCTCTGGCACGGACGATTCGAAGGCGGCCCGGCGGAAGAACTGATGGCCTTCACCGTCAGTCTCCCGTTCGACATCCGACTCGCCGCCGACGATCTGACGGGTTCGCGCGCTCATGTGCGCGGCCTCGCGCGCGCCGGAATCCTTTCGGAGGGAGAACGCGACGACGTCCTTGCGGCTCTCGACACCGTCGAGCGCGAACTGGGTGACGGAACGTTCGTCTTTCAACCGTCGGACGAAGATGTCCACACATCGGTCGAACGGCGAGTCACCGAGTTGGCGGGCCCGGCAGGGGCGAAGCTTCATACCGGTCGAAGCCGCAATGATCAGGTGGCGACGGATCTTCGTCTGTTCACGAAGCGCGAACTCGCCGTCGTGATCGGGCGCATCATCCAGTTCCAGGACGTGCTCCACGAACGGGCCGTCGCCGCCGGCGATGCGTATCTTCCCGGGTACACCCACATGCAACGAGCCCAACCGGTGTTGCTCGCCCATCATCTCCTTGCCCACGGCTGGGCGCTCTCGCGCGACATCGACCGACTGCACGACACCCGCCGCCGTCTCGATGTTTCCCCGCTGGGGGCGGGGGCACTGGCCGGTTCGTCGCTACCGCTCGACCCCGCGGCAACGGCCGCAGACCTCGGATTCGCCGGCGTCTTCGACAACTCGCTCGATGCCGTGAGCGATCGCGACTTCGTGGCCGAGGCGCTCTTCGACCTTGCCCTTCTCGGCGTCCATCTGTCGCGTCTTGCCGAGGAGATCATTCTCTGGTCGACCGATGAATTCGGGTTTCTCGGACTGGCCGACGCCTACTCGACCGGTTCGTCGATGCTGCCGCAGAAGAAGAATCCGGACATCGCCGAACTCACGCGGGGCAAGACGGGACGGCTGATCGGCAATCTCACAGGTCTGCTGGCAACACTGAAGGCCCTCCCGCTCGCGTACAACCGCGATCTGCAGGAGGACAAGGAACCGCTGTTCGACTCGCTCGACACGATCCTGCTGGCACTCGGTGCGATGTCGGGATTGCTCGCTTCCTCCACATTCCATCTCGACGCGATGGCGCTGGCCGCCGACGCCCCGACGAGCGCGGCAACGGATCTTGCAGAATGGCTTGTTGCTGGTGGCACGCCGTTCCGCGATTCGCACGCGATCGTGGGCTCCCTCGTGCGGCGCAGCCTCGACGAGGGAATCTCGCTGCGCGATCTCGTCGAAGCTTCACCCGAGCTCGGACCCGACGCACTGTTCCTTCTCGACAAGGGTGTCGCCGTCGGGCGGCGCACGACGCGCGGGGGAGCAGGCCCGAAACCGGTTGCCGGGCAACTCGTTGCGTTCTCCGCGCAGCTTGCAGCGTCGAAATCGCGTCTCGAGGCGTTTTCGTGACCGCGACGCGATGACAACCGACGACGCGCAACAGTCAACACCGCCGGCAACGTTCGACGCTCCGGTGATTCTCGACGAGACAGCGCTGGGGGCTTCACCCGATCTCGGGCTCGTGATCTCCCATCTGGAGGATCTGACACCCGTCGACGGGCAGCAGGCCGGCGTCCGCGACGAGATGCTCGCGTTTGCGAACGCGCATCCCGACGCATTGCACCGAACCTGTACCGATGGGCATTTCACCGCGTCCGCACTCGTGGTTGAAGAGGGATCCGATCGATTCATCATCCTTTTCCACACCAAGCTGCAGAAATGGCTCCAGCCGGGCGGTCATGTCGATGGCGATGCCAACCTCGCTGCGAACGCACTCCGCGAAGCCGTCGAGGAGACGGGAATCGCGGGGTTGCGGGTCGTGGCTCCGGCGATCGATCTGGACATCCACGAGGTGCGGCCGCCGAAGGAGTCACCTCATCTGCACCTCGATGCTCGTTTCGTGGTGCTTGCGCCGCCCGGTTCGGTTCCCGTCGGCAACCACGAATC
>CAEZUP010000070.1_pt1 | contig 11381 bp, 11 predicted proteins | sample 7264511 | NCBI WGS metagenome assembly CAEZUP01 (sample SAMEA6813833, study PRJEB35770) | uncultured Microthrixaceae bacterium | biome: Freshwater; feature: Freshwater reservoir; material: water | place: Czech Republic | collected 2016-04-20 | depth 0.5m m
CGGGATTCCTCGCGAACCGTTTCCTGTGGCCGATGGACATCGTCGGTCGCAGCGGCGTCTCCTTGCGCGACACGTGGGGTGAGCGGCCGAAGGCCTATCTCGGAATCACTATTCCAGACTTCCCCAACCTTTTCTGCATGTACGGCCCGGGCACGAACCTTGCCCACGGCGGAAGTCTGATCTTCCACTCCGAATGCCAGATGCGTTACATCACCGGCTGCATCGATGCGCTCATCGACGGCGGACTCAAGGCGATGGAACCATCCCGGCCCGTGCACGACGAGTATTACGAACGGGTTCAGGCCGAGCTGAAGACGCTGGTGTGGTCGAGCCCGCAGGTGCGCCACTCATGGTTCAAGAACGCCGACGGTGACATCCATGTGCTGTCACCCTGGCGACTCGTGGATTATTGGGCGTGGACGCAAGAACCCGACCTCGAGGACTTCGTCCTCAGCTGAGGTACCGATCGCGGAGTGCCGCCAAAACCTCGAGACACTCCGTCGCACACCGGTTGATCACGTCGGCGACCGGTTCGACAGCTTCGATCCGACCGGCGACCGAGCCGCCGAGCGCAAGCGCCGCTTCCATGTCCCCTCCGAAGTAGAGCTCCTGGTGTCGCGCCATGTGCTCCATGGCGTTGCTCGTCGTATCGAACTCGAGGGCTTCGCTGCGAGCAGTCCGCAACGCCCGGAGCGCTGGAGCGGCGTGGCGGTTCAACAGGACACTGTCGGTCTCGGACGCATCGATGATCGCGTTCTTCCAGTTGTCGTGAATCGGCGATTCCAGAGTGGCCACCATGCGGGTACCCAACTGGATCCCCTCGGCGCCAAGTGCGAAGGCCGCAGCCATTGTCCGCCCGTCGAGGAATCCCCCTGCAGCGATGATGGGAACGTCGACTTTCGACGCGATGAGCGGCAGCAGCACCATCGTCGAGACATCCTTCGGATTCTTGAATCCTCCCCCTTCGGATCCTTCGACCACGAGGCCGTCCACACCGGCGTCGACAGCCTTCAGAGCCGCATGGAGGGTGGGAACGACGTGGAAGACCACAAGTCCGGCTTCCTTCAACTGTGCGGTGAACCGGCGCGGATCACCAGCCGAGGTCGTGACGAACCGGACACCCTCGGCGACGACGAAATCGACGATCGACGGATCCCGCACGAAGGCCTGTGCGATGTTGACGCCGAACGGCTTTTCGGTGAGTTCGCGCATTTGCGCTATCTCGATCCGGATCGCATCAAGGTCACCCGACGAGGTCTCGATGATGCCCATCGCCCCGGCGTTCGACACGGCGGACGCCAACTGCGATCTCGCGATGTACCCCATCGGCGCCTGGACGATCGGAATGTCGATACCGAGCATCTCCGTGATGCGGTTGCGGAAGACGGGGGCCGATTCGGTCATGGCCGAGATCTTGTCAGTTCCCCGGTGATGGGGCTTCGAGTATGCCGACAAGTACATCGGTGAGATTCGAAATGCATGCCGGCTCGTCCAGATTCACCACCGGGCCCTGCTCCAGGACTCGTGCGCGCTCCGACATCGCCAGCGTCATGAGCATGATCAGCGCGACGATCCGTTCCTGACGTATCTCGGGCGACAGCGACTGAGGGCGCGCCTCCAAGATGGAGAGGATGGCGATCAACTGCTCTCCCGTTCCCGGTGAACCCTGATTCCAGAGGCTGAACCGTGACGACAGCTGAGGCACGATGCGCAGATAGTCGCGACCCTCCTCGGTGGCGAGATGGGCGGCGTACGGAACCACGAGGGCCGCAACGAGATCGCGCGTCGAGCCTTCGGGCCCCACGAGCGCGAGCAGTTCCCCCCGCTTGATGTCCGTGGGGTCTCCGTGCAACGAGAGGATCGCGTCGAGGACTCCGGAACGCGATCCGAAGTGATAGTTGAGTGCCGACGAATTGCGCTGACCTGCGGCCTGCACGATTTCCCGTGTCGGGACCTGATGAAGACCTTGTCTGGCGAACAGCCGTTCCGCTTCGCGCAACAGCGACAGCCGAGTGGCGGTTGCGTCGCGGGGCACGGACGTTCAGACGAGAGCGGAGGAGGCAGCGATGATGATCAGACCAACTCGCAGATCTCGTACAGCAATCCGCCGCCCTCGGCCATCGTGCCCTTGCCCACCGGTTGGAGGGCATTGAGCCAGCGGTAACGCTCATCGCCGGCTTCGAAGCGCATGGCCACGTACACGGGCGCCTTGCCCATGCCCCCCGACCAATCCGCCCGACCCTCGTAGGACAGGTACAGCACTGCTCCGTCATCGGTTTCGAGGGTCATGCGGATATCGAAGGTGGCCACGCCCTGAGCATCGACGGACAGCCAGTCGGCGGCGGCATTGCCTCGGAGGGAAGCGTTGACCCGCTCGCCCTCCAGACGAGCCGAGACGATCTCCTGGATGATCCGGGTGCCGACGGGCGTGGCCCCGAGCATGTGGAGGCCATCCGATCCGAGGCCGAGGGTGAGCATTCCGAAGGGGCGAAGTTCCATGTCGGCGATCTTCGCGCAGGTTCCCGGTGAAGGACCGGAATCGGGCCGGAATCGGGCCGATTCGTCAACGGACAATCGGCGTGCCACCGTATATACGGGCTTTCGCTCCAGATTCAGGAGCAAAGCTATGGAAAACGACACCCCCACCGAAGCCCAAGACCCCTCGAACCACGGGTCCCCCGACGAGATCGGCACCTTCGCCGATCTCGGTCTCCGGGCCGAACTTCTCAGTGCCCTCACGGCACTCGGATACGAAGAGCCCACCCCGATCCAGCGCGAGACGATCCCGTTGCTCATCGAGGGACGCGATCTCCTCGGTCAGGCTGCGACCGGAACCGGCAAGACCGCTGCGTTCGCCCTCCCCATGCTCGAGCGCCTCGCGGCCAACGGGCGCGGACCCGAACCCCTCGGGCTCATTCTCGTACCCACCCGCGAACTCGCGATGCAGGTTTCCGAAGCGGTTCACCGCTACGGACGCGACCTCGGCGCCCGTGTTCTGCCGATCTACGGCGGCCAGCCGATCGGACGCCAACTCCAGGCCCTCGGCCGCGGCGTCGACATCGTCATCGCCACACCGGGCCGAGCCGTCGACCACATCAAGCGGGGAACTCTTCCGCTCGACTCGATCGAGGTCGTCGTCCTCGACGAAGCCGACGAGATGCTCGACATGGGCTTCGCCGAAGACCTCGACGCCATCCTCGGCGCCACTCCCCCGACGCGTCAGACCGTTCTCTTCTCGGCCACGATGCCCAAGCGCATCGAGTCACTCGCACGTCGCCATCTCGACAACCCGTCGCACATCCAGATCGCCCGAGCGACCGCAGAACCGGGTGAAGCACCCCGCGTCCGCCAGAGTGCGTATGTGGTCCCCCGGTCGCACAAGCCCGCTGCGCTCGGCCGGATCCTCGATGTCGAAGCTCCGGCGGCGGCGATCGTCTTCTGCCGTACCCGTCATGAGGTCGATTCATTGACCGAAACGCTGAACGGACGGGGCTACCGCGCCGAAGCACTCCATGGCGGCATGAACCAGGAGGGCCGGGACCGGGTTATGGCCCGTGTCCGCAGCGGTAATGCCGATCTGCTCATTGCCACCGATGTCGCCGCCCGCGGTCTCGACATCGACCAACTGACACACGTGGTGAACTACGACGTCCCCTCGGCACCCGAGGCGTACGTCCACCGCATCGGTCGTGTCGGGCGTGCCGGACGCGAAGGCGTGGCGATCACACTCGCCGAGCCGCGCGAACACCGTCTGGTGGAGAACATCCAGCGAGTGACCGGTCAGAAGATCCTGATCGAAAAGGTCCCGACAATCGCCGATCTGCGCAATCGCCGCATGGAACTCACCATGGCGACGCTGCGCGAGACGTTGTTGGACGACGAACTCGATCGTTACCGCACCATCGTCGAGACGCTCACCGACGAATTCGATCTCTACGAGATCGCCCTCGCTGCCGTGAAGCTCGCCCACGAGGCCTCCGGAGCCGATCTCGAAGAAGTCGAGATCCCCGATGTTTCGATGCGCGGCTCGAGCGACCGGGACCGCTTCAGCAAGGACGGGAAGCCCGGCAAGGGCGGCAAGGGCAAGGGCGACAAGCCCGGCAAAGAGGGCAAGGGCGGCAAAGGCAAGGACCGGCTCAGTTCGAGCGATGCGACCCGCCTGTATTTTCCGATCGGCCGCTCATCGCGGGTGCGACCAGGCGATCTCGTGGGAGCGATCGCCGGCGAGACGTCCCTCACCGGGCGCGATGTCGGGGCGATCGAGATCACGGAGAACTTCTCCCTTGTCGAAGTGCCCTCCAACTCTGTCGACGAAGTCATTTCGGCGATCAAGCGCACGACGATCAAGGGACAGAAGGTCACTCCCCGCCGCGAGCGCTCCGGCCGCGACTGAGGCCGTAGCCTCGGCGCATGGAAAATCCGATTCTGCAGACGGTTGAACTCGGCCTTCATTGGCCGACCATCGATCCGTTCCTCTTCTGCGCGCATCACAACGATGCCTATCCCGCCGGGAACGAGCTGCAGGGCCCGGACGAGTCGCTCGACGGGCGCGAGATCGGCATGGATTTCGTCGGTGCCGATGGTTGGAGGATGTACCACGGCGATGTCGTCCCGGGCTTCCCGCAGCACCCGCACCGCGGATTCGAGACAGTCACGTACGTGCGGACCGGCTACGCCGACCATTCCGATTCTCTCGGAGCGACGGCCCGGTTCGGTCAGGGTGACGTCCAGTGGCTCACCGCCGGAGCGGGCATCGTCCACGCCGAGATGTTCCCGCTCCGGAACAAGACAGAAGCCAACCCCCTCGAACTCTTCCAGATATGGCTCAACCTTCCCGGTGCCGACAAGATGGTCGATCCCTATTTCACGATGATCTGGGCGAACGACATTCCCCGCGTGCGCTCGACCGACGCTTCGGGACGGTCTACCGAAGTCCTCGTCCTTGCCGGTTCGTACGGTGAGATCACTCCCCCGACACCCCCGCCGAACTCGTGGGCGGCGAGGCTCGTCTCCGACGTTGCGATCTGGCATCTCCATCTCGATGCCGGAACCAGCCTCGATCTGCCTGCTGCGGAATCCGAGGACACCGTCCGGACGATCTACGTGTTCGACGGGGCTGGAATCCAGATTGCCGGTGTGGATCTCCCAGCCGGCACCGGATCGGTCGTGCGGAGCGATCTGGCGATCACGCTCGAGTCCTCCGGTGGTGCGGAATGCCTCGTTCTTCAGGGTCGTCCGATCGGTGAACCGGTTGCCCGACAGGGGCCTTTCGTCATGAACGACGAACAGGGACTTCGCCAGACCTTCGAGGATTACCGACGGACCGGATTCGGGGGTTGGCCGTGGCCGGTCAACGGTCCCGTCCACCCGGCCGAAAGCGGCCGCTTCGCCCGTTTCCCCGACGGACACATCGAGCACGCGCCCGGCTGACCCTTCGACTAGAACTCCCTCGGGGAAACACATCAAGGGGGAAACAATGTCGTCAGGTGCTGGAGCAGGAAACAGTGGATCGTTCAGCGAAGCCGAGGTCCGAGCCGCGTACGAGAACTTTGTCGCAGTAGGCGACTCGGGCGACTGGAACGCGTGGGCCGATCTCCACACCGTCGACGGGATCTGGCTCGAGCATCACCTCGGCCGCTTCGAGGGACGCGAGGCGATTCGAAAAGGGATCGTGGATGTCATGGCCCAGGCGCCGGTCGACATGCAGTTTCCCGTCGAGTGGGCGATGTTCGACGGAAACCGTGTGGTCTTCTACCCGTGGCAGATTCTCCCGCATCCGACCGGCGGCGAGGACTTCCGGTTCGGGTGTGTGACGATTCTCGAATACGCCGGCGACGGCCAGTTCTCCTATCAGGAGGATCTGTACAACCCGAAGGAAGGCGAAGCCCTCTTCGGTGCATGGATCGCAGCCGGCGGGGTCCTTCCCGGGATGGCCTGACCGAATCCGGAGTACCGGCGGCACTGCCGGGAGGCGGTCAACCGCTCAGCGGAACTCCGGCCGCCGCAGCGGCCTGTCGATACCAGGCCGCAAGGGTCTCGACTGTCTCGTGGGCGTTGAGTCCGCTCGGATTCGGAAGCACCCAGAGTTCAGCGCCCTCGAACGGTTCATCGCTGCGTCCGATTCCGATCTTCCGGTTCCCGAATGCCTGCCGGAACGCCGTCACTCCGAGGACTGCAACCACTGCCGGGCTCCGCTCCCGGACGAGTTGACGCAGATGCTCGCCGCCAATCCGGATCTCCGCCGTCGTGAGTTCATCGGCACGTGCCGTCGCGATCGGAACGATGTTGGAGATCCCGATCCCGGCTGCCGCGAGTTCGGTGCGCGCTTCGGTCGGCAATCCCGCTGACGCGTCCACGAGGGAAGCGGTGATTCCGGCGCGGTGCAACGCTGGCCAGAACCGATTTCCCGGTCGGGCGAAATGGGCGTTCACCGCCGCAGTCCACAGACCCGGGTTGATGCCGACGAACAGCAGCCGTAGCGGCTCGGCCATCAGGTCATCGACCTTCGCTCCCTGAAATGATCGGAGTTCGTCCTTGGTCGGGCGCCGCCCCTTGATCGTGTCCATCCGACCAGTTTCGCCGATGCTCCCGCTCACATCCCCAACGATTGGATCGAGACCGGTAGCCCGGACGCAAGGGGCATCGCTGTCAGCTCGTCCACGTCCCTGTGGGCGCTCGTGAGCGTCCCTGTGAGCGATCCCGGATGGCCGTGGGTCACCGAGACGGCTCCCGGCCGGAGCGACTCGTCCAGCTGCACCGTGGCGACCAGAGATCCGTACGCGGATTGGAGAGCGACCCATGACCCTTCGCCGACTCCCACTCTTGAAGCGTCTACCGGATTCAACCGGATCACGGGTTCGTCGCCCGCTCCGGCGACGCGTACCGAGTTGCTCCAGTTGGCCTCGCGACGCGGGATGAGCACGAGCCCTGTCTCGGGGCCGAGATGGCGCGCGAGTCTCGACAGCAATGCGCCTGGAGCGATCCTCCACCGGGCGTCGGGGAGCATCGTCGAGCGAACCCATCCGTAGGTGGGCTCCAGGTCGACTCCGTGGGGACCTGCCGCGATGACGTCGCCCGCGTCGAACGGTCCGTGACCCAGCAAACCGGACAGGAACGTCTCATCCGAAACCTCGTCGGGAGCGGCTCCGCCGAGCAGCGACGATCCACAGCGATCTGCCAGCGACGCAAACATCCACAACAGCGATCGGCGTTGTGCTCCGGCGGGGACCACCGCTGGAGTGAACTGCATTCCCGATCGGAGTGCGACATGTTCGGCAAGGGCCAGATCGGATCGTTCGAGTTGTGCCAGCGCAGGAAGGGCGTGCGTGGCGAGCGAAACCAGTTCGGTGTCGGCGACATCGATGACGACGAGTGCGTCGAGGGACGCGAGTGCGTCCCGGAGCCGATCGGGTTCGGGAAATGCGCTCAACGGATTTCCACCCGTTACGACAAGTACGCGTACCGAACCGGCTTCGATCTCGTCGACCAACGCGGCCACGGGCATCTGTCCAGCGACGCGACCAAGGTCGGGTCGACTGCGCGGGCCCGGAGCCGCACCCGAACCGGGCTTGGCCGGTCGGAGTTGGTTGACGACTCCCCGGTTGAACCTCATTCCTTCGGGACGATCGAGCGAGTCCGTCAGGATGAGGATCACCCAGCGCAACCATTCGACGAGAACGCCGTCGCGCGCCATAGTCGTACCCGTTCCGCAGAATGCCGCCACCGACCCATGGTTCGCCTTCAGCGCCACGACGAGTTCCTCGAGATGGGCCAGGGACACGTCGGCTGCAAGGGCGGCGTTTCCAAGTGTGAACGGTTCGAGGGCGATACGCAGCAGCGCAATGTCATCGGCGTCGCAGGCTTCGCCGAGATGGGTCAGATTCGAACTGGTGAGCAGAAGTTCCTTGGCGAGCGCTGCCAACACCGCAACGTCGGAGCCCGGACGGACGGCGAGATACTCGTCGGCATGCGCTGCGCTCTCCGTGCGGCGCGGATCGAGAACCCACACACTTCCACCGGCATCGCGATAGTCGCGCAGTCGACGGACCGGATCTGGCAGCGTTGTTCCGTAGCCGTGCGACACGACAGGGTTCGTGCCGATCAGAAGAAGCAGTCCCGGTGCCTCGGGATCCCAAACCGGGTTCAACATCGGGTGACCAGCGACCATCTCCGCCGCGACAAGGACAGGGGCGTTGTCCACGGTTGCGGCCGTATAGAACGACGAACTCCCGAGGGAACCCATCCACATACCGGACGCGACCTGCCCGACCGAGTCGTAGGCGAGACCGGTCGCGAGATAGAGCGCAATCGAGTCGGGTCCGCCCGCGGCACTAGTCGCACCGATGACCGTCGCGAGATCATCGAGCATCACATCCCAGGTCACGTCGTTTCCCCGCAAGCGCGGTGCGTCGAGTCGATCGGCGGAATGATGCAGCTGGGGCAGAGCGCGACCTTTGGCGCACGTGTAGCCCCGAGAGACGGGATGCTCGGCGTCGCCGCGCACCTTCACCACGATCCCGCTGTCGGTGGTGACGACGATTCCGCATGCCGCCGCGCAAATACGGCAGAAGGAAAGCGTGTCGACCGCCGAATCAACCATCGTCACTCGCCGGTGTCATCGAGGATCGTCGGATCGGCCCGCAGCTCGGCGCGCGCCATTGCCTCCCAGAATCCGATGAATCCGTTGCCATCACTGCGACGACCGCGTTCGATCCACCATTCCGGCACGGCCGAGTCGGAGCGTCCGTTCGCCGCCCGAATGTGCCACGCCCGCTGACAACGCTGTTCCAGCGCCACGGCGCGCTGATGTGCTGCTCGAATCGTTGAACCCAGAACGAAGACACCATGTCCTGCGAGGAGGGCAAGGTCGGCATCGCCCATGGCAGAAACCGCATCACGTGCAGCTACGGCGTTGTCCACGCCTCCGCCGTATTCGTCGACGAGGACAAGATCTCCTCCGCCTCCCAAGCCCGAACTCTGATCGTGGATCGGGGGAATCTCTCCCATGTCGGCCCATACGGTTCCGTAGAGGGGATGGCTGTGTACCGCCACACCCACATCGGGACGGAGTTTGTGAAGTTCCAGATGAAGCGGAATGCCGAGCGGAGCGGGCCAGTCGCCTTCCACGACAGTTCCTTCAAGGTCCAGTCGGATGACCTGACTGGGCCGGAACTCCTCCCATGTGAGGAACCAGGGATTGCAGAGAAGCGTTCCGTCCCCGAGGTTGTAAGTGATGTGACCGGCAAGGTGATCGTTGTAGCCCTCGCGCCACAGAGTTCGGGCAAGGATCACGATCTCTTGGCGTGGCGTGAGTGCCGGCAGCAATTCTCCCGGCTTGGGTTCGAACATGGTGGCAACTCCCTCGAAGTGTCCTTCCATCATTGCCCAACCGGCCAACCTGGCGGCGCCCAAACGGTGCCGTCTCCTTCCCGAGATGTCGCTCCCGTCCGCACTATGGTCAGCCCATGCGATTTGAGAACAAGCGAGTATTCGTCACCGGCGCAGCATCCGGAATTGGCGCAGCAACAGTGGAACTCCTCCGGGCCGAGGGTGCTCGAGTATTCGGGGTCGATGTGTCCGACGCCCCCGGCATCCATTTCTGCGACGTGACAGACGGTGCAACCATCACCGCAGCGATGGAGCAGGCGGTCAGCGAGATGGGTGGCCTCGATGTGCTCGTCAATGTCGCCGGCGTGAACTGGTTCTCCAAGGTCGAAGACATCACGCTCGATCTCTGGCAGAAGCATCTCGATGTGAACCTCACCGGACCGATGCTCGTGACCCAAGCGGCGATTCCACACCTGCGGGCGAGCAAGGGCAACATCGTCACCGTCGCCTCGATCTCCGGAATTCAGGGCCAGCCCTACAACTCGTCCTATTGCGCGTCGAAGGCGGGGCTCCTGCTGTTCATGAAGGCGATCGCCGTCGAGTTGGCCGTGGACGGCATCCGGGTCAACTGCGTTTGTCCCGGCGGAGTCGACACGGCAATGTCGACCAATGCCCTTTCGAACATCAAGGGTGAGATCGATTTCGGGCACTTCCCGAAAATGATGGGAGTCCTCCCGGGCATGATGCCTCCGGTGAAGATCGCCGAAGCCATTGCCTTCCTCGCATCCGACGCAGCCAGCTCCACCACCGGCGCATCCCTTGTCGTCGACAACGGAACCCTCTGGCAGTGAGCCAGACCTCGGCCGAGGACATCGCATCATGACCGACGACCTTGAATCGATCAAACAACTCAAGGCCCGATACTTCCGTCTCATGGACACCAAAGACTGGGACGGTCTCTCCCGCGTCTTCACCGGGGACGTGCGGATCGACATGGTCAACGAAGGAGGTGCGATCACGATCGGCCTCGACGACTACCTGCCGTTTCTCGTGAGCCAGATCGGCACCGCCATAACCGTGCACCATGGGCACATGCCCGAGATCAGACTCGTGAAACCCGATGAGGCCACCGGCATCTGGGCGATGGAGGACGAACTCTGGTGGCCCGAGGGTTCGCCGGTCTCGTATGTTCACGGGTACGGCCACTATCACGAGACATATGCCAAGCACGACGGCGAGTGGCGGATCCGGGAAATGACCCTGACCCGCCTGCACCGCGACATCCGTTTCGGCTGAGCCGAATCCGGAACCGATCCCTCAGGCGAGAAGCCCGGATTTGGCCGACGCATATTCGGCGTCGTCGAGCGCTCCAGAATCGTGGAGAGCCTTCAGACGTTCAAGTTGCCCGACGACGTCGCCGCCCGCCGAGTCGCTCCCTGAGCGTCCCGATCCGATGGTCCGGACGCGATCCACGACCGATGTCCACGCTCCCCCGACTTTCGAGGTGAGTGCCCCGGTGTCCACGGACCAGGCCGCCTCCGGAAACTCCGACTGGCTGCGTCGCCGCAGGAACTCGAGGCCGACGCCGATGATTGCACCGAGCAGGAGCACCGACCACCACACGGAGAATGCCGGTGACGGCGAGATCATGATCGCGAGCACATAAAGAATCGCCGCGCCTCCCCAGAACACTCCCGGGTCCGCGTTGAAGGCAGGTGCAGTCAGTCGACGCAGCGCAATCGCCGGACGACTCGGTCCGATGAGAAGCATCCCGACGACGATGACAAGCCCATAGGTGAAAAGCGCCCAAGCGACCTGCGCCAGCAGTTCCGACAGGATCGAATAGATGACCTTGCCCGCTGGCGAATAGCGGGGATCCGTGATGATGGACGCCACGACCCGGCCGGTGATGCGGCGCACGGCGATCAAAAGGAACGAAACGATGACGATGGACCAGCCGACGTTTCGCAAGGTCAAACGGCGACGATTCTTCGCCAGATAGACCGCCAGGCCATACATGGCGACGATCACGATCGTGAGAAGGAGACTCATCC
>CAEZUP010000071.1_pt1 | contig 11368 bp, 9 predicted proteins | sample 7264511 | NCBI WGS metagenome assembly CAEZUP01 (sample SAMEA6813833, study PRJEB35770) | uncultured Microthrixaceae bacterium | biome: Freshwater; feature: Freshwater reservoir; material: water | place: Czech Republic | collected 2016-04-20 | depth 0.5m m
GGCAAGGGCGCCGGAGAAGAAGACGATTCCGACCATGACCCCCGCCATCGCCGATTCCGAGAAGACCGTTCGTTGAAGGATCGCAGCCGGAAGGGCGAAGAAGAGTCCCGACATCGCTCCCGAGAGGATGACCCGGCGATCGAAGACCCTGTCGTTCATTGCCCGGCTCCGGATGCGGCCGGATCGGCAATTGCGGCGCCGGGGAAGGGCGCGGTGCCGAACGGGTTCGGCATTCCGAGCTTGCCCGGGTTCAGTACCCCGGCAGGATCGAGGGCGGCCTTGATCGCGTGGAGAACCTGGGTCCCGCCTTCACCGAGGGCATCGGCCATGAACCGCGCCCGGTTGATGCCGATGCCGTGATGGTGACTGAGGGAACCGCCGCAGGCGAGTCCGGCGCTGGCACCCGCGTCCCAACAGGCCGTGTAGAGCGCGTCGGTGGCGACTGCGTTGTCCTCGGCAGGTTTGCCGGCGAAGGTGAAGTAGAGGCAGGCGCCATCGGAATAGCTGTGGGAGAGATGGGCCGAAGCCGCGAGGACTCCCGGGACCGAAGCGATCGCGTCGCGCACGGTGACGTAGAGATTCGGGAGATCGGTCCACGAAACCGTGAGTTCCATCGTGTCGACGACGAAACCCTTGGAGATCAATGCTTCGAGGGCCGACACGTCGTTGCGATGGCCCAACCACTTTTCGACAAGAGCGTCGTCGAGTCGAGTCCTTCCGGCGCATTCCTGTTCGGTGATGCGGGACGCGGCATCGACCACGATCGGGTCGCCCTCGTCGAACACGAGAAGCACCGCGACATCGCCGGTGCCGTAGCTGCGATCGGCTTCGGCTGCGTCGTACAGGCGAAGGGCGGCCGGGGCCAAGCCGCGCTGCACGATCCGGCGGCACGCGTCGGCGCCCTCTTCGAAGCTCGGGAACGACCATGCCGAACGGGCTTCGCCGTCGGGGACGTTCCAGGCGCGGAGTCGGGCTGCGGTGATGAGGCCGAGGGTTCCTTCGGATCCGACGAACAACTGGTCGAGATCGGGTCCGACCGCCTGCCGGGCGTGGCCACCGGTCTGCACGAACGTTCCGTCGGCAAGCACGACATCGAGGCCGACGACGATGTCCTCGATCTTTCCGTAGCGGTTCGAGAGTTGGCCGGCCCCGCGACACGCGAGCCAGCCACCGATTGTCGACAGGGCAATCGACTGCGGCCAGTGGCCGACGGTGAGGCCGTACGAGGTGCGAAGTTCGGCTTCCATGAGATCACCGAAGGTGCCTGCCCATACGTCGACGATTCCCGATTCGGAATCGACCGACCGGATGCCGGTGAGCGCACACATGTCGAGAATGACACCGCCGAACAGGGGCACGGAGCCGCCGACGACTCCACTGCGACCTGCCGCGGGTGTGACGGGGATTCCGGATGAACTGCAGAGGCGCATGACGGCAGCGACCTGATCGACCGATGCGGGTTGCACGACTGCGGCGGCGATTGCACCGACCTCGTTGGCGGCGGCCCACGTCATGGCCAGTGGCCACCAGTCGCGACTCGACTCGGAGAGCGTCGTCGGATCCACCGAGACGAGCGCGCCCGTGGCGGCGAGTGCGTCAAGGAACTCGGTATCGAGTTCGACGGCGGCGGTGGTGAAGTGTGCGGTGGTGAACGCGGGGCCTTCGCCGCCGAGTTCGATCGGGGGCGTCGGCCGCCCCGGGCCGATGGTCGTCACGAACCCATCGCCGTGTCGAGCAGAACTTCGGGCAAACCGGGGGCCGATCGTTCCTCGTCGATCTGCTTCACGTACTCGTCGACCCTGCGTCGTTGTTCCGCCTCGTCCCATCCGAGTTCGGGTCCGATGAGAGCAGCCACCGAAGGGGCTGCCGTCGCCGAATCGTCGCGGGCGAGAAGTCGGGCACGGGTACGTCGACTGAGGATGTCGTCGATGGTGCGGGCCATCTCGTGTCGCACGGCGAAGATCGCCTCGGCGCGCAGATAGGGGAGTCCCGGCACGAGCGGTGCGGCGAGATCGGGATCGCTCTCCGCGAGTGCGAGGACGACGCCCGTCTCCGATCCGTACCGGTCGGCGAGATGGTTGACCACGTCGGCGCCGAGGGGGGAAAGGGTGGCGGCTCGGGAGACCAGTTCGTCGTAGCCGTCGGCACCATGGAGTTCGAGGCGCTTGGTCCGGCTTCGGCGATGGAGATTCGACAGGGATTTTCGGTCGAGGACATGTTCGACGATCTCGTCGACGGCGTCAGCCGCCATCTCCCGGTAGGTGGTGAGTTTCCCGCCGGTGACAGTGACGACTCCGGCGTCGGAGCGGTTCACGCTGTGACGGCGGGAGAGATCGGCCGTGCGGCCCGATGCTTCGGGATCGGCAACGAGTGGGCGCAGACCGGCCCAGGTTCCGACGATGTCGGCTTCGGTGATCTCGGTCGTCACCGAACCGTTGATGGCCCGGAGGAGATACTCGATGTCCTCGGGTGTGCACTGAGGATCGTCGACGGAACCTTGATAGTCGGTGTCGGTCGTGCCGACGAACGAGAAGTCACCCCACGGGACGACGAAGACCGAGCGTTTGTCTCCGGGAACGGCGATCACGGCGGCGATCTCGTTGCGGATCTTGTGCCACGGCAGGGTGATGTGGATGCCCTTGGCCGGGCGGATGGTGCGCGGCCGGCCGGGTTCGTCGAACGATCGCACATCGTCGGCCCAGACCCCGGCCGCGTTGATGATCGAATCGGCGGTGACACTGATGGTGCGGCCATCGGCAACGACGTCGACACCGCAGACCTTGCCGTTGTCGTTCTTCCGGACCGACGTGACGGCGGCGTCGTTGACCACGACCGCCCCGAACTCGAGTGCCGCAGTGCGGGCGACTGCAACGCACAGTCGGGCATCGTCGGCCCGGGCGTCGTAATAGAGATAGGAGGAGACGAGGTTCTCGGGAGGCAGCGTCGGGAAGTACTCGAGGGATTTCTCTTTCGAGAGTCGCTTGTGGACTTTGCCGATGCGGAGGCCGCCGGTGAAGTCGTACATCCACATCGCCGTGCCCATCGCCCGTGCGAGCTTGCGGCTCACGACACCGTTCTTCGAGAAGATCGGAATGAGGAACGGCAGGACCTTGACCAGATGCGGGGCATTGCGGCGCAGGATCTGACGCTCGGCGAGTGCTTCGTAGACGAGGCGGATGTCGCCCTGTTGCAGATAGCGAAGGCCCCCGTGCACGAGTTTGGAGGACTTCGACGAAGTTCCCGAAGCGAAGTCGTGTCGCTCGACGAGGGCGGTGCGCAGACCACGCGACGCCGCATCGAGTGCACAACCGACTCCGGTTATTCCGCCACCGACGACAATGACGTCGAAATGGGATTCCTCCAGCCTCCGCAGGGCTGCCTGTCGATCGAATGCGCCGGGGATCATGACGCGAGAGCCTAGGGCGACGGCCCGGGCCGGGACTCATCGGATGCGACGGAGGTCACCCCCGAGAATTCTCCGCATCGACACGAGCCCCTGCGGCCCGCATGGTTCCTGACCAGCACAAAGGCATCAAACCTGCCGAAACTCGTTTTGTGTCGGCCGGTGGTCGGCGGCGATACTCATTTCTTCCCATTCGCCGACGGTCCGCAGGAGCCGAGTACTCCCGATGAAACAGCCCTGGCACTCACTGGCCGCCTGTACGGGTCTCGACCCCGACATCTTCTACCCGGCGTCCGAGGACGATCTCGATGCCGCACCCGCGAAACTGGTGTGCGCCGAGTGTGTTGTGCGCGAGCCTTGTCTGGAATTTGCACTCGCGGTGCGGGAGAAGGATGGCGTATGGGGCGGAGCCACGGAGCGGGAACGACGTCGGATGATCCGCCAGCGTCGGCGTACGGCCTGAGACCATGACCGACCAGACGTTTGGTCGGACAACCGACGCGGGCAGTTTCGATGGCTGGCCGGTCGTCCTGGCAACGCTGATGGCCGGCACCGGTCTTTCCCCGCAGCAGGCCGGTCTGGCGCTGGGACAGATACTCGCCGGGGAGGCGACCGACGCACAGATCGGGGCTTTCCTCATCGCCTTGCGCATGAAGGGTGAGACCATCGACGAAGTCACCGGAATGGTCGACACGATGCTTGCGGCGGCAGCCCCGATTTCGCTGCCGCCCGGAGCCGATCCCATCGACATCGTCGGAACGGGCGGTTGCCCCAGTCGCCGGGCTCATGCGCTCAATGTCTCGACCATGGCGAGTTTTGTCGCGGCCGGGGCCGGAGCGCGGGTCGTGAAACACGGCAACCGGAAGGCATCGTCGACTTCGGGATCATCTGATCTTCTCGAGGCGCTGGGCATCGCCGTGGAACTCGACGGCCCGGGGGTGGCCCGTTGCGTCGCCGAAGTCGGTATCGGATTCTGTTTCGCCCGATCGTTCCATCCCGCCATGCGTCATGCCGGTCCGGTTCGCACGCAGCTCGGCGTGCCGACGGTCTTCAACTTTCTCGGCCCGCTCTCCCATCCCGCCGGCGTGCGGCGTCAGGTGATCGGCGTGAGTGACCGGACGATCGCTTCGATCGTGGTGGGCACCCTGCAGCGACGCGGTGCGCCCCGGGCGATGGTCGTGACCGGAGACGACGGAATGGACGAGTTCACCACTACAGGCTCCTCGACCGTGCACGAACTCCGCGACGGAGTGGTGACGACGTGGAGCTTCGATCCCGGCGAGATAGGTGTCGCCGTGGTCGATGCCTCGGCCATTGCCGGTGGAGACCCGCAGATCAATGCGCGCATCGCCCACAGCGTGTTCGCCGGTGAGGCTGGTGCATACCGCGACATCGTGTGTCTCAATGCCGCCGCCGGTCTTGTCGTCGCCGGGATGGCCGACGATCTCGGCGCCGGATTCGTCCTTGCCGGAAAGTCGATCGATTCCGGCGCAGCGGCGAACGTCCTTGCGCGGTTGCAGATCGTTTCCAACGCCTAGGCGTTGGTGCGCTCGTTGTCCCGACCTGGTTGGGACAACCCTCCCTTGGGAGCGAATGACGGAAGCTGGGGGAGCGCCGAGGCGAAGATTCCGTCGCAATGACCGAGCGACAATTGATGGGCGCTCCGGTCGAGCCACGCCGCGACACAGTTGAGTTCGTCGGCGAGCTCCCGATCGAGCGGGGGAAGTGTCGCCGGTTCGGCGAACAGCTTTCCGATGATGACGCCCTCATCGTCGAAGACGTCGCCGGGACCCCAGGCCCGAACGAGCCGGCCCTCCTCGAGTTCGGCGCCGCCCTGGCCGGGTAGCTCGAGTCGCAAGCGACCGGCATTGCGGAGGCGGTCGAATCGACGCTGTCTGCGCAGGGCGCCGGCGAGCGCATCGGCGCGGTCGCGCATGTCGGCCGCCTCTTCGAAACGCTCCTCGTCGGCGAGGACGGAAATCCGTGCGACAAGCGGGGCGAGAAGGAGATCGGGTTCGGTTGTGAGGCCGCGCACCGTTCGTTCGACGACGCGTCGGTACTCCTCCGGATCGACGCCACCGGCGCACGGGCACATCGATACGCCGAGTTGGGCCGCCGCGCACGGAGCAGAGCGCGATGGGTTGCGCCCGACGCGTCCGGCGCATCGACGCAATGGAACCGCGGTATGGATCGCCTCGATCACGCGTTGCGCCATCGACCTCGATGACAGGGGTCCGATGTAGAGGCCTTCATCCTCCTTCGTCTCCTTGACGACCGAGAGGCGGGGGAACGTTTCGCCGAGGGTGAGTTTCACGTAGACGTATTTCGCCCAATCCTTGGACTGCCGGTTGTATCCGGGCGAATACTTGTGGATGAGTCGGACCTCGTGGACCGCGGCGGCGAGTGGATGCGGTTGGACGATGTGATCGATGCGGACGGTCTCGCGGAGCAACGCGCCAACCTTCCGCCGTTCATCGCCGGAGAAGTAGGAACGGACGCGCGACCGCAGGTTGGTTGCCTTGCCGACGTACAGCACATCTCCGTGTGCATTGCGGAAGAGGTACACCCCGGGCGAGCGCGGGAGGTTCTCGGTGAGTCGGAGTTTGGACGCCTGTGCGTGACCGGCCATTTTGGGAAGGGTGATGAGATCGTCGAGTCCGGTGACTCCGAGCCGTCCGGCTCGCTCGATCAGCAGATGCAGAAGATCGCCCGTGGTGAGGGCGTCGTCGAGGGCGCGGTGCGATGGTCGATGATCGAGTCGCAGTCGTTCCGCGAGTGTCCCCAACTTGCAGTTGGGAACCTCGTCGCGCACGAGTCGGCGGGCGAGTGCGACGGTGTCGAGAGACTGGTTGCGCAGGCGCGGCCGCTCGTCGCGTTCGAGAGCGGCCTGGACGAACGACATGTCGAACCGCACGTTGTGGCCGACGATGACGGCATCGCCGATGAACTCGAGCAGTGAGGGAAGCACTGCTTCGATGCGCGGCGCAGGCAGCACCATCGATTGGGTGATGCCGGTCAGGACGGTGATCTGGGGCGGAATGGCGCAACCGGGGTTGACGAGCGTCTGGAAAGTTCCGAGGCACTCGCCACCGCGCAACTTCACGGCGCCGATCTCCGTGATCCCGCACGTGGCAGCCGATCCACCGGTGGTCTCGAGATCGATCACGCAGAACGTGACGTCGCTCAACGGCGTACCCAGATCGTCGAGGGTGAGCTGGCTCGGCTCCACGGGCATGGCGACAGTCTGACCGAACATGCGTACGAAGACAAGCCTCGGTAAGATCTCGGCCGTGACTACCCCCCGATACCGCTGCACGGCGTGCGGCAACCTGACCCGGTTCGACGTGACCTCAACGAAGCAGACTCGGGCGTTCCACCATTACAGCGTGGGCGGCGAACTCTCGATAGAGGACGAGGAAGTCCTCGCCGAGTCGGTCGAACTCGTGGCGTGTCAGTGGTGCTCGAGCGATCGCTCCGTCGTGGCACTCACCGAAGCTGAAGCCGAAGCGGTGGACGCCGCCGGGGGCACTGCCTGAGAATCAGGCCCAACGGCATGCCTGAGATTCAGGCCCAACCGCCGGCGTACGAGATGTACTGGCCGGTGGTGAATGTGCTGGACCCATCGAGGAAGACGCTGCAGAACGACGCGAATTCGCTCATGGATCCGAGGCGTCGCAGCGGAACCTGTTTCTCCACGAGTTTGCGGACTTCCGGATCGTCGGCACCGGTCGCAGCGAGGAATTCGGGAAAGTCCATGAAGTTCGTTCCGACCGCGTTGACCTGAACGTTGCTGCGCGCAACTTCGCCGGCGACATTGCGGGCGAGCATCGTGGCGCCCGCGCGTACCGAGGAATAGAGGGCTCCGCCGGGAAGCGGCTTCGCACCGGAGGCGCTCGTGATCACGAGCACCTGACCGGATCGCCTCTCGGTCATCGGTGGAACGACCGCCTTGAGGAAATGGAACGGTGCGTGCAGGCAGCCGTACACGATCTTGTCGAGTTGCTCGAGTGTCGAATCGACGAACTTGCCCGGAATGATCTGTCCCGAGGCGATGACCGCAGCATCGATATGGCCGAACTTCTGGAGCGTTGCCGCAACGAGCGTGGGCGCCGATTCGGGCTTCGACATGTTCGAGACGCCCTTGACCGGGAGCACCGTTGCTCCCGTCGCCTCGAGTTCGGCCACGAGTTCGGGGGCGGGATCGCCGAGGGCGAGGTCACAGCCTCGGGCCGCCAGCATCCTGGCCAGTTCCGGGCCGACGTAATGGCGGGCGTCGGCGACGACGGCAACCCGGCGGGATTTCTCGGTCATGGAGAGGCCTCGTTTGCAGCGCGTTGATGCCGATGGTGGCAGGATGAATGACAGTAACAGCAGGTTCTGTCAGGTGGGGCCAGCTGAAAGGGGAGCGTGGGGCATGGAACTTCGAAACAAGGTGGCCGTCGTTACGGGGGCCGCTTCAGGAATCGGGCTGGCGATGAGCGAGCGTTTCGTGGCCGACGGCATGTCCGTCGTCATGGCGGACATCGAGGTTGACGCACTTACAGATGCGGTGGCGAGATTGCAGGCTGCCGGGGCGAAGGTCGAGGGGATCGTGTGCGACGTCTCGGACGCCGATCAGATCGCCTCGCTCCGCGACAGCGCCCTGGCTGCGTTCGGTGCCGTGCACGTGCTGTGCAACAACGCCGGTGTCGGTGGCAGCGGCAAGCCGACCTGGAAGACCTCGCCGGCAGTCTGGGACTGGGTGGTCGGTGTCGATCTACTCGGCGTCGCCTACGGCGTTCAGGCGTTTGCTCCGCTCATGGTCGATCAGGGAGAGGGGCACATCGTGAACACCGCCTCCGAAGCCGGTCTCTGTGCGACACCGATGCTCGGTTCGTACCACGCAGCCAAATACGGCGTCGTTGGATTGTCCGAGGCGCTCGTGATGGAACTGGCGGGAACCGGTGTCGGAGTTTCCTGCCTGTGTCCGGAACTCGTGGCCACGAGGATCTTCGAGTCCACCCGTAACGCTCCGGCCCATCTCGATCTTCCTGCTCCAAAACCGGTGCCGATGGAGATGCTCGAGGGTCTGTTGAAGACGACCGCGCTCGATCCCGGTGTGGTCGCAGGGAACGTGGTCGATGCGATCACGGAGGGCAGATTCTGGGTTCTCACCCACGAGAGCACGCGCCTGCGGGTTCATCATCGCAACGAGAATCTCGAAAGCGGTCGAACGCCCGAGATGCTCGCGATCGGCGATGACCTCTGATGGCGATCCGTCCGCATTTCGGTGGTTCGATCGGACGCACGCAGGCGGAATCGGAGCCATGGTGGCCGACGCCGGTGCATCCGGGTGACGACGCGCCCAATGTCGTCGTGATTCTTCTCGATGATCTCGGGTTCTCGCATTTCAACTGTTTCGGATCCGATCTCGTAACCCCGAACGTCAATCGTCTCGCCGAGGGTGGACTTCGCTATTCGAACTTCCACGTGACGCCGTTGTGTTCGCCAACCCGGGCTGCGCTCCTGACCGGACGCAACCATCACACGGTCGGTATGCGCGGTATCTCCAACTGGAACACCGGCTTCCCGCACATGACCGGCAAGATGACCGAACACGCGGCGACCATGGCCGAGGTCCTGCGCGACGAGGGGTATTCGACCTTTGCTCTCGGCAAGTGGCACCTGTGCCCGATGGATGAAGCTTCGGCGGCTGGTCCGTACGACGCGTGGCCATTGCAACGAGGCTTCGATCGCTATTACGGATTCCTCGATGGCGAGACCGATCAGTTCGCGCCAGACCTCTGCTACGACAACCACCGCGTCGACCCGCCAGCGACGGCCGCCGAGGGATATCACCTCAGCGAAGATCTGGTGGACAAGGCGATCGAGTTCATCCACGACACGACTTCGGTGCGTCCCGATCGACCCTTCTTCACGTACCTGGCCTTCGGAGCGACCCACGCGCCGCACCAGTCGCCTCCCGAGTACCTCGCCCGCCATCGCGGAAAGTACGACGAGGGTTGGGATGTCGCCCGCGAACGCTGGTTCGCGAAGCAACTCGAACTCGGGATCATCCCGGCCGAAACGGTGCTCGCGCCGCGCAACCCGGGCGTCGAACCATGGGACACACTCCCCGATGCGCACCGGGCCCTCGCGATCAAACTGCAGGAGGCGTTCGGCGCCTTCCTCGAGCACACCGATGCGCAGATCGGCCGCCTGATGGATGCTCTCGCCGAACTCGACAAACTCGACAACACGATTTTCGTGGTGCTCTCCGACAACGGTGCGAGTCAGGAAGGCGGACCATTCGGCGTCCTGCACGAGATGAAGTTCTTCAACTTCCTCATCGAGACCCCGGAGGAGGCCACCGACCGCCTCGACGAGATCGGCGGGCCGAACAGCCACGCGAACTACCCGTGGGGTTGGGCGCAGGCGGGCAACACCCCCTTCAAGTGGTACAAGCAGAACACCCACGAAGGTGGCGTCCATGTCCCGTGCATCGTGCACTGGCCGGCGCGCATCTCCGACGCCGGCGGTATCCGCCCTCAGTTCCATTACGTCACCGACATCGCCGCGACGGTCTACGACGCGCTCGGGATCACGGCGCCCGAGGTCTACAAAGGTCTCGAGCAATTTCCGCTCTCCGGAACATCGATGGCCTACTCCTTCGACGCCGAGGCCGCACTGGCGCCGACGGAACATCGCGTGCAGTACTTCGAGATGGTCGGACACCGGGCGATCTATGCCGATGGGTGGAAAGCCGTCACCCGCCATACGCATGGTGTGTCGTTCGACGACGACCAATGGGAGCTCTACAACCTCTCCCTCGACCCGTCGGAGTGCAACGATCTCGCCGAATCGGAGTCGACGAAATTGGCCGAACTCATCGAACTCTGGTGGGCGGAGGCCGAGGCGAACGGGGTCCTTCCCCTCGACGACCGCGGCGTCGAGCTGTTCAGCGTGCGCTTCGGTGATCATCTGACGCACTCGAAGGAACGGCGCTACACCTACCGCCCGCCGATGGCACCGCTTCCAGCCCAGAGCGCAGCGGCCGTGGCCGGTCGCAGTTGGGAACTCAAAGCGGCGGTCACCCGGGCCGCAGGTGATGGTGGTGTGCTCTATGCAATGGGCAACGGGAACTCGGGATTCAGCGCGTTCGTGCAGAACGATCGACTGCTGTTCGATTACAACTGTTTCGGCGATCACTACGTCGCCGAATCCGTTATCGCTGTACCGACCGGTCAGAGCGAGATAGGCGTCCGGTTCGAACGTCTGGGTCGCAACGGAAGAGCGACCCTTGTCGTCGACGGGACCGAGTGCGGCTCGGTGGAGATTCCGTTCGTGATGCAGGTCATCTCGAGCGTCGGGGCGAGCGTCGGGTACGACAACGGTCTGCCGGTCAGCACCCGTTACGACAACGCATTCCCGTTTGAAGGAACGCTGCATCGGGTCGACATCGAACTGCTCCGGGCCAACAAGAAGGAGTCGGCGGAGATCGCCGAGGCCCAGCAACGCTCGGACATGACGCGTCAATGAACGGATCGATGGACGGCTATTGGCCCAGTCCGTGGCCCGCCGAGGACAACGGCCCTTCCCGCACGGCTGCGAGCGTCGGAGCTTTCGCCGACTGGTCGGGTGAATCGGCCGAGGTCGTCTCCCGGGATGCCCATGGCACCACGATGGCCATCCTGCGCTCGCCCGGAGAGGTTTTTCTCCACGGGCATCATGTCGATGACCGCACGACCTGCTGGGTCGAGCGCATCGATCCGACGACGCTCGAGATGCAGACAAGGATCGACGACCTTCCCGGAGGTCGCCGATGGCCCGGTGGTATCGCCGCGCATGCAGACGGATCCCTGATCGTCGCGTTCGGGCGACACGTCCACCGACTCACGGCGGATCTCGAACTTGTCGCCACACGACGGTTGCCGCGCGATCGCCCCTACAACAGCTTCGTCATCCTGCCCGATGGCTGCCTCGTCA
>CAEZUP010000072.1_pt1 | contig 11268 bp, 7 predicted proteins | sample 7264511 | NCBI WGS metagenome assembly CAEZUP01 (sample SAMEA6813833, study PRJEB35770) | uncultured Microthrixaceae bacterium | biome: Freshwater; feature: Freshwater reservoir; material: water | place: Czech Republic | collected 2016-04-20 | depth 0.5m m
GAGATTCGCATCGAGAACGGGTCCACCATCACCGGCCCGGGATCAGCCGATCTCACCATCGATGCGAATCAGGCATCGCGGGTCTTCGTACTCAACGGCACTGGCGAGGATTTCACCATCAGCGGCCTGACACTGACGAATGGTGTGACGCAGGTTTCCGGTGACAACGGCGGCGCGCTCTACGCAGCCCTGGCGCGCGACATCGTCCTCGACGACATGGTGTTCGACGCGAACTCTGCTCCGTTCCGTTCAGGACAGGGTGGAGAAGGTGGAGCTGCGTGGTTTGGAAACACCGGATCGCTCACGATGAGCGACGCAACCTTCACCGACAATCAGGCAGATCTGACCGGGGGCGCGCTCTTCATCACGAGCGATGGCAACGTCACCATCACCCGGACGACGGTGACAGGAAACACGACTGGCCAGCGCGGCGGCGGGGTCTACATCTTCCGGTACGACTCCTACGAACTCGTCGATCTCTCCATCTCCGACTCGACATTCTCGAACAACGAAGCCTCACAGGGGGGAGGTGGTGCCTACATCGCTTGGGGTGGAGGCGGATCGGTATCGGTCCAGGGCACCACGTTCTCGGGGAACTCGGCGAAACGCAACGGTGTGGGTCTGTCCATCGCTGGCCGACTGGCTCCCGTATCGATCGACAACTCGACGTTCACATCAAACGTGGGCCCATCGGCCTATGGACGCCAGTATGGCTACAAGGGCGGCGGCGCGTACGTGTACTACGCGGCGTCAGTGACGGTCTCCAACAGCACCTTTGATTCGAACACTGCCTCGGCGTCGGGAGGCGGGCTCGGTGTCGGTCGATGCGGTCCGACGGTTGTGAACAATTCGACGTTCACGGGTAACACCAGCCTCGAAACCGGAGGCGGAATTGGCGCCTACAACACCGACCTCACCATCAATCAGTCGACGATTTCCGCGAACACGGCGGCTGCATCTCCCGGAGCTACAACCGGCGGTGGAGGCGGCATCTATCTCTACGGATCGGATTTGACGCTGTCGGGCTCCATCGTCTCGGGCAATACGAACGAAGATCCATCGGTCACTGTCGGTGCAGACATCGAGTCGAACCAGCATGGCTATCTCTACCTTCGTAGCGCTTCGTCGATCTTGGGCCATTACCCCGCCGGAGACCTTGACGATCTCGGCGGAAACATCATCAGTTCCAATCCCGGTCTCTACGCGCTGGCCGACAACGGTGGTCCGACCCGGACGATGGCATTGATGGCGAGTTCGATAGCGATTGACGCGGGCCCCAACCCCATCGCGTCATTCGTCGGAAATTTGTACGACCAGCGCGGCGCATCACGGGCCACGGGTGGCGGGGCCGACATCGGGGCCTTCGAATACGGAAGCACTCCGGTCCCGACGAGTTCGACAACATCCACCACGAGGCCGGCCACCACCACGACGAGTTCGACTTCGACCACGTCGACATCCACATCCACATCGACAACGACATCGACAACGACCTCTACAACCTCGACCACGGTCCCACCGTCGACTTCCACGTCCACATCGACCACAACGACATACGTTCCGCCGTCGACATCGACCTCGACAACGACGTCTACAACCTCGACCACGGTTCCACCGTCGACTTCCACGTCCACATCGACCACAACGACGTACGTTCCGCCGTCGACGACCACGACGACGTACGTTCCACCTTCGTCCACGACCTCGTCGTCGGTACTGCCGTCATCGACGACCACCTCGTCGACAGTCGTCCCGTCGACGTCCACAACGACGCCGTCCTCCTCGTCCACCACCATCGACGTGACTCCGGAAACACCGACCGTGCCCAGTGATGGCACGGTCCTGGAACTCGATGCCGGCGCGGCGGTCGTCATCGATGCGGACGGAGCGACGTCAAGGGCTCCTGTGGTCACCACCGGACCGTCGAGTGTTCTCGCCGGCTCGACGACCTTCGGCGCGGAATTGACCGGCACAAGTGCCTCGGCCGACGGCCGGGTGACGTTCACTGCCGGTGGCCGCGGCCGGGTGAGGGGTTTCGGATTCCAGCCCGGGACGACCGCTTCGGTCTGGATCATGTCGACACCTGAACGGTTGGGAATCGCGACAGTGGGGAGTGACGGGTCGTTTGTGCTCGACGTCGCCATTCGCTCAGGTCTTGACGGCGCCAATCACACGATCCAGGTCCAGGGAATCGGCGCGCAAGGGTTGTCCCGCGCGATCGCGACCGGCGTCCTGGTGGCAACGAAGACCTCGCTACCGGTCACCGGCGGCGAGTCCGGATTTCCGATGGCTCTTGGCGGTGCTCTTTTGCTGAGTGGAGCCGGACTGGCACTGACCGCACAAACACGACGCCGAATGGTCGGCCGCACTTCAGGGAGTACGAACAGATGACACCGATACGCACCGATACCGAACGTGATGCGCCCAGGTGGCGGCTCCGCAGCGGAACCATCATCGGCGGCGCAGTTGCGCTTGCCGGCAGTTCCGCCGCCGGTCTGCTCGCCCTGAGTGTCGGGACCAGCGCGGCCTCGACGACCCTCACGGTCGACACCCTCGACGACGGGGCCGCGAACGCGACCGATTGCAGCACGCCGGTCGCGAACTCCTGCTCACTACGTGACGCCGTTGCTGCGATCGCCGCGGGCGACACCATCACCTTTGCTCCTGGGCTCACAGGAACCATCACGCTGACAAATGGCGAGTTCCTCATCGGTCATGGCGTCACCATCAGCGGACCCGGATCAGCGGACCTCGCGATCGATGCGGGCCAGACGTCGAGAATCTTCACGTTGAATGGTTCGGACCTCTATGACGACATGACCTTGAGTGGGCTCACGCTGGAGAATGGCCGAGCAGGAACCCTGTATTCACGCGGCGGCGCGTTGTACGCACCGCACGCTCGCAACATTGTCCTCAACGACATGGTGTTTGATGGAAACGGGGCATTGCAGAGGGGGAAGGGTGGCGGAGCCTCCTTTTCGAACGACGGATCACTCACCATCACCGACTCGAGTTTCACGAACAACGAGTCCCATTTGGGTGGCGGTGGTATGTATACGAAGGGCCAAACCGAGGTCACGCTCACTCGCACCACGATCTCCGGCAACTCGTCGACGAACTTTCGCGGTGGTGGCGCCACGTTTGTCTCCACCAACTCGAATCAAGACGTGAATCTGAACATCATCGATTCAACGATTTCCGATAACACCGCGGCCGCAGAGGGTGGCGGTGCTGCGATCGTGTGGCAGGGCCTCGGATCAGTCTCGGTTACGGGATCAACGGTTTCTGGCAATTCATCGAAGCGGAATGGGTCGGGTCTGTACATCGCCCTCGCTGACACTGTCACCATCACCGACACCGACATCACCTCGAATACCTACCCAACTAGCGAACCGGTCAATGCCCACAAAGGTGGCGGCGCGTTCATCGGCAACGCCGACGACGTCACGATCACGGGCGGAAGCTTCACCTCCAACACCGCGCGCTATGAGGGTGGCGGCCTTGCAGTTACGTACGCATCCTCAGTGTCGATCACGGGAACGACCTTCGACTCAAACACGAGTCAGAGCGCCGGCGGGGGTGTGTGGCTCTACATGAACGACGACGTCGAGCTGACCGATGTGACAATCACAAACAACTACGCGAACGCGCAAGGCGCGGGAGCAAAGATCATTGCTTCCGGTAGTTCTCCACTGACCATTTCGAATTCCACGCTCTCGGGGAACGATTCGCATTCCTCCGGAGGCGCGCTGAGTCTCTACAGCGAAGCGAACTATCTCGCACCGTTCACCATCAACAATTCGACGATCACAGGAAACAATGCCGACGACAAGGGTGGGGCGATTTTTGCCAAGTACGCCACCCTCGTTCTGAATCAGTCGACGGTCTCGCAGAACACGGCCGGCTACTTCGATGACTATTTGTATGTGCATGGCGGAACCGGCGGCGTGTACCTCTACGGAGGGTCTTTGATGATGTCGGGAACGATTCTCTCTGGAAATACCAATGTCACGGGTAGTCAGTCGAGCTTCGATGCGGACCTTGCTTTCGATGGTGGTGCGACAGTCCAGAGTTCGCGTTCGATCCTTGGCGCCGAACTTGATGGCGTGATCACCGATCTCGGCGGAACGATCTTCAGCGATGATCCCGGTCTGTCTGCCTTGGCCGACAACGGAGGGTCGACCGAAACGATGGCGCTGAAGTCCGATTCGGTCGCGCTCGATGCTGGACCTGATCCGGTGGCGACCTTCGTGGGCAACCAGTTCGACCAGCGTGGCGACGGGTATGTGCGCGACGTCGGCACCATCGTCGACATCGGCGCTTTCGAATTCGGCGCCGGTCCTCCGCCGACAACCACTTCGACGACTTCGACCACATCGACAAGCACGACATCGGAAGCAGCTCCGCTCGATCCCGACGTTGTGGTTCCGATCTTCACCGGTTGAGGGTTCAGAACAACTGCGCAAGCGCCTCGGTGATGTAGTTGAGGTCACCACGGAATGCGATGTGCTGATCGGGCCGGACCACGAGGGCCTGATCGGCACCAAGTTCGAACACCTCGGTCCAGATCGTCGGGGGGATCTCGGCGACGGCCAGCGCCATCGTCGATCCGATCTCCGGGAGCGGGCTGCTCTGCTTCACGAACAGGGTGGGTCGCTCGGGGTCGACGAGATCGAGGGTCGAGACTCCGTTGCCGATCCAGGCATGGGGCACGCGCCCGCCTGGTCGGGTGGACGGCACGTAGTCGCGCGCCGGCTCCTCGAGCACGGGCGCGTCGGTGCTGTCCGTGATCATCAGATCACCGTCGTACACGTAGCCGAGCTGGAGACCCAGCAGGTCGAAGTGGATCGCCTGGTTCGCTATGGCGGCAACGACGCCGGCCCGCCGCACCGGATCGGCCAGGGAGTCGATCATCGATTGCTGCGATGCGGCGATGTCCTCGTTGAATCCGAATGCAATCGGGATCTCGATCAGTTTGAACGCATTGAGCAGTGATTGATCCGAGTTGAATTGTGCGACCGGTCGTCGCTCCGTTTCGTAGGTATCGAGGATCGAGGTTGGTGCCCAACCCGCCTCGACGGCCCCGATCTTCCACATCAGGTTGTGGACATCGGCCACACCTGTGTTGAGACCCAAGCCGCCAGTGGGGGGAAAGCGATGCGCGGAATCGCCAACGAGGAAGGTTCGCTCATCTCGATAGCGCTCAGCGATCTGTGCGCTCATGTGCCAAGTGGAAACTTCCACAAATTCGTAATCGAGTTCACCCTCTACAGCCGCGTTGATGATGTCGCGGCATCGATCTTCGTCAAAGGATTCGAACGGTTCGAGCTCGGGATCAAACGGATGCATGTACACCCATTCCGAATCGATCGAGTGAGCGACGAATGTTCCGCCACACGCTGGGTCGGCGACGAAATAGAGAATGCCGCGATGTTCGCCGACCAACGATCGCAGGTCAGCCTTGATATGAATCGTGAGGAACGACTGAATGGAACGAGGACCAATCGGTTCGATGTTCAACGAGCGTCGGACGGGGCTCGCCGCTCCATCGGCGGCGAGTAGGTACTTCGCCCGAACGGTGGTGCGCCCGTCGGGGCCGTCGACATCGACAATCACATGATCGAGGGTCTGATGGCACGACACCCACGAGTGTGAGTAGCGGACATCGCCGGCACCGTCGAGGAGTAAGGGCTCGAGTCGGTGCTGGCTCAGGTTCCGCAACGGCGTGGGCGTGATCGACAGCATCTCGTCGCCCTGACGCTCGTAGGGCAGGGAGGCGATGAGTTCACCACCGAGGCGGCTCACCCAGTGCACCATTCCGGAATCCTCGGGAGAGGCGGTGGCGGCGAGGATCGTGTCCATGTCGACACCGGCCTGTCGCCAGATTTCGAACGTTCGGGCGTTGATTGCGTGGGCGGCCGGGGAACGCTGCGGACCATCACGCTGCTCGAGAACGACACAGGTGAGTCCGAGTTGTTTGCACAAATGAGCTGCGGTGAGACCGGTAGGACCGGCTCCAACGATGAGAACGTCGACCGAGTCCTGCGCCGTCATCAAAAGACGCCTTCGTAACTTCCGCCGTCGAGCTGAAGGTTTTGCCCGCTGATGTAGCCAGCGTGCGCCGAACAAAGGAATGCGAATGCATCGCCAAACTCCTCGGGTCGACCAAGGCGACCAGCGGCGATTGTCGCCACCTGCTCGGCTCGAGCCTCCTCGAACGTGATGCCTTTGATGGCGACGACGATCTCCGCCATCTGTAGCTGGCGACCGGTATCGAAACGTTCGGGCAGCAACTGGTTGACGGTCACGTTGTGCTTCGCGACATCTTTCGAGAGCGCTTTGAGAACGCCGGTGAGACCCAGTCGCGGACCATGCGAGAGGCTCATCACCGGATTCGGCGACTTCACCATCGCGGAGGAGATCGCCACGATGCGACCGAAGTTTCGTTCGCACATCCCGGGAACAACACGCTGCACGAAGAGAATCGGGGAGATCATCGTGCGCTGTGCCGTCTCCGCCCACTGCGCCTCGGTGATGGTGTCGAACAGGGCAGGTGTCGGGCCTTCACCGTTGAGTAGCACGATGTCGGGTTCCGGACAGGCCGCCAGAAGGGCATTGTGCACCTCGGCGATGGTGGAATCGCCTACGACACCGGTGACTTCGACACCATGGGCAGCACGAAGCTCGGTCACCGCGATGTCGACATCAGTCGCGGTACGACCGTTGATGACGACGTTCACCCCTTCACGGGCGAGGCTTTCGGCACAAGCGCGGCCGAGACCGCGGCTCGAGGCCAGGAGAATCGCGTTTCGTCCAGCGATACCCAGATCCATGTCAGATCCTCACTTGAGGCCGAGCGCTTCGCGCGCCGCTGCGATGACGTCGGCATCGGCCGGGAAGAAGAACGATTCCGGTTCCTTGGGACCCCACACGGCGAAGGGTGCGTGACCGTCGGCGCCCTCCCAGTCGCGGCGACCGAAATCGCGGTCCCAGGCATCAGCGTCGGTGATCTGGTCCATGTCGGTGAAGAACTCGAACATGGTGCCGGCCGGGTCGAGCAGGTACCAGAAGACGTTGGAACCGAGATAGTGGCGCCCGACGCCAACGACGTGTGCATCGGGATTCTCGTCGACGACAGCCTGCCCGGCTTTGCCGACTGCATCGATGTCGTCCATCTCGAGCGCGTAGTGATTGATGTAGCTGGTGGTGCCGGGCTGGATGAACAGGTTGTGATGGTCCTGTTCGACGCGTCCCATGGTGGCGAGGCCACCAAGAACCTGATCGGAGACGCGAAAGCCGAGGCCGTCGATGATGAACGCTGTTGCATCAGCAAGATGCGGTGTGGCCAAGACGACATGACCGAGTCGGCGGGGCACCCGGAGTGATTCTTCGAGTACCGCTTCGGCGCGGTCGTTGGTTCGCTGCGTGTCGCCGACGTGATTCCATGCCCGTCGTTGCGATGGCGAAAGCGGATGCTGTGCACCGACATCGATAACGACCCGGTGGTTGAACACCGGATCGATGCATGTGAGTGTCGTGCCGCTGATGGTGGAGTCGACACCCATGGAACCGATGCGGGCCGCGATGTCGGCGAGGTCCTGTTCGGTCTCGCAACTGAGATGGAGTTCCGACATGTGGCGGTACGAACCTTCGGCAATGCGCATCTGAACGGGACGATCGACGGTGCCAAGTACGCCTTGTGCGGTCTGAAGGAGCCCGTGACGCAGCCAGAAATCGTTGAGTTCCGCCGGGTCGGGCACGCACATCTCGATATCGAGCAGTCCGTTAAGTGCCATCAGTCGGTCGCTTCGATGTAGTCGCTGACCCGCACACATCGGTTGGTCATGGTTCCTATGCCTTCGATCGTGGTGGTGATGACATCGCCGTCGGCCAAGAACTTCAACTGGGCCGCCCCGATGCCTTCGGGGGTTCCGGTGAAGATCACGTCGCCGGGCACGAGCGTGGTGATCCGGGACAGGTAGCTGATCAACGCGGGCACATCGAAGATGAGGCTCGCTGTCGTGTCGTCCTGACGAATCTCACCGTTCACTTCCGTGACTATCCGCAGGTTGTCCCGGTTCTCGAACTGGTCGATCGATACGAGCACCGGACCCGTGGGGCCGAAGGTATCGAAAGATTTTGCCAGATCGAAATGGGGAGGAGCGGCCGCGAATTGGGCGGGACGGTCGGAAATGTCCTGACCGATCGTGAGGCCGGCCACGTGGTTCCACGCGTCGGCGCGCGCGATGTCTTTGCCGCCTCGTCCGATCACGACGACGAGCTCGCCCTCGTAGTCGACGCCGTCGCTGCGCAGCTCGACGTTGGCGTCGGGCCCGACGAGACAGGACGGGAACTTCGTGAAGACCAGGGGCACGGCCGGAACCTCCATGCCTCCTTCGTCGGCATGGGCCTGGTAATTGAGACCGACGGCGAAACATTTCTGCGGTCTCGGAACCGGAGGTCCGATGTCGGCCCCGGCGATCGACCCGGTCGGAACCGCTGCGTCGATACCGGTGGCGAGTGCCGAAAGTTCGTCGAACCGGGCAATGGCAGCCATCGGGTCGGGACCGAAGTTCCCGGCGCCGAGTGTCTCGAGATCGAAGTACGAGTCGCCCTGGACGAGCGCGGCACGTCCGCCGATGTTGGCCAATCTGAATCCCATGGGACCTCCCCGGTCGAAGCCTGTATCCTATAGGACAGCTCGACAAGTGCATGTGGGAGACTTCGGTCATGGGGATAGTCAATGGGGGCGATCAGCCGATGACCCGGTCCGAATGGGCCGACAAGCAGCTTCGGTCGGCAATTTTGAGCGGCGCGATCCGGCCGGGTGAGCAACTCGTGATCTCCACGCTGGCCGAGCAACTGGGCGTGTCCGCCACCCCGCTTCGGGAAGCTCTCCGCAATCTTTCCGCCGAGGGTCTCGTGGAACTCCAGCCCCACGGCTCCGCGAGGGTCGCGAGCGTCGACCTCGCCGAAGCTGTCGACCTGTACGAGATGCGCATCGCTCTCGAACCGATGGTTCTCGAGCGTTCAGTTGCCAAGTCAGACAAGGCCTATCGCACGCGCGTCGAGACGGCGTGGGACGAGATGGTGGCGGAGCAGGGCTTGACGATCCTTCCGCACCTCAACTTCCACAGGGTTCTGTTGAGCGGCTGCGATTCGACATGGATGATGAAGGTGGCCGACATGCTGGCCGACCGCAGCACGCTCATGATGGTCATCGAATTCGCGTCGCCACCGTCGGCCTACGACGTCAGCAAGGCTCATCGTCGCCTCTACGAGCTCGCCATGTCGGGCGACGGTGCAGGCGCAGCCGGTGAATTGGCATCGCACCTCGGGAGCACCCTCGGCCGCTTCAACCGGTTGCTCGCCGAAGCGGCTGCAGAACCGGCCATCCCGAGCTGAAACCGGCTTCGGCCGCCCGGATTCAATCGGCGATTCGGGCCTGTTCAACTCGCTTTTCGGCAAGCGCGACATAGTCGGGATCGATGTCGAAGCCCACGTAGTTGCGGCCTGTCCGGACAGCGGCGATGGCGGTCTGACCGGCTCCCATGAACGGGTCCAACACGGTGTCTCCCACATAGGTGAAGAGTTCAATGGCCCGACGCGGCAATTCGGCGGGGTATGGCGCCGGGTGCCCTACGCGCTTGGCCGACTCCGGGGGGATCTTCCATGTGTCGAGCGTCCAGGCCATGAAGTCCTCGGGCGTGATCGAATTCTCGAAGGGGAGACCCTTCTCCTCGCGCTGCGATCGCTTGAGGGCTCTGTCGAAACGACCCTTGCTGGCGATGATGATCCGTTCGGTCAGATCGCGAAGGACCGGGTTGGCCGCCGAGGCGTAGGAACCCCAGGCGCAATTGCCCGATGCCCCATCCGCCTTGATCCACACGATTTCGCCCCGCAGGAGGAAACCGAGATCGTCCTGGAGAATGGTCGTGACATCGCCGGCGAGGGAGCGATACGGCTTGCGGCCCAGGTTCGCAACGTTGATGGCGATGCGGCCGCCCGGCTCGAGGACGCGCCAGCATTCGGCGAACACGTCGCGGAGCATGACGAGATAGTCGACATAGGAGGCGGGTACGTGACCTTCACCAAGTTCGGCTTCGTAGGCCTTGCCGGCAAAATACGGTGGCGATGTCACGACGAGAGCCACGGAATTGTCGGGGACGGCCGAAAGATCGCGCGAATCGCCAGCGAAAATGGTGTTCTTCACGGGGCATTCGACGACGGTCGAATCGGTGAGAAGTGTGGGCGCCGGGAACCTCTCATAGAACGACGTGGAGTCGTGGTTTTCCCGCTTCGACACCCCGAACGCAGAGGTGGCGGTCGCGTCGCGGTTGCGTCGTTCTGCCATGCGCTGCAAACCCTACCGGTCCGCGCGAACGCGGCCCTGTTGTTCGCCGACGAATCCGAAGTTGTCGGAATTGTCGGAGCGTCCGCGTTCGTGAACGCCGATCCGGCATCGGTTCTACGATGCCGACACGGGTGACGTACCCGTCGAGGAACGCGGAAGGTTCGATTCATGGCATATCCCGAAAACATCGGCGCAATCGATCTCATGATCGGCTTTCCCTTCAAGGACAAGAAAGCGGTCTACGAGTATCTGAAACCCGGCATCAAGGACGCCGGTTCCGACGATCTCGAGATGCCTGCGGCGTACATGTTCAAGGACGTTCCGGCCGAGGCCGAAGCCGACGCCGATCCCATCGAGGTCGGATTCGGCGAGATGAACAAGTGGGGCGTGGCCGGCGGCCTTTTCGGGCTCTCACCAACATCGATCGAAGCGCAGAAGCGCTACCCGGGACGCGTGTTCCTCAGTCTCGAAGTCGATCCCAACGAAATCACGACGACGGTTCGTCGCATCCGCGAAGCGCATGCCGATCACGGAATCAAGGCCGTGACGACCTTTCCGGCCGGATGCATTCCGCAGGTGCCGGTGAGCGATCGCCGCTACTACCCGATCTATCAGACCTGCATCGACCTCGACATTCCGATCATCGCCAACGCCGGCATCCCTGGGCCGCGCTTTCCCGCCGAATGTCAGAACGTCATGCACTTCGACCAGGTCTGTTATGACTTCCCCGAGCTGCGCATCGTCATGCGTCACGGGGCCGAACCTTGGGAAGAGCTCGCGGTGAAGCTCATGCTCAAGTGGCCCGGGCTCTATTACATGCCGAGCGCGTTCGCTCCGAAGTACTACCCCGAGGCGATCATCAAGTACGCGAACAGCCGCGGCGCCGACAAGATCATGTACGCCGGCTACTACCC
>CAEZUP010000073.1_pt1 | contig 11134 bp, 9 predicted proteins | sample 7264511 | NCBI WGS metagenome assembly CAEZUP01 (sample SAMEA6813833, study PRJEB35770) | uncultured Microthrixaceae bacterium | biome: Freshwater; feature: Freshwater reservoir; material: water | place: Czech Republic | collected 2016-04-20 | depth 0.5m m
CATTCATGGTCTCGCCCGACCCCCTCCACCCCCGAGGGCGAGGTCGTGAGCTGGGCCGACCGGATCGCGTATGTCTGTCACGATTTCGAAGATGCCGTCCATGCCGACATCGTCACCCTCGACGATCTTCCGGCGGTCGTGCTCGACCGCTGTGGACCACGGCGCAGCACCTGGCTAAGCGCATTCATCCAGGGCGTGGTCGAGGGTTCGGTCGCTGCGGGTCGGGTCGCCATGAGCGAGCCCCTCGCCGAAGCTCTGGCCGCCTTCCGGTCCCTGAACTACGAGCGCATCTACCTGCGTCCCGAATCTCTCGCACAGGGCCGGGCCGTGGTCTCGGTGCTTCAGGGCCTCGTCGAGCACTTCGCTGCCCGACCCGAGCGGATTCCCGGCTCGGACTCGCCCGATCCATCGGGTATCGAAGCCCTGCACCGCTCGATCGCCTACGTGGCCGGCATGACCGACCGATTCGCCTGTCAGGCCGCCATCGACGAACTCCACTGGCCCGAACAGGAACTGCCCAGGGGACTCGATGCCCATCATCCCCGAACGGTCTGATCAGCCGAACGGCCCGACCCTCACCCGTCTCCTCCCGGACGCGCAACGGGTGGCCCGAAGGCCACCCGTTTCAGACTCACGTGCCTCTCCGAGGAGCGACTCGATCGATTTCGCTGCCGACTATCGGCTGCTGTCGGCCTCAGCCGACGGGCAGGATGTCGACAAGCTTGCGGCCCTTGCGGGAACCGAACTTCACGGTTCCTTCGGTGAGGGCGAAAAGCGTGTCGTCGCCACCACGGCCGACATTCTCACCCGGGTGGATGCGAGTGCCGCGCTGGCGGACGAGGATGGTGCCTGCAGTGACGGCCTGACCGTCGAACCGCTTCACACCAAGACGTTGTGCGTTCGAATCGCGGCCGTTCCGTGTGGAGCCGCCGCCTTTAGTCTTTGACATGGGTCAGCCCTTCTTGATTCCGGTGATTTCGATCGTCGCGTAATGCTGACGATGACCGAAACGGCGACGTTCGTTCGCCTTGTTCTTGTAGGTGAAGCCAATGACCTTGGGCCCCTTGGTCTCGCCGACCACACGGGCTGTGACGCTGGCGCCAGAGAGTTGAGCTGGGGTAGCCAGAACAGAATCACCATCAACCACGAGAACGGGGGTGAGGGTGACTTCATCGGCGTCGCCGAGGCGCTCAACGTCAAGACGCTGGCCCTCTTCGACTCGATACTGCTTGCCACCTGTTTGAATCACGGCATACATAGGGATTTGATCCTAGCGGGTCGGGGTCGGGAGATGAAACCGGGATGGTTTCGGCTCATTTGAGAAGATCTGCATCGATGCGAATTCCGCGGCCCTCGCACTCGGGGCACTGGTCGGCGAAGGACTCGAGAAGCCCTTCCCCTATGCGCTTTCGGGTCATTTCGACAAGACCGAGTTCGGAGATGTCGAAGACCTGGGTTCGGGTCTTGTCCCGGGCGAGACTGTCCCGGAAGACCTTGATGACTTCGTCCCGGTTCGCCTTGATCTCCATGTCGATGAAGTCGATCACGATGATTCCGCCGATGTCGCGGAGCCGGAGCTGCTTCGCGATTTCCACGGCAGCCTCGAGATTGTTCCGGAAGACCGTCTCCTCGAGGCTCGACGAGCCGACGTTCTTGCCCGTGTTCACGTCGATGACGGTGAGTGCTTCGGTGTGCTCGATGATCAGCGAGCCACCCGACGGCAACCAGACCTTGCGATCGAGGGCCTTGTGCAACTGTTCGTGCACGTGATGGCGTTCGAAGATCGAGAGCGGCTCGACCGAACGGTCGTAGTGCTGGACCCGATCGGCGAGGGCCGGCGAGATGTTCGAGACGTAATCGCGCACATCGGCGAAGAGGGCCTCATCGTCGATGACGACACCGCGGTAATCGTCGTTGAATTCCTCGCGGATGACCCGCACCGCCATGTCGGGTTCACGGTAGAGAAGGGCCGGACCCTGAACCTTGGCGGCGAGTTGCTCGATCTGCTCCCACTGCGAGAGCAGACGGCGGACATCGGCCGAGATCTCCTCGGACGTGACGCCCTCGGCTGCAGTACGGACGATGACGCCATGCTGCGGCGGCTTGACCTTGTCGAGGATCGAACGAAGGCGCTTGCGCTCGTCGTCGGCGAGGCGCTTGGAGATTCCGTACGTCGACGAGTTCGGGATGAGAACCACGAAACGGCCGGGAAGCGAGACTTCCTGCGTGAGTCGTGCGCCCTTGTGGGCGATGGGGTTCTTGGTGACCTGGCAGATGATGGTCTGCTTGGGCTTCAGGATCTGTTCGATGCGGGCGTTGCCACCCTGTTCGACATCTTCCACGTCGAACTGCACGTCACCGCGGTAGAGCACCGCATTCTTCGGCGTGCTGATGTCGACGAAGGCTGCTTCCATGCCGGGGAGGACGTTCTGGACCTTGCCCAGATAGATGTTTCCGTGGATCTGTGCCACATCGTCGGCCGGACGAGACACGAAGTGTTCGATCAGGTTGCGGCCCTCGAGCACGGCGATCTGCGTGGCCTCGGGGCGGACGCTGACCGTCATCAGGTAGCGACCCACCGGACGACCCTTGCGCTCGCGTCCACGACGACGATCGAGCGTCTCCTCGTCGAGATCGGGCCCACCACCACCGAGGATCGCCTCGACGGGGCGGTTCGATCCGCGGCCACCGGAGCGGGCACCCTGTGCACCCTGACCCGCCGGCGATTGGCCGCCGGTCTGGGGCTTGGCCTGGCCTGCGTTCTGTCCTCCGCCGCCGTTGCCGTTGCCGCCGCCACCACTGCCTCGTCCGCGTCCACCTCGACGGCGACGCGCACCGGTACGGGCCTGACCCTGGCCGGCCGCACCTTCGGTCGTCTCCGGCTTCGGGGCTTCTGCCGGAGCGGGGCGAACGTCACCGATCTGCGGGCGCTTGACGAGCGCCTCTTCCGCCGCGACAGGATTCTTGGGACGGTTCTGCGTCATGCGCTCCGGAAGTTCGACATCGCCGGCATCGGAATCGTCCGACGAATCGTCCGAACCGTTTTCGCGCGGTGCGCCCGAACGGGTGCGGTTGCGACCACCGCGGGATCCGCGGCGACGGCGATTGCGACTTGCCGCACTTTCTCCGTCGGAGGGTGAATCTCCCCCGTCGCTGCCGGACGCGTCAGACGAAGTCGAAGGCGCTTTCGGTGGCGGGGTCGGTGATTCCGTCGGAACCGACGGAATCTTGGGTGTCGTGGGCTCGACCGTGGGATCGGTCATCGGGATGGTCCTCTCTCGGGGCAACCGCTACTGCAGTTGCCGTGACGTGCGCGCCTTGCGAGAGGGGTTCCCGCGTCGCGCCGTCTTCGTTGATCCATTGAAAAATCCTGCAGACCCGACCCTCGGGGAGGGGCGGATCGAAAGCGGCCAGCAATTCTGCCGGACGTATCGAACGTGGCTGTGTCGCCAGTTCGGCTTCGAATACTGCTCCCGTTTCCGGGGCATCGTCCGGAGTTGAACCGAGCACGCTCAGGTGCAGGATTCCCGGACGAAGGTCATCGGCCACTTGCTTACCCTTACGTTCCCGAACGACGGGGATCGCATCGGCCGCGAGCATCGCCGCCACTGCGCTGGTAAGTGAGTCGACAGATTGTCCCGGCACCTCGATGCGCCAAACGCACGAGGTCACCGCCTCCTGAAGGGAGGGATCGGAGCGGTTGATGACCGAAACGGCCTCGACCTCGATACCGGGTGGAAGAAGCGGCGAGAGCCGCTCGGGCAACATCCCGAGATCGATCTCGTCAGCCTCGGGCTCACGCAGATCGACATCCAGATACTCCCCCAGCGACTCATGGCCGGTGGAAAGCGCGAGTCCGAAATGCATTTTCGGACGCGGTGAAAAACCTTCGGTGCGGGCGAGCGGCAGTTCGGCCCGACGCAGGACCCGCTCCCAGATGCGTGCCACGTCGCGATGGCTCGTGAAGCGGACCTTGCCGTGTTTGCTGTAGCGCAACCGGATCCTCATTCGACACCCACTGCGGCTGCCTCGGGCTTGCGTCCGAGAAGCGAGACCGGAACCGACGAACCGAGATCCTGACCGGTCCCCTGCGATCCACCCGCAGGCGGCGTGGCCGAGGCCACGATGTGCTCGATCGAGTAGCCCGTGCAGGCGCCGCAGTCGTAGCAGGGCGTCCAGCGACAATCGGGAAGGCCGACCTCGGCCAACGCGTCGCGCCAGTCCTGCCAGAGGAAATCCTTGTGGAGTCCCGCCGACAGGTGGTCCCACGGAAGAATCTCGGTCTCGGTGCGGTGACGATAGGCGTACCAGTCGGGATCGAGACCGTGTTCGGCCATGGCTTCGAGCCACAGGTCGAGATCGAAGCATTCGCTCCATTCCTGGAACGTTCCACCGTTGCGCCAGACCGTTTCGATGGCAGCGCCGACGCGACGATCACCACGGCTCATGATTCCTTCGACCATCGTGGCCTTCGGATCGTGCCACTTGATCTGGACGCCGTGGGACTTGCGGGTCGCGTCGCGCAGCAGATTGATCTTGCGGCGCAGTTCCTCGACGGTGTTCTGACCGAACCATTGGAACGGGGTGAACGGCTTGGGAACGAATCCGCCGACGGAAACCGTCACCGACGGGCTCTTGGTGTACTTCTTGCCGAGCTCGACACAGTTACGGGCCAGTTCGGCGATGCCGAGGGTGTCTTCGTCGGTCTCGGTGGGAAGGCCCGTGAGAAAATAGAGCTTCACTCGCCGCCAGCCGTTCGCGTACGCGGCCTCGACAGCGCTGTAGAGATCCTCTTCGCGGATGAGCTTGTTGATTACCTGTCGCATGCGCCAGGTGCCGGCTTCCGGCGCGAAGGTGAGGCCGGTGCGGCGACCCTTCTGGAGTTGTGTGGCGATCCCGACGCCGAACGCGTCGACCCGGAGGCTGGGAAGGGACACCGAGACCGGCGAGTTGTTCGAGGTGGAATCGGCGATGTCGCGCACCAGATCCTCGATGCCGGAGAAATCCGCCGTCGACAGCGAGGTCAGTGCGACCTCGTCGTAACCCGTGCGGCGCAGACCGTCCTCGACCATCGTGCGAACCTGCTCGGCCGGACGCTCGCGCACCGGGCGCGTGATCATGCCGGCCTGACAGAAACGACAGCCCCGCGTGCACCCGCGGAACACTTCGACGTTGAGACGATCGTGAACGACTTCGGTCAGCGGAACGAGCTGATTCTTCGGATACGGAAAATCGGCCAGATCGGCGACAGTCCGCTTCTCGACGGTTTCGGGCACATCGGCGAAGCGGGGTGTGATCGCAGCGAGGGCAGAACCGTCGTAGGTCACGTCGTACATCGACGGTACGTAAACGCCGCTCACGTGGGACAACTCGCGCAACATCGCGGCGCGGGAACCGGCCGGACGCCCGGAGACCTTCCATGCCCCGACGACTTCGGTGATCTCGGCGACGATCTCCTCGCCATCGCCGAGCACGACGAAATCGAGGAAGTCGGCGATCGGCTCCGGGTTGTAGGTGCAATGGCCACCGGCGGCGATCAGCGGGTGGTGCTCGAGACGATCGGCGGAACGGACCGGGGCGCCGGCGAGATCCACCATGTTGAGCAGGTTCGTGTAGGTGAGTTCCGCCGAGAGGTTGAAACCGATGATGTCGAAATCGGTCGCCGGGCGGTGGGTATCGAGCGAGAACAACGGCAATCCGTGTTCGCGCAGCAACGCCTCGAGATCGGTCCAGGGGGCGTAGGCGCGCTCGGCCACGGCATCGGGACGCTCGTTGAGGATCTCGTAGAGGATCTGCAATCCCTGATTGGGGAGGCCGATCTCGTAGGTATCCGGGTACGCCAAAAGCCACGCCACACGATCATTGGCGTGTTCAGGACGCTGGGAACCATCTTCGAGCCCGATGTACCGGGCCGGCTTGGCCACTTTGGCCAGAAGGGGCTCCAGCTGGGGCCACAGTCCGTTCACCCGGTGAAGAGTACCGGTTCTGCCCCCGATTACTGGAACCGGCGGGCGTGGACGCTCATGACGAGGCCCAGAGCGGCCAGGGCGGTCACGGTCGAGGATCCCCCGGCGCTCAGAAGCAGCAAGGGAATTCCCGTGACCGGCATGATGCCCATCGCCATTCCGACATTCTCGAAGATCGAGAACGCGAACATGGCGAGAACCCCGATGCAGACGTAGCTGCCGAACGAGTCCTTGGCGATCTGGGCGATCCGCCAGATCCGATAGCAGAGCAATCCATAAAGGAGCAGCACGATCGCCGCCCCCACGAACCCGAACTGCTCGGCAACGGCGGTGAAGATGAAGTCGGTCTGCTGCTCGGGAACGAACCCGAGTTTCGTCTGTGGTCCGTTGAAGAGACCTTCGCCGGTCACTCCCCCGGTGGCGATGGCCTGCTGGCTCTGGTCGATGTTGTAGACGGCAGGGTTGGATTTGTCCTCGGGGTTGGCGAAGGCCGTCAACCGGTTGATCTGATACTCCTTGAGGACCGGCGAATTGAGCGCCCCGAAGATGCCGATCAGTCCGACCAGCGTCAGCACGACGATGAACTTCGTGGGGAGACCCCCGACCAGCAGCATTGCCAGGGCTATTGCCGTGAGGATGAGCACGAGTCCGAGGTCCGGCTGGACGAGGATCAGGATCATCGGAAGCCCCGCCACTCCGAGAAGCGAGAACAACCGCCGCACATCGATGTCGCCGCGGAACTCCGAGAGCAAGAACCCCAACGCACCGATGAGGGACAGTTTGGCGAACTCGGCCGGTTGCAACTGGAACGGCCCGAGCGCGAACCAGGCCTGCGCTCCCTTCGATTGCGATCCGAGCGGCGAGATCACGAGGACAAGCATCAGCGTGGTCAACCCGTAGAACGCCCACGCCCAGTCGTGGAGCTTTCGGTAGTCCACGATGGAGAAGATCACGAAGGCACCGGCGCCGATACCCACGAAGGCCGTCTGCTTGAACAGGTAGGACGAGGAATAGGTCGGTCCGGGACCGCGGGTCGCGCTGTACACGGCGATGATCCCGACGATGGAAAGAGCGGCGACCGACAGCATCAGCAGGGGGTCGATGTGGCGGGCCGGAGCGGTGGGATCCCGACGGCTGCGATTCGAATCATGGCGACTGACAGAGGATGGAAGCATCAGTCGCTCGAACCTGATGACGCCGGAGCGGCATCGGTGATGGTCTGACCGGCGAGTATCTCGTACACGTGTCGGACCACTTCACCCGAGGCCTCGGCGCCGAAACCGCTCTCCTCCATGACGGCAGTCACCGCATACCGAGGGAACAGGCCCGGACCGTACGACGCGAACAACGACGTGTCGGCTTTACCCTCCACCTGTGCAGTTCCGGTCTTGCCCACGACAGGGAACGCCTGCTGATCGAAACCGATGAACGCACTCGAGCCGGTTCCCAGACCCGTCGTGACCCGAGACAGACCTGCGACGATCGGATCCCGGACATCGGGCGGCAGTTCGACTGTTCCGGTGACAACGGGTTCGATCACACTGATGACTCCGCCGGGATCGACTTCGGAGTTCTTCGGTCGCAGGAGCCTCCAGACCACGTGGGGTGTGTAGAGCGTTCCGCCGTTGGCGAACGCTGCATAGGCACGGGCCAGTTGCAGAGGCGTGACGACGATGACGTTCTGCCCGACCGCGAGTTGGACGTTGTCGCCCGTGTACCACGTGCCATCCGAATAGGAATCCGGGTACTTGTCCTTGAGCGCCTTCTTCTCCTCAGGCGTCAACACGTAGCCCGACGATTCGTTCGGCAGGTCGATACCCGTCCGCTTGTCGAATCCGTAGGCAGCCGCCGTGTCCTGGATCAGCTTGGATCCATCCATGCGATCGCCGAGCCAATAGAAGTAGACATCCGACGAAATGGTGAGAGCCGTGGGAAGCGAGATCGTTCCGTTGCGGACACTGCCGGCATTCGTGAATTCCTGTGCCGGATTGCCGACGGTGTACACACCCTGATCGTTGTAGGAGGTGCCACCGGTGATCAGGCCGTTGCTCAGGGCGGCTGTTGCCGTCACCAGCTTGAAGGTCGAACCGGGCGCATACTGGCCGCTGATCGAGCGATCGATGAGTGCGCTGACGCCGTCGACATCGGTCAACTGGTCGTATCGCTCCTGCGAGATTCCGTTGACAAATTCGCGCGGATCGTACGTGGGGTAAGTGGCGAGCGCCACGACTCCGCCGGTCTGCGGATCCATCACGACCACAGAACCGGCTGTGGCGTTTCGCAGGGTTCCGTCACGCTGATTCGTGCCTCGAAGCCGCAGCAACTTGTCCTGCAGGGACTGTTCCGCCCGCATCTGCACATCGATGTCGATGTGCAACTGGATATCGGTTCCGGGTTTCGGCGCCTGGTATGCCGAGGTACCGACCGGACGATTCTTCGAATCGACCTCGATCATCTCGACGCCCGGAGTTCCCCGCAGATCCTTCTCGTATGTCGATTCCACGCCGGCGAGACCGATCGTCGAATCGGACTGGTAACTCTTGACCGCGCCCGAATCCGGATCGATACCGGGTTCGGCCACCTTGAGTTTCTCGGCCGTGATGCGACCGACATACCCGAGTACGTTTCCGGCCGCGGCGCCGTAGGGATACACACGCGTGGAGCGCCGCTCCACCCCAACCGTCGGAAAATCGTCAGCGTGTTCGGCCAGATACCACTGGACCTCTTCGGACACGTCGGTCGCAACGGGAACCGGGTACAGATCGTTGAACTGCACGTCCGCGTAGCGCTTCTCGAGCGACGAGACCTTGGTCGGAGTCCCGTAGCGCGTGAGCACGTCGGCCAGACGATTCACGAGATCAGCCTGATCGGGGAGCTTCTTGAATGCGGCCCGATCGATCGTGACAGCGAGCGACGTGCGATTGTCGACGAGAACCTTGCCGTTCACATCGAGGATCCGGCCGCGGGGTGCTTCGACAGCCACGACGCGGGTCCGGTTCGCTATCGCCTGGACCTGGAGCCGAGGCGCTTCCATCACCTGCAGGTACCAGAGCCTCGCGAACAGCGCCATGAAGCAGCCGATGACGACGACACCCACAAGGCTCATGCGCGTGCGCGGCGATGCGGTATCCATCTATCGGCGCTCCGGGCGGAGCTGGAGGAGAGTGGTTCGGGGACTGGACACGACCACAACAGTCCAGCAGACGGAACCGTTCATCGCATGGCAGGGCGGAATCGGTCGGAGTACGTCTCGGCCCAACGACAGGCCCTGGTTGCCGGAATGACGAGCAACGCCGACCAGATCGAAACCACCAGCACCACCTGGAGCAGGTGATCCGACAACATCTGGCTCTGGCCGAGGACCGAACCGATGACGGCGAATGCCGTGACTCCGAGGGCGCTGGTGACAAACGCCACCACCATGGTGAGCCAACGCGCCGAGTGGACGATGGTCCCCTCCATCCATCCGGCAAGTGCACCTGCACCCATATAGGCGACCGCTCCGAGCCCGAACGGCGTCACCGAGATCGAATCGAGTGCCATGCCGGCGAAGAATCCGACGATCGCTCCCCGCTCGGTTCCGCCGACGATCCCGGCCGCTATGGCCAGGACCAGAAGAACATCGGGGGTTGTTCCGTCCAGATCGAACTGGACGCACACCGCCCTCTGGAAAACGACTCCGGTGATCAGGAGAATCAGATAACGCAGGGCCGGATGTCCGAGCATCAACCCACCGGCTTCCAGAGCACGACGTCCGCGTAGGTCAGGTCGCGGGTGTTCGCGAACATGGTGATGTCGACCGAGGTTTCGCGGGCGGCTTCATCGGTCCGCAGAGCCGTGATCGTTCCGATGGGAAGATTCGGCGGGAACGGGCTGCCGAGCAGTCCGCTCGTCACGACGATCTGTCCCGGCGAGATCGACTGGCGGACATCGATACTGCCGCCGCGCAGGATTGTCGCCGAACCAGTCCCCTGTGCTGTCCCGATAGCCGGAGTTCCGACCACATTGAAGTTGACGTTGAACGAACCGCCCGTGATCAGCGCAACCACCGACCGATCGGCGGAGACCTGCACGACTTTGCCTATGAGCCCCTCGCCGGTGATGACGGGCATGTTCTTCTCGATGCCACTCGACGAGCCCTTGTCGAGTTCGACCGTCTCACCGAAGTTGCCGATCGTTCCGGAGACGACTCGGGTGTGAACCACCGGCGTGTCACCGACGAACGGGATGCCGACGAGTTGCAACAGTTGCTGTAACTGCTCCTTCGAGACGGAACTGGCCGTCAGTTCTCCCTTGAGCCGATCGTTCTCCTCTTGAAGTCGTTCGTTCTCGATCTCGAGATCGTCCTGCTCGAAGGCACCCGACCACGCATTGCGCACCGGGGAGAAGATCGTCGAGGCCAGATCGCCGACCGGCGACAGAACCGACAGGGCCGCGCTGCGCACAGACGAGAGCGGACCGGAACCCCGACCATCGAGCGTCAACAGGACGATGGAGGTGAGTACCAGAAGAACGATCGTGAAGCGGGCACGCCCTCTGCGCCGGGAATTTGGCACGACTCAGTCGATGATCAGTTGATCGTCGACGAGAACAGCACGCCCTTGAGCGCATCGAACTCTTCGAGTGACTGCCCTGAACCGATGGCTACCGAGAACAACGGATTCGGGGCGATGATGATCGGCATCCCTGTCTCGAACTCGAGACGAGAGGCGATGCCGTGGAGAAGGGCTCCGCCACCGGCAAGGACGATCCCCTGCTCCATGATGTCGGCGGCGAGTTCAGGCGGAGTTTTGTCGAGCGTCACCTTGACGGCATCGACGATCGCGGCGACCGGCTCGGCGATGGCCTCGCGGATCTCCTCGGTGGTTGTCACGATGGTCTTCGGCAGACCCGAAACCAGATCGCGGCCGCGGATCTCGGCGTGCAGCTCGATCTCGAGCGGCCAGGCCGAACCCAGAGCCATCTTGACTTCCTCGGCCGTGCGCTCGCCGAGCGCCAGGCTGTATTCCTTCTTGATGTAGTTGATGATCGCAAGGTCGATCTCGTCGCCACCCACGCGGGCGGACTGCGACGTGACCACGCCACCGAGAGAGATGACGGCGACCTCCGTGGTTCCCCCACCGATGTCGACGATCATGTTTCCGGTCGGTTCCTGCACCGGTAGACCG
>CAEZUP010000074.1_pt1 | contig 11035 bp, 9 predicted proteins | sample 7264511 | NCBI WGS metagenome assembly CAEZUP01 (sample SAMEA6813833, study PRJEB35770) | uncultured Microthrixaceae bacterium | biome: Freshwater; feature: Freshwater reservoir; material: water | place: Czech Republic | collected 2016-04-20 | depth 0.5m m
CGACCGAGTCGTAGAAGGCGCCACGATCTTCGACGCCAAAAGATTCCGACATCGTGATCTTCACGGAGCACACGAAGTTCCGGTTCCAGAGCGGTTCGACGATTGCGTTCGCGAACCGCGTGACGAGCAAGCTCCGGAGCGCTTCCTTGCCGACGAAATGGTCGATTCGGAAAATCGCCGATTCGGGAAAGTGCTCGTGGAGGGTGGCATTGAGTTCGACGGCCGATTGGTAGTCGCGTCCGAAAGGCTTCTCGATGATGAGGCGGGCGCCGCTGTCGAGTCCGGCGGCCGCGATTCCGTTGGCGACTGTCGCGAACATCGAGGGCGGAATGGCGAAGTGGAAGATCGGATGTTGGGCGTCGCCGGCAGCGATCTTCAGGCGATCGAAGGTTCCGGGATCGTTGTAGTCCCCGTAGACGTAGGTCATCTTGTTGGCGAGTCGGTCGAATGCCGCCTGATCCCAGATCTCGCCGGCATCGGCGATAGATGCGCGGCAGTGGTTGCGCAGATCGTCGTCGGTCCAGTCGTCGCGCGCGACGCCGATCACCGGGACATCGAGACGTCCGCGGACCTCAAGTCGGTAGATGGCGGGGAAGAGTTTCTTCTTGGCCAGATCACCGGAGGAGCCGAAGAGCACCAGGAGGTCGGAGCGGGGAAGATCGATGGGGGGCGACATCAGGGGCATGAAAAGGGCTCCGGATCGGAAGGGAGTGGACTGATCAACCTAGCCAGCCGGGCTTTGCCGAGGGCTCGCTTCCCTCGATGGATCTGACCGAAATGTGAACAATCGGTGATGGGTTTGGCATCGACGAGGGTCGGTCGTACGATCGACCGCAGTGCCCACTCGGGCTCGGGAGGTGTACTTCAGTGCATGTTGTCGTAGTCGGATGTGGTCGAGTCGGTTCCGGTCTCGCAGCCACTCTTGTAGGTCAGGGACACACTGTCGCCGTCATCGATCGCAAGGCGACGGCGTTTCGTCGACTTCCGGAGGGATTCACCGGCGACACGATTGTCGGAGTCGGATTCGACCGGACACGGCTCATCGCCGCCGGCATCGAACGCGCTGATGCTCTTGCCGCCGTGACGAACGGCGACAACTCCAACATCCTCATCGCCCGCACGGCCCGCGAGTTCTTCAATGTCGATCGGGTTGTCGCCCGAATTTACGATCAGCGCCGCGCCGCGATCTACGAACGACTCGGCATCTCCACGGTCGCAACCGTCGGTTGGGCGATCGAGCGCGTGTTGCGTCGCATCGAACCGGAAACGACCGGAGTCGAATGGGTCGATCCGAGCGCCAGGGTCTGTCTCGTCGAGCGTGTCGTTCCGGCATCATGGGCGGGGCATCCGCTGGTCGGGATCGAAGTCGATGGCGTCGCCCGCGTGGTGGCACTCACCCGTCTGGGCGTGGCCCAACTGGTTTCACCGGCACTTCTGGCCCAAGAGGGCGACGTCGTGTTCGTAGCGGCGGCCGGTGACCGTATCGAGGAACTCGATCGCCGCCTCGCCTCTGCGCCGGCATCTCACGGAGGAAATCACTGATGCGCGTCATCATCGCTGGCGGCGGAAACGTCGGAACCTACATCGCCACGGAACTCCAGACCGCAGGTCACGAGGTGTTGATCATCGAAGTCGATCCACAGCGGGTCCAACAGGCGCTTGCCGACAAAGCGCCCGCCGGTGTCGAGTGGCTGAACATCGACGGCTGCGAGGTCACGGAGTTCGCCAAGGCCGATCCTTCGAAGGCCGATGTCGTTGTTGCCGTGACCGGCGACGACGAGGACAACCTCGTCATCTCGCTTCTGGCCAAGCAGGAATTCGGCGTGCCGCGCGTTGTGGCCCGCGTGAACAACCCCTCCAACGAGTGGATGTTCAACGCGAGCTGGGGCGTCGACGTTTCGGTGTCGACACCGCACATGCTCACCGCACTGGTCGAAGAGGCTGTCTCGGTCGGTTCGCTGGTCCGTCTGCTGTCGTTCGAGAACGACCGGGCCCGGCTCTCCGAGGTGACGCTCGCTCCGAACTCGCCGGCGGAAGGGGTCCAGCTCAAGGATCTCGGTCTTCCCCGCGACTCCTCGGTCGTTGCCGTCGTGCGCGATTCGCATGTGGTCGTTCCCCGCGGCGACACCCGCCTGGGCGCCGGAGACGAAGTCATCGTCCTGGTCACCGCCGAATCCGAAGACGCAGTGCGCCGTCTTCTGGTGGGCTGAACGCCCGAAACGGCTGAAAGAACTCCCTGCGCGGAGCCGCGGGGAGTTTTACGCGCCATACTGTGGGCGTGAGGGGAGTACCCCGTAACTAGCGGTGTCGTCATCACGGCGGTCTGATCAGCGAATCAGGCCACCCGGTGCCGCTGACCCACTTGGGTGGGGGAGACCTCCGGTCGGATCAAGCGCGCCTGCGTGATCCCTGCCAACAGCCGTTGGCGTTACATGACCGGAGTTTCGATGTCCCCTGAAACAGCTTCCGCTTCCGTCTCCACCCCGGCTCCGATCGAGCGGGTGCCGTGGTCGACCATGCGCCCGGACGCGGTCGCCCGCGAGTTGGGTGTCGATCCGCTCGTAGGTCTCACCACCGAGGAAGTCGCCGCCCGGGTGGAACGTCACGGCCTCAACCGGTTGACCTCGCCGCCTGCCCGTCCCCGATGGAAGCTCTTCCTCGACCAGTTCCGGGCCGGCATCGTCTATGTGCTTTTCGGTGCTTCCGTTCTCGCCGGGGCATTGGGCGATGTCAAGGACGCGGTCGTCATTCTCGTTGTCCTCGTGATCAACGCGATTCTCGGCTTCGCCCAGGAAGCCCGGGCCTCGAATGCCCTTGCAGCTCTCGAACGCATGCTCGTCACCCGGGTGCGGGTCCGCAGGGACGGCGAGGTCGTCGAATGCGTGACCGAGGATCTTGTTCCCGGCGATGTCGTTCTCCTGGAAGCGGGCGACCGCGTTCCCGCCGATGGCCGGCTGTTCCTTGCCGCCAATCTCTCCATCGACGAGGCGTCGCTGACCGGCGAGTCCGTTCCGGTCGACAAACACGCCGAGTCGCTTGCGCCGGCCGACTCGCCCCTCGGCGATCGTCACGGAATGGTGTTCATGAACACCACGGTCGTCCGTGGTCGTGCCGAAGTCATGATCAGTTCGACGGGCATGCAGACCGAAATGGGTCGCGTCGCCGATCTGCTCAATGAATCCGATACGCCGAGCACACCCCTCCAGCGGCAACTCGACGGCCTGAGCAAGCGCCTGGCGCTGATCGCCGGCGGTGCGGCCGTGCTGGTCTTCACCCTGCAGATTCTCCAGGGACAGCCCTTTGCCGAAGCGGCGGTCGGTGCGGTGGCGCTGGCGATCGCCGCCATCCCCGAGGGTCTGCCCGCGGTCGTCACGGTGACACTCGCCATCGGCATTTCGCAGATGGCGAAAAAGAACGCGATCGTGAAGCGGCTGCATTCGGTGGAAACCCTCGGATCGACCACCGTCATCTGTTCGGACAAGACCGGAACGCTCACGCTGAACCAGATGACCGCGCGCGAAGTCATGCAGGGCGGCGCAGCCTGGTCGCTCTCGGGCGAGGGCTATTCCCCTGTCGGCGAGATCACCGATGCGAACGGCTCCGGTATCGATGGCGACCGAACCGTCTCGGCACTTCTGGCGGCGGCGTTGTGCTCCGATGCGGTGGTTCGTGTCGATGATGATGGTGTCGCGTCGATCGTGGGCGATCCGACGGAAGCGGCTCTCGTCGTCGCCGCGTCCAAGTCGGGTATCGATATTGCCGCGACCCGCTCGAAGCAGGTCCGTCTGGCCGAAGTGCCGTTCGACTCGACGACGAAGTTCATGTCGACCTTTCATCGGGTGGATCCCGCCGATCCGGACAGTGATGTCCTCGTCTGCGTGAAGGGCGCGCCCGATGTGCTGCTCGCCCGGGTGACGTCGTTCGTCGACAGCGACGGTGCCGTGCAGGTTCTCGACGAAACGGGCCGCATCGCCCGTCAGGCCGACAACGACCATCTGGCTTCAAAAGGAATGCGCGTGCTGGCCCTGGCGACTCGCCGCCTTCCTGCCGGCGAGATTCTGAATCACGACGGGTCGATCACCGATCCCGAGAACTGGATTCATGAACTGCGTCTCGATGCGTTGGTCGGAATCGTCGATCCACCGAGATCCGAAGCCCGCGACGCGATCCGGTTGTGTCGCGTCGCCGGTGTGAGCGTGAAGATGATCACCGGCGACCATGCCGTCACCGCCGGGGCCATCGCTGCCGAACTCGGGATCGATGGCCGGGTCGTGACCGGTGACGATCTCGATCAGATGTCCGACGAGGAACTTGCGGCACAGATCGACTCGATCGGTGTCTGTGCCCGGGTGTCGCCCGAGCACAAGGTCCGGGTGGTCGAGGCGCTGCAGAGCAACAAGCATGTCGTCGCCATGACCGGCGACGGTGTGAACGATGCTGCCGCTCTGCGGCGTGCCGACATCGGTGTGGCGATGGGCATAACGGGCACGGAGGTCACGAAGGAAGCCGGCGACATGGTGCTCACCGACGACAACTTCGCCACGATCGTCGGGGCCGTCGAACGCGGTCGGACGATCTACGACAACATTCTCAAGTTCGTCCGCTTCCAGTTGGCAACGAGCATGGGTGCCATCAGCACGATTCTCGGTGCGTCATTGCTCAATCAACCGGTTCCCTTCAGCCCGCTCCAGGTCCTGTGGGTCAACCTGATCGCCGATGGTCCGCCGGCCATCACCCTCGGTGTCGACGCGCCGGCGAGCGACATCATGACCCGGCCTCCGATCCGCAGCGACGCCCAGATCCTCACGAAGGCGCGCCTGAGCCAGGTGCTGTTTCAGGGAGTCGTGATGGGTGTGGCAACACTCGGGCTTTTCATCTGGGCCCACAGCGTCGGTCATTCCGAGGTGCTCGCATCGACGATGGCGTTCACCGCATTCGTGCTCGCACAGTTGGTCAACGTCTTCAACGCCCGATCCGAGACGCAGTCGTTGTTCAGCATGTACACCTTCACGAACAAGATGCTTCTCGGCGTCGTCTTCGGTGTCACCCTTCTTCAGGTGGCTGCGACGACCTGGGCGCCGTTCGAGTCGCTGTTCGGAACCACCGACCTCACGCTCGTCCAATGGGGCCAGTGCCTGCTCGTTCCCCTCGTTCTCCTCGTCGGCGCCGAATGCTGGAAGTTCGTCGCCCGTCGAAAGCAGGCGACAAGGTTCGAGCAGTGAACGCGAAGAACGACGGGGATGTGCCCGTGCCCGACGAGGGGTTTGTCGACCGGTTCGAACAAGCCGCGATCGAGGCCGAGATCGAAACCGGTTTCCGCGAGGAGACCATCGAGGAGGCGAAGCGGCATGTGCTGCTCCGGCTCGGACAGATCATGGTCGGCTTCCTGGTCGTCTTCGCCGGCCTGCTGATGTTGCCGTTGCCCGGACCGGGCCTGCTCACGCTGGCCGCCGGCCTCGCCATCCTGGCCCCCGAGGTCCCCTTCGCCCGCCGACTGCTGGTTCAGGTGCGCAAGCGTCTCCCGGCCGATGCCGATGGCAAGGTTCCTCTCCGCATCGTGTTCGGCGGGTTGGCGCTCAGCGCGATCGGTATCTGCTTCAGCATCTGGTGGTCGTTCATCCGCTGAACCGATGCGCCCGTTGTCGTCTCAGGGAACGATGCCCGCCCAGCTCTCGAGCAGATCGGTGTTCCCGAGCGCTTCGAGACCACCTTCGGTGGCGCCGCGACGGTTCCATCCCCACAGGTAGAGCGACGATGCCGGCCCGCGGACGGCAAGGTCCCCCTTGGCGTGCTCGCGAATCGTCGACGGAGTGCCACCCGCAAATGCCGTGAGCCATTCGCCCTCGGTGTCGGTGCAATGGAGATGGAAGCTCGCGTCGAGAGTCGGCTGCTTGAGGGCAGCCGACATGGGAACGAGCACGGTGAGGAGTTCGTCGATCCCGTCGACGGCGAGGTCGGCGGGAAACTCGCCGGCGTGACCACCGGCGATCTCTGCATCCCATCGATGGATGGCGATCTCGTGGGTCATGCGGCGTTGCCAGAATGCATTGGTGAAGTTCTCGCCGGTGAAGTTCCAGCTCGGCGCGTCGGGGTCGGCGGCGAAGAGCACCTCGATCAGTTCATCGAGGATCTCGCTGTACTGATCGAAGATGGTCTCGTCCCGGGCGAGACGTTCGAAACGGTCGTTGTCGGGGGGCTCACTGAGTCCTTCGGCCACGAGGACGGTGGTTCGCTGGAGTACCCGCGCCGTGTGGCTCGTGAGCCGACCGATGTCCCAGCCGGGGCAGGCATCGACGGGAGCTTCGATTCCGGCGCTCTGTGCACCGATGAGCAGGGCGACGCCTTCGCGGCGGAGATGATCGCGGTATTCCATACCTGCGTTCTACACGATCGTTGATGGAGCAGGCGGTTGACTCAGAATCGGGGACGGAGCGGAAAGGCACTGATCCCGTCGAGGCTCTTGACCGCGAGAACCTGCTGGATCTGGATGCGGCCGAGCCTGAAGTTCAGAGCGGAGGCGGCCATGTAGAGACGCCAGATCCTTGCGCGCGCCTCGCCGACCTCGTCGACAGCGGCGGACCAGTTGTCCTCGAGGTTCTCGACCCAGTGCTCGAGAGTGATCGCGTAATGCTCGCGCAGCGATTCGAGATGACGAACCTCGAAACCGCTTTCCTGAAGCATCGAGACGAGAACACCGACCTCGTGAAGTTCCCCGTCGGGAAACACATAGCGCTGGATCAGTTGACTTTGGACTCTCGAGGTCGAGTCCGAGCCGAACGCGGTGGCGAGGCGACGACCGAGTGCTCGGGCCCGGCCCACGACGCCGTCGCCCTGCGGGTAACCGGGGCGGCTGATCGCGTGATTGAGAAGTCGTCCGCCTGCCGGCAGAAGGTCGTAGAGACTCCGGATGTACTCGTCCATCCGTTTGCGCCCGACATGTTCGAACATCCCGATGGAACTGATCGCGTCGAACGGGCCATCGGTGACATCGCGGTAGTCCTGCAAACGGATTTCGATCCGGTCCGAGAGGCCGGCCTTCGCGACCCGCAGCCGAGCCAGTTCGGCCTGTTCGACCGAAAGAGTGATGCCGACCACATCAGCGCCGTAGTGCTGAGCCGCATGCACGGCGAGGCTTCCCCAGCCGCAACCGACATCGAGGAGACGCATCCCGGGGCGGAGATCCAGCTTGCGGCAGACGAGATCCAGTTTGGCGGCTTGGGCCGATTCGAGGGACTCGGCGGGATCGGACCAGACGGCACACGAATAGACCATCGAAGGACCGAGAACCATGGCGTAGAACTCGTTGGAGACGTCGTAGTGATGCGAGATGGCGTCGCGGTCGCGGTCGCGGGTGTGTACCTTCCCGCGAAGGTTCGCTTCCTCGGGCGGAGGGGTGGGCGATCGCAGCACGCCGAGTCCGGTCGATTTGAGCAAACGTCCGATCGCTTTGGGATCGAGTGTGCGCAAGCTGAAATCGATGTTCGATCCCTGTTCCAGGAATTCCCGGAGATCGCCGTCGAGATGGATGTCGCCGGAGACGTAGGCGCGAACAGCGCCGAGTTCACCGGGCCGGGACAGAACGCGGGCGAGTCCGTCGCGCGAAAGGACGTGCAACGTGGCGGTCGCGTCGGCGGGTCCGGCCGTACTGCCGTCATAGAACTGGAGACGAATGGGCAACTGCCCGCCGAGTGCATCGTAGAAAAGGGGAGCCAACGCCATAAAGCCTCCTGAGAAAGTGCGGTCATTCCAGCGGACGACCCTTCGGCCGCGCAACGGATTCTTCGATTTCCCCAACGGGGGGTATGGGGCTCAATGGCGGTACGGTCGGTGTATGTCGAATCCGATCGGGCCTGATTCGAACGAAAGCGGCGGCGAGTTCTGCCCCCACGAGATCAAACGCCCGGTGATGCGTCAGCGTTGGGTCGACGCGACCTTCGCCCACTGGCCCGTCGAACCCGATCTGGTCCGGGCCGTACTGCCGGCGGGTCTCGAGCCGGATCTTTTCGACGGTCACGCATGGGTGTCGCTGGTCGGTTTCGACATGGACGGATTGCGCGTCACCGGTCTGCCGCCGATCCCGACGACGTCGCACTTCCCCGAGTTCAACGTCCGCACCTATGTCACGGGCCCGTCGGGTCCCGGCGTGTGGTTCTGTTCGCTCGACGTCCCGAACTGGTTGCCGGTTCTTGTCGCACGCCTCGGTTTCGCCCTTCCCTATGATCGCGGCTCGGTTGATGTGCAACGCACGTCCACAACGATCGGATGGTCGGTGAGCCGAACCTGGCCCGACAAGTCCGACGGCGCTCTTTCTGTTCGACTGACCGACGAGCGTGTGGACTTTTCCCAGGATCCGCTGGCGGTCTTCCTGACTTCGCGTTGGAGGCTCTACGCCACGACTGTCGGTGGTGTGCTTCTCACCGCCCCGCTGATCCATGAGCCATGGCCGCTCACGAAGGCGGAACTCATCGATGTTCGGACAGGACTCGCCGATTCGGCGGGGTTGCCCGTCACCGGTGAACCGATCGTGCATCACGCCTCGAGGGTCTCGGTTCTTGTCGGCATGCCGCGACTCGTGGCGAAGCCGAAAAATGCGCGTTCGCCGATCGTGGTCCACTTCGACGATGACTGCGGCGTGTGCAGCGCGTCGGTCAGATTCCTCCGCCGGTTCACGGATGGGACCGTGACCTACGAACCCAACCGATACCTCGACGATCCGGTACTCGAACGCCTTGCCGAGGAAGCCCTGATCGTGACGGGTGATGGCGGCCCCTGGTTCGCCGTGGCCGCCGTATCCAAGGCGCTGGGCCGGACCGGCCCGCTCGGACGGGTTGTCGGTGGACTGATCGCGCTGCCCGTGGTCCGCTCGTTGGCCGGGATTGTTTACCGGCTTGTGGCCCGGAATCGCCAGAGAATCTCGGCCCGATTGGGGCTCGTCGCCGCCTGCCGATTGCCTGATTCCGAGTAGCGCTTGACAAAGTAGCTTTTGGCATAGCTAAATGGTGGAGTCCCTTCAGGAGGTTCCGCCATGTCCCAGTCAGCCACTCCCGCCGCACACGACCTTCCGCTGATGATCTCGGTCGATGACCACGTCATGGAACCGAAGGATCTGTGGCAGCAGCAACTTCCGCCGTCGCTGCGCGAACGGGGTCCTCGCACGGTCCGCGAGAAGGTGAAGCTCTCCTTCCAGGGCGGGCATTACGGGTTCGAGCGCAATGCCGAAGATGGCGATTGGTGCGACGTGTGGGTGTTCGACGATCTCGTCATGCCCACCGGTCTGCTGCACGCACCGGCTGGTGTGCCCCGCGACGAACAGCGCAACGTCGCGGCAACCTACGAAGACTTCCGCCCGGGCACCTGGGATCAGACCGCCCGCCTCGAGGACATGACGCTCAACCATGTCGAAGCCGCCATCAACTATCCGAACATCTTCCCGCGCTTCGCCGGTCAGGGATTTCTGGAGCGGGCCGACAAGGAACTCGCCCTCACCTGTCTTCGCATTTACAACGACTGGATGATCGACGACTGGTCGGCGGGTGCCGGGTACGGCCGTCTCATTCCGTTGACGCTTGTTCCGCTCTGGGACCCCGCACTCGCCGCGGAAGAAGTACGTCGCTGCGCCGCAAAGGGCAGCTACGCAATCGCATTCAGCGAGAATCCCTCGAAGCTCGGTGTTCCGTCGATGTACACCGGCGAGTGGGATGTGTTGTGGCAGGCCTGTCAGGAGACGGACACATCGGTTTCGATGCACATCGGATCATCGTCGAGCATGCCGACCACCTCGGCGGATGCGCCGTTGGCCACATCGATGTCGATGTACGCACAGAATGCCCAGGGATCGCTGTGTGACTGGGTCTATTCGGGGACGCTGCAGCGGTTCCCAGAGCTCACGATTGCATTCGCCGAGAGCCAGGTCGGCTGGATGCCGTTCCAGCTCGAGCGCATGGACGCGGTGTGGCAGGACGGGCGGGGCGACATTCCGGATGTCACCATTCGACCCAGCGATCAGATCAAGGGCCGCGTGTACGGCTGCGTGTTCGATGATCTCCATGGCCTCAAGAGCCGGAATGACGTCGGCATCGATCACATCCTGTTCGAAACCGATTATCCGCATTCCGACGGCACCTTCCCCCACTCGCGCAAGATCGCTCACGAGCTCTTCGTCGCCGCCGGTATGAATGCCGATGAATGTCACGCCGTTCTTCGCGGAAATGCGATCGAGGCCTACGGTCTCGGGCGTTGGGGGATCAAACCCTGATGGATCCGGAACTTATCCCGGACACGGACGGTCTCCTCGGTCATGTGGTGCGACTCAACGTCGCGGTCGACCGCGTCCTTGCCGAGATCACTGGTGCCTCGGGAATCAGCGTCGCCGACTATCTGGTGCTCGGGGTGATCCGACGTTCACCGCAACATCGAAGCGCGCCGACAGCGATCTGCGAGGTGCTTGGCCGAACAACCGGAGGGATGTCGCTGACGCTCGACCGCCTCGAGGCGGCCGGTCATGTTCGTCGTCTCCCCGATCCCGGCGATCGCCGACGGATCGTGGTGGAGGCAACGGCCCCCGGTCTCGCCCTGGCCAAGAAGGTCAACGCCGATCTTCATGCCTGGGAGGACTCGCTCGGAGTCTCGGGTTCCGATCGGCGTGTTCTTGCCGAATCGCTCGCTCGCCTGACGGCGCTGATCGATGCGGACGCCGCCGAGTCGGCAGACGTCTGAACGTTCCGGAGATCCGGCCGGTCAGAGCGAGGCGGCGACGTGCAGTGCAATCAGGTCGGCATCCTCGTCGAGGTTTCCGAACAGGGTCTCGAGGATCCACGCCCGCTTCAGGAAGAGGTGGGCGTCGACCTCCCATGTGAACCCCATGCCGCCATGAACCTGCACGCAGGTCTTGGCGTTCTCCGACGCGGCACGGGCGGCCATGAGGCGCGCTCCGGCGATGGCGCGATCGACATCGGCGACTTCGGGCTCGTCGATCGTGACGCCTGCGGCCCAGACGCTCGATCGGGCGACTTCGGTGCGGGTGAACGAGTCGGCG
>CAEZUP010000075.1_pt1 | contig 10980 bp, 7 predicted proteins | sample 7264511 | NCBI WGS metagenome assembly CAEZUP01 (sample SAMEA6813833, study PRJEB35770) | uncultured Microthrixaceae bacterium | biome: Freshwater; feature: Freshwater reservoir; material: water | place: Czech Republic | collected 2016-04-20 | depth 0.5m m
CACAGCCGTCGAACCCAGAGCCACAACACGGCCCGAACGGCGTCGAACCGGCGCGGAACCAAGAAGATTTTCCATCACGAACACTCCGTCATCGTCGAGTACGCCGATGACGGTAGCTCACCCCATTATGCAAGGGCGAAAATCTTCAGATCCCGAGCGGACCCGACCCAATCGAGCCGGGCCCGTAGCGACGGTCCGAACGCGTTCAGCCGGTGAAGGCGGGGGCGATCGGTTCCGGGACCGGGGGTTCCTGAACCTCGAACGCACCCGCATCGGCGATACCGAACGCGATACGGGCGAACCCGAACCCGCGCTGATCGAACTCGTTGCCATCGAAGGTCGGAACCGGATCCGGCCCGGCATTGACCGCAGGGCTGCCGGCAAGCAACGCGTGCGTCTTGGTGACACCGCCATTGTTCGCCAACAGGCCAAGCATCGGATCGGTGACACCAAGCTGCGTGCCACCACCATCAACCAGGGTCACTGCCGGTTGGACAATGCCCAATACGGAATGACTGGCGTTGAGAACCGGGGTTGCGTCCCGGTAGGTGCCGATGTCGACTGCGTCGTTACCGGCAACGATCGAACCGATGAGCGTCAGATCGCCGGCAGCCGAAGGGGTTGCTTCCGAGGTGCCGGCACGACGGGCGCGCTTGGCAGCCTCCCGTTCGCTGGACGGGACCTTCGCCGGGCTGTTCTCCCGCGAAACTGCCGCCAGGTCCGAGCGATTCTGGCCCGACTGGATTCCACCGATGCTGTCGTAAAGGCCGGCCGTGGCGTTGTCCGTCACCGTCGACTGGGTCAGCGCCACTCCGGCGCCTTTGCCCATGTAGATCCCTCCGCCGTCATACGCGGCAAAATTGCCGGAGATCGTGGAGTTCACGAACTCGACCGGGAAGTACGCCCCCGTTGCGTAAAGAGCGCCACCGTAGGCGGCCAGATTTCCGGAAATCGTGCAATTGCCGATCCTGAGGAGATAGTCATCTCCCGTTGCATCGACGTCTACCGACCGGATGGCTCCCCCGCCGCCGTCGGCCTGGTTGCCTTCGATCGTGGTGTTTTCGATCAACGTGTTCGTGGCATTCAGAAGAGCTGCGCCGCCGTCGTCCTCGGAGAAGTTGTTGGAGATGATCGAGTCGGAGATCGTCAACTGACCAAGTGCGATTCCGACATAAAGGCCGCCACCTGAGTACAACGATTCATTCTCCGAGATGCGGACCCGCGTCATCGAGACATTCATCGGATAGAAGTCACCACCGATCGCGTAGACCCCGCCACCGGCATCACCGGCGGTGTTGCCCGTGATGGTCACGTCGGTGATCGAGATCTCCAGGGGAGCATTGTCATTGCTGTCGAAATACAGACCGCCACCGGATTCCACGGCAACGTTGTTCGAGATCACCGAATTGCGGATCACGACAGTTCCGGCAGTCATGTACAGGTCAATGGCACCGCCGTCGTTCGCCGAGTAGTTGCCGGTCAGCACAACATCGGCGATCGTGAGATCGGCATTTCCGAGGAACTTCTGGATCGCACCGCCGGAATAGTCATAATTGTTCGAACTGTTTCCACCGCTGATCGTGATCCCAGAGATCGTGGATTCCCCCTCGGCGATGTTGACGCCATCGAGCACGAACAGTGCGTGCCCAGTCGATGGGCCACCTGCTTCGGTCCAGCCGCCGTCGATCGTGATGACCGACGCACCCGGACCTTGCAGATCCGTGCCGCCCGAAATGCGCGGAAGGTCGGACAGAACGTCGATCGTGCCCGCCACACCGGCGGCGAACGTGATCGTGTCGGGCCCTGCAGCCGCGTTCGCATCGAGAATCGCCTGACGCAGACTGCCTGCACCCGAATCGGCAAGCGTCGTAACAACCAGAGCAGCATTCGCCGACGCCGTCGACGACGTCAGCATCACCAGCGGACCCACACCGGCCGCCGCAAGCACAGCCGTCGAACCCAGAGCCACAACACGGCCCGAACGGCGTCGAACCGGCGCGGAACCAAGAAGATTTTCCATCACGAACACTCCGTCATCGTCGAGTACGCCGATGACGGTAGCTCACCCCATTATCCAAGGGCGAAAATCTCTTACTGGGAGATGCGGCCGTATCCCGAAGGGCTCTTCCACCAGCCGTTGAGGTTCGTGATCGATACGCCGTTCGCGGTGTGGAGGATCTGATCGCCGCCGATGTAGATCGCGACATGCTCCGAACCACCCGAACCCCAGAACACGAGGTCACCGGGCTGGAGTTGTGAAGCGGAGATGCGAACGGTGCGCTGGTACTGCGCTCCGCTGTAATGCGGCAGAGAGATACCAACCTGCGCATACGCCCACAGGACGAAACCGGAACAATCGAACACGTTCGGACCGGAGGCACCCCACAGGTAGGTTGCGCCGATCTTGGTCCGACCGGCTGCGATTGCGCCTGCGGCTCCGGAACCCGGCGACGGAGGGTTCGCCACCCCACCGACGGAGCCGGTGTTCGAGGACGCACGACCTGCGTTGGCAGTGGCCCGCTGCTGGGCGGCGGCAGCGTTGCGGCTGGCGGTTTCAGCGGCGACCAGCGAAGCGAGTTCACCCTGCACCTTGGCGTTCAGCGAGCGCTGCTCATCGGCGGCACTGTTGGCGGCCGTCCGGGTCTGCTCGATCTCGGCTGCGCGCTCTGCAGCCTCGCCCTGCGCCGCTTCGAGGCGCTCGGTGTCTTCAGCCGCTTTGAGTTTGGCTGTGTTCAGGGCGTCGACGACGTCCTGACGGTTACCGCTCAGATTCTCGAGATAGGAACGCTTCTCGACGCCGGTGTTGGCGTCGCTTGTGATCAACGCATCGAACTCCGGGCTGTCGTTGCCCATCTGGTACGCAGCAATCGCGTAGTCCTTGACATCCTGACGACGCTCATCGAGTTCCTTGGCCGTCTGCGCGGCCCAGGCCTGCGCTTCGGCGACTTTGGCCTCGGCCTGCTTCAGTTCGAAGTTCACCCGCTCGTACTGAGCGTTCAACTCCATCGCCCTGGAGTCGAGGGCCGAAAGCTTGTCGGCGATCTGAGCGGCTTCGGCCCGCTTGTCGGAAAGCTGGTCGGCGCCAGCGGGGGGAAGGACCACCGCAGCGATCCCCAAGGAGAGGAACACAGTGAGAGCGGCGAAGATCCTGCGGCGAGGTGCTCGGGCAGTAGTCATGTTGCGAAAGCATTACAGATCGCAACATTCGACACAAGGCAGGGTCAGGAAACCGGGGCCGGAACCTCGCCGATGACCTTGATCGGTCGAAGCCGTTTCGCCAGTCGCCAACGGTCCACGGTCGTGCTCCGAACGTGCTCGACAGCGGCATCGACATCGTCCGTGACCAGAAGAAAGTCGAGGTCAGAGGCATCAATCATGCCATCGGCCACCATTCGGTCGAGCTGGGCCGCCATGCTCGACCAATAATCCGTGCCGAGTACAACTACCGGGAAATCGGAGATCTTTCCCGTCTGGATAAGTGTCAACGCTTCAAAAAGTTCGTCAACCGTTCCGAACCCTCCCGGTAACACGACGAAGGCGTACGAATACTTGACCAACATCAGTTTCCGGACGAAGAAGTAGTGGAAATCGATGCTCAGGTCGACGTGGGGGTTCGGTGCCTGTTCGTGGGGAAGTTCGATGTTGCAGCCGATACTCGTGCCCCCGGCCTCCTTCGCCCCCCGGTTGGCCGCTTCCATGATTCCGGGCCCGCCGCCGGTGATCACGGTGAAACCCAATCCGCTCATGGCAGCGCCCATTCGGCGGGCCAGTTCATATGACGGGTCGCCCTCGTCCACCCGGGCCGAACCGAACACCGTCACGCAGGGTCCGACGAAATGCAGCGCCCGAAAGCCACGGATCAGTTCCCGGCCGACCCGAATGACGGTGCCGAGTTCGCGCCTCCGCAGGCGCGGACCCTGCAGAAAAACGAAGTCCCGGGACTGCCCATCTGCGTTGAGTGATCTGCCGCGCCGGTCAGCCATGGCGGAGCACCACCATGAACTGCCCACCTCCGGGTTCGACAGTGGCCGATACCTGGAAACCGGGCCGAAGACGCGAGATGCGATCGACCAACCACGCCGCGGCCGCATCCCCGTCGGCCTGGTCCGGACAACGAGCCACGATCTCGCGGCCACCTTTGCGCTCGAGTCGTTCGACGGTCGCATAGATCGGAGCCGGTTCGCTCACGAACAGCTCCGGCGACCATTCGATCACCGGCGCGATCGCGCCCTTCTTGGTATTGCATCCGCGATGAGCGAGGCGTTCCTCGGCAGCGTTGTCGCTCTTGCTCTTCGATTTACTCTTAGCCTTGGTGATGACGCTGTCGACACTCGGCCCGCGCGAATCGTTCACGGACATCTCGGGATCGACCGGTTCGTCACAGATCCAGCAGCGCCAACCGTCGCGTTCTCCGACCTCGTCGAGTCTGCTCATGACAACTTCTCGTTCGTGGACTCTGCGCGCGACAACCGGATCTTGGACACGCCCAACCGTACGGCCCGTTCAGACCGATGCGGTGCACTCCCCCCTCAGGTGAAGTCGTAGTCCGCAGGATCGACGGCACGCGTCCAACCCCAGTAGGTCGGGATAGGCCATGGCGAGAGGGTGAACACCCTGCCATCGGCGTTCTTGAAGTGCGAGTGCTTGACCGACCAGTGCGCCCAGACCATCTGTGCGATCTCTTCCTGATACTTCGCCGAATACGCGTCGTGGACCTCGGCCTTCGGCTCCATGGACCGATGGCCGTTGGCCAACATCTCGTGGATCGCGCTCAGGATGTACGTGACCTGACACTCGGACTGGAAGATGAGACTCGCCCCGTGAGCGAGGTTCGTTCCCGGCCCATAGAGGCAGAAGAGATTCGGGAAATTCGGAATGGTGATGCCGAGGAACGCCGTCGGCTCCTCGCCCCATTGCCCGCGCAGCGTCACCCCGTCGCGACCGGTGATCGCCATCGGCCACAGATAGTCGTTGTGGCGGAATCCCGTTGCGTAACAGATGACGTCGGCGGGATACAGCGTTCCGTCGTCGGTAACGATGCCCTCGGGCACGATCTCCCTGATGCCGGTCCGGACCAACTCGACGTTGGGCTTCTTCAGGCACGTGAGCCACGAGCCGTTGTCCTGCAGCATCCGTTTCGCCGACGGCGGGTAGTGCGGGATCGATTTCTCGATCAGATCGGGGCGATCACCCAACTGGCTCTTGATCCAGTCGCCGAAGAAGTCCCGGCGCATCGCGTTCGTCGCGCTGATCGCGGTGCCCTCGCTGTCGTCGTAATTCGGATCGACCCGGGCACCTTCGATGGTCAGACCCGACGCCGGGTAGAACATCAGGAAACGGAACCACCGGCCGTAGAACGGCAGATGACGCATGGCCCATGCGTCACCCTCGGGGACTTCCCGGTGATAGTTCGCATTCGGGAACATCCACTGCGCCGTGCGCTGGAACACGGTCAACTGCTCGACGTCATCGGCGATCGTCGGTGCGATCTGAAATCCGCTCGCACCCGCGCCTATCTGGGCGAAATGCTTGCCCGAAATATCCACATCCGGATCCCATCGGGCCGAATGGAACGATGGACCGGCGAACGTGTCCATGCCAGGGATGTCGGGCATCTTCGGGGCATTGAGAGCACCGGTCGCACTGATGACAACCATCGCATCGAGGACATCGGTGGAACCATCGGCACCGCGGACCTCCACCGACCAGCGAGCCGTCGACTCGTCCCACGACGCGGCAACCACCTCGGTGTTGAAGCGACAATCCTTGGCGATGTCGTACTTCGCCATCACGCGTTCGAAGTACCCGCGCAATTCCGGTTGGCGCACGAAGTATTCGCTCCAGTGATCCGCCGGTTCGAACGAGTAGCAATAGAAATGGCTCCCGATGTCGACACGCGCTCCCGGGTAGCGGTTGTCGCGCCAGGTACCACCGGGACCATCGGTCTTCTCCACGATGGTGAACGGAATGCCGGCCTGGGCGAGACGCATCCCCGAGAGGAGCCCCGACTCGCCGCAGCCGATGATGACGACATGGGCGCCGGCACGAACCGCGTCGGGTATTTCGTCGCGCCACGTGATCGCACCACTGTCGGCGCCGTCGAGATGGAGATCGTCGAGGAACATCGGGAAGACTTCGTCAGCCACCGGGGCGCACCCGAGGAACGACATCATCTCGTGGGCGATTTCCGGTGACGGGGCCGGCGGCAACCGGCAGCCTCCGTCGCGGAAGGCGAGGATCACGGGAAGGGCGAGTCGCCGCGCCTCGGCCTGCATCTCCGGACTCATCTGGCTCTGGTAGTCGTTGAGCACCGAGGCCTGCGGGCGGATGTCGCCCCTGATCCAGGAAGGATCGCCGGTCATGTGCACCAGCGAGCACAGCAGCGCCGGAACGCTGACGTCCTCGAGTGCGGCCGCGATGACCGAGTCGGCATCATCGAAGGGCCGGCCGGCATGGGGATTCATGGCGGGGTCGGACATGGTCGAGGCCTGCATTGCTGGTTCCGGGAGCACTTCCCAACAGTACTGAAGGTCCTGACAGCGCCGAGGATCGTTCCGACTGGCCGGGCCGGGCCGGGCCGGTTCGGCCAGTCGGCAAGGTGGTGCCACGATGGACCGGATGCTCACGATCGCCTCCGTCAACGTCAACGGCCTCCGGGCCGCCACCCGCAAAGGAATGCACGAGTGGCTCGCCACCCGTTCCCCCGATGTCGTGACGATGCAGGAGGTGCGGGCACCGGACGACATGGTTGCGACCCTCCTCGGTGAGGGCTGGAACGTCGTTCATGCCGAGAGCACCGCCAAAGGTCGGGCCGGGGTTGCCATCGCCACGCGTCTCCCTGTCACCGACTCGAGGACCTGCGGCGACCGCGTCGCGTTCGCCGACAACGGGCGATGGATCGAAGCCGATCTCGACATCGGGGGTCGACTCCTCACCGTCATCTCGGCCTATGTCCACACCGGCGACGAAACCTCTCCCGAACGGATGGCCGAGAAGCATGCATTCTTCGAGGCCATGACGGAACGGATGACCGAACTGCGCGCCGACGGTCGCCTCGTTCTCCTGACCGGAGATCTCAACGTCGCCCATCGCGAGGAGGACCTCAAGAACTGGAAGGGAAACCTCACCAGTGCCGGTTTCCTCCCCGAAGAGCGCGCCCATTTCGATCACTGGTTCGACACCCTCGGTTGGGTCGATGTGGCCCGTTCGCTGAGCGGTGAAGGTCCCGGTCCGTATTCGTGGTGGTCGTATCGAGGTCGCGCCTACGACAACGATGCCGGTTGGCGGATCGATTACCAGATCGCCACACCCGAACTCGCGGCGCTGGCCACCGAAACCCACGTCGACCGCGCACCGACCTGGGACACACGGTGGTCCGATCATGCACCGATCGTCGTGACGTACTCGATGTAGCCGTCCCGAGGTTGTGCCGTACACCCGCTGGCGATCGCAACCTTTCCGCAACGATCCCGTATGACCGAAGTCCCTTCCGGCGGTCGCGCACAGAGGTGACGATCGGTTCGGGTTCGCCGAGGTCCGGCGAAGATCGGGAAAATCGTGACCTCTCCAGTTCCACCGCCGCCTCCCCCGCCGCAGTCGCCTCCTCCGCCTCCCCCGCCACAGTCCCCGCCGCCACCGTTCGTTCCCGGCGGTTCCGGCCCTGTCGGCCCGCCAACTCCGGGAGGTCGTTCCACAGCCTTGATCGTCATCGGGGTGATCGTCGTGGTTGCGATCATCGCCGGCTCGATCGTCGGCATCGTCGCCCTGACCCGCGATGACGGATCGAAGGATGATTCGGCTGCGGGTGAAATCTTCCTCGAAGGCGCATCGAGCCAAGGGACCGACCCGTTCGGTTCGCTTCCCGGCCCTGCCGTCTCGGTCACCACGACAAGCTCGACCCAGACGACCATGTCCACCACGCCGGGTTCGGCAACGGCCCGCAGCGTCAGCGGAGGACAGCGCGGGCTCTATGGCGGATCGCTGAATACCGGTCGATGTGATCCCGAGGCCCAGATCCAGTTCCTGTCGAACAACAACTCGATCGCGAACGCGTTCGTAAACGCACTCAACACAGATCCGACTCTCCGGTGGAGCGGCGGCACCAAAGTCAGCCGCGAACAACTCCCGTCGTACATACGCGAACTGACATCGGTGACCCTGATCAATGACACCCGCGTGACCAACTACGGCTATTCGAACGGCCGGGCCACGCCACGTCAGGCGGTCCTGCAGGCAGGGACCGCCGTGATGGTCGATCGTTACGGAGCGCCGCGCATCAAGTGCAACTGCGGCAATCCCCTCACCGCACCGATCGCAGTTCGATCGGCACCCGTCTACACCGGACCTCAGTGGCCCGGCTTCGCTCCGTCGAACATCGTCATCGTGACCCAGACAACCGTGATCATCGACGTCTTCATTCTCGTCAATCTCAGCGGAGGCGGATTCATCGAACGGACACCCGGTTCAACCGGTGTCGACGTTGCACCGACAACCACGACCACCGCTCCGCCCACGACAGCTCCGCCGGCGACAAGGCCACCCACCACCTCGCCGGGCGGAACCGTTCTCGGGACAGGTGATGTCCAGGCGACACTCAACTGGTCCGGCGATTGCGATCTCGATCTGCATGTCATCGACCCCACAGGAACGGAGATCTCGTTTGTCAGCCCGACGTCTCCCAGTGGTGGACAGCTCGATGTCGACGACATCCCCGATCCGGGTCAGACAGGCAATCACATCGAGAACGTCTTCTGGCCCACAGGTGCCGCTCCGAGGGGAACATACAGTTCGTTCATCGTGAACCTCGGGGGATTCAGCAGCACATCGTGCCCCTACACACTCGATGTGTTCGTGAACGGAATCAGAACCGGAGGAAATTCGGGGATCCTCGGGGCCGGCGACACCTCGCCCACCGCCACCGTCAACTTCTGAACCGCACGCCTTTTCTGTCGGACAGAGCAAGTGCCGCGTCGATGAGTCCGAGATGGGAGTAGGCCTGTGGATGGTTGCCGAGGGCAGTTCGCCCGAGCGGGTCGTACTGCTCGGACAGCAGCCCCGTCGGTCCGGTCAGTTCCAGGAGTCGTTCGAAAAGCAGTTCCGCCTCCGTGCGCCGGCCCATCATCAGGTACGCCTGGATCAACCAGGAAGTGCAGAGGTGGAACCCGCCCTCGACCCCGGGGAGTCCGTCATCGAGCAGATAGCGGTACACGACCGGTCCGCGACGCAGCGACTGGTCGATCCTTGCGACTGTCGCGATGAATCGGGGATCGTCCGGTTTCATCAGGCCCGAGAGAGCCAGGTGCAGCACGGCGGCATCAAGTTCGGGATCCCCGTAGGCGATCGTGTACACGCCCAGTTCGACATCCCATCCCTTCGCCAGGACGTCCATCTCGATGTGGCCCCGCAGCACCGACCACTCGGCCGGAACGACACGACCGGTGACATCGCCCACACGGATCGCCCGATCGAGTGTCTGCCAGCACATCACTTTCGAGTGCACATGGTGGCGTACCGGCCGCCGCTCCTCCCAGATACCGTGGTCGGGCTCGTGCCATCGACGGGCAACACCTTCGGCCATCTGCTCGACGAGCCACCACCGTTCATCGGTGAGTTCGCCGCCCGCCGCGACCAACCGATCGATCAGGTCGACGACAGGACCGAAGACATCCATCTGCACCTGATGCTCGGCGGCATTGCCGATCCGCACGGGCCGACTTCCCCGGTATCCGCTCAACGCGGCGATGACCGCCTCGGGAACATAATCGTCACCGACGATCGGATAAACGGGACGCAACTGCTCCGGACCGCCGAGTTGGTGGACGCGTGCGGCCAACCAATCGAGAAACGCCTCGGCCTCTCCGGTCGCGCCGAGTGACACGAGCGTTGCTGCAGCCATCGCCGCATCGCGGGGCCAGCACATGCGGTAATCCCAGTTCCGGATCCCGCCGATCACCTCCGGCAGGCTGGTCGTTCCGGCCGCGATGATCGCGCCACTCGGAGCGTGACAGAGGCTCTTGAGGATCAGTGCGCTTCGGAGCACGTGGGCCGGAGCGATCTCGGGCAGTTCGAGCTGACGCGACCAAGCGTTCCAGTGCTGCACCGTTTTCGAGTACGCCACCCATGCGTCGTCGTGCACGGAGAAAGGGCTCCGCTCGCGTTCGGAGCCGAGCGACATGATCAGCGCGACGGGCTCCCCGGTAAGGGTGATTTCGGCGACCGCGGTCTGGTGAACTCCGTCCTCGACGATCGACCAGTCGATTCCCGTCGTATGCAGATGGAGTCGCTCCGCGCTGCCGACGACCTCGACTCCCACGTCGGTCACCACCATGCAGGTGGGAGCGCGTCCGAAGTCCAGACGGGGCGCGAACTCGATCCTCATGGCTCCGCGACCATCGATGATGCGAACCAGAATCGACTGCCCCGGCGCCTCGACCGCTTGCTGCGCGGACGGATGGTCACCGAAGAGATTCAGGAAGTCCGTGACCGTCGCCCCCGGCCAGCTCGTCTCGAGAACCATCGTGTCGCCGATGTAACGCTGACCGAGCGGATTCCGCCCGTCCGCCGGCTGGACCGAGAAGTAGCCGGCCGATGGCCCTCCGAGAAGTTGCGCGAAGAGCGACGGCGAGTCGGCCCTCGGGTGGCACATCCACGTGAGCCGTGCGTCCGGCTGCACCATTGCCACCGTCTGGAGGTTCGACAGCATGCTGTGACGTTCGATGAGCTCGGCGCCCGAACCCTCCACCCACAGCTTCCGGAACTGCACAAGCACCGCCAGCAGACGCGCCACGTCGTCGGGGTTTCCCACGCGGTAGTCCGCAGCACTCTCCCCCTCGCCCACCTTGACCGACATGTCCGGACCGCGCATGACGGCAAATGCGTCTTCGTCGGTCACGTCGTCGCCGACGAAAATCGCCGCATCCGCTGAAACCTGTTGACGAACCGCGTCGATCGCAGCGCCCTTGTTCGTTTCGAGCACTGCTA
>CAEZUP010000076.1_pt1 | contig 10978 bp, 8 predicted proteins | sample 7264511 | NCBI WGS metagenome assembly CAEZUP01 (sample SAMEA6813833, study PRJEB35770) | uncultured Microthrixaceae bacterium | biome: Freshwater; feature: Freshwater reservoir; material: water | place: Czech Republic | collected 2016-04-20 | depth 0.5m m
ACCCTGTCGCTCGAGCGTCGCCACGAGGCTGTGATCCTCGGTGATCTGTCGGAGTTCCCCTTCGCTGAGCAGATACAGGCGCGAATCGCCGACGTTGACGACTCCGACGGCGTCGCGTCCGCCGATGTCGACAAGCGCCATCGCACAGAGGGTCGTGCCCATACCCGCAAGATCGGGATCATCGGACGAGCGCGAAACCAGTTCCCGGTTCGCTTTCTCGACCGCGGAGACCAGCACGTCGGTGCCGGCAGAATCGAACTCCTCGAGGACGGTCTCGACGGCGAGTCGGCTCGCCACTTCACCGGCCTGATGGCCACCCATACCGTCGGCCACGATGAACAACCCGTCGACAGCAAGGAAGAAGTCTTCGTTGGCCTGCCGGATCTGGCCGGTGCTGGTGGAGGTTCCCCACGCGAACTTCGTCACTGCATCTCCAGAACCGTGTTGCCGATCTGGATGCGATCGCCGCGTTGCACAACCATCGGCCCGGAGACCTTGTGGCGGTTAAGCCACGTGCCGTTCGTGCTGCCGACGTCTTCGATCTGCCACTGGTTGTCCCGGGCGAACACGCGTGCATGGATCTGCGAGGCATACGTGTCGTCGAGCGTGACTTGGCATCCGGCGGCGCGACCGATCGAAACTTCACCGTCGAGATCGAAGGAACGACCGGCGTTCTCGGCGGGTTCGAGGATCACGAGCTTCGGCTTCGACGTTGCTGCAGCGGCCCGATCCTTCCGGCCGCGCTTGACCGGCTGCGGTACGGGCGCGGCACCGGATACCGGCGGCACCGGAACCGCTGGCGACGGACGAAGTTCGGCCCAGACGGCGCGGACCACGCGGAAGAAGAACAGGTAGAGGACCGCAAGAAGGCAGAGCTTCAGGACGAACAGCAGTTGGTCCGAGATCATCCTCAGGAAGCCTGGAACGTGAGCCGGACGTTTCCGAAGCTGAGTTCATCGCCATCGCGCAGTTCGCGTTCGCTGACCGGCACTCCGTTGACCTTGCTGCCGTTGGTGGACCCGAGGTCGACAAGAACGAATCCAACGCCACGGGGTTGGATCTCGGCATGGCGACGGCTGACGTTCGGATCGACGATCGTGACATCGCATTCCGGAAGGCGGCCGATCACGACAACCTGCTCGCGCAGCACGTATCGGTCCCCGGCCGGCAGAAGAAGCGACCCGGCACCGCTTCCGCCCGTGCCCTCGCGGAAGCGGGCTTCGATCGAGAACGTGCCCGTTCGCTGCGAGGGATCGACAGCAAGTTCGACTTCGACCGGACCGAGGAATGCATAGCCCTCATCCCGGGCGTGTTCCCGGGCCGCATCGCACAGTTCGCGTGCAAGCGTGTCGGCGATGTCGGAGAACGAATCGTGATCGTCGGACGAGATCACGATGGTGAACGAGTTGGGAGCGGCCGTGCGACCCCGGACATCGACGGTGCGACCGTCGTCCATCTCCCGGGTCAGCTTGCGACCGATTTCGATCGGCCGGACGCCACTTTTGAAGACGCGGGAGAAAACTCCCTCCACCGCATTCTCGAGCCGACGCTCAAAACCCTTCAGTCCCACGAGGGAACACGTTACCTATGCAAGCACCGCTGCCCCTGCCGGCCGGCCGGATTCCGGCCTCCGTGCCGGCGTGGATTCGTGGCCATTGCCATGGGGCGGTAGAGTTCACCGTCTTCACCACGCGCGAGTGGCGGAATAGGCAGACGCGCAGGATTCAGGTTCCTGTGCCCGAAAGGGTGTGGGGGTTCAAGTCCCCCCTCGCGCACCATTAGGTGAGACCGGTCTCACGGTCGCCGGAAGGGATCCCCGTCCGAAAGATCGCCTCGACCTGAGCGTCACCTGATTTTGGTTGAGCCGAAGGCGGCCGATTCGGAGGACCTGCGTCAAGGGCTTGCCCCATTCCGGTACCGTCGGCGAATGAGCACACGAGTCTTTTTGGTTTTTGCGCTGCTGCTCGGCATCTCGGTTGCGGGCAACTCCGATGCCGGTGCCACATCGGCGTGTGCGATTTACGTCCTCAATGGCGGCGACAATTCGGTGTCGGTCATCGACGGCGCCACCAACGCAGTAACGACGACAATCCCCGTCGGCACGAACCCTTTCGCAGTGGCGGTCTCACCTGCGGGCACGATCTACGTCGCCAACAACGACAGCAATTCGGTGTCGGTCATTGACGGAACCACCAACGCAGTAACGACGACAATCCCCGTCGGCACGAACCCCTACGGGGTAGCGGTCTCCCCCTCAGGCACAATCTACGTCACCAACAAAGACGACAATTCGGTGTCGGTCATCAACGGAACCACAAACACCGTGATGGCGACAGTCCCCGTCGGCAATGGCCCGAGCGGAGTGGCAGTCTCCCCGTCGGGCACGATCTACGTGACCCTTCTCGGCGACTTCTTGGTGTCGGTCATCGACGGAACCACCAACACAGTAACGACGACAATCCCTGTGGGTAGGTATCCCTTCGCAGTGGCGATCTCACCCGTGGGCACGATCTACGTCCCGAATTACGCCGACAATTCGGTGTCGGTCATTGACGGAACCACCAACACAGTAACGACGACAATCCCCGTCGGTACGAACCCCTTCGCAGTGTCGATCTCACCTGCGGGCGCGATCTACGTTGCAAACAACATAGGAAATTCGGTGTCGGTCATCGACGGAACCACCAACACCGTAACGGCGACAGTCCCCGTCGGCGCGGCCCCCTATGGAATTGCGGTTTCGCCGTCGGGCACGATCTATGCCACGAGCTCCGGCGACAATTCGGTGTCGGTAATTGACGGAACCACAAACACCGTGATGGCGACAGTCCCCGTCGGCGCAGGCCCACTTGGCATAGTTGCGTCATGTCGCCCACCATCTCCTACGGTCGAGGCCTTCGTAGCCGGTAACGGTCGATCGGTGGAGGTCAGGGGACAGAACTTCCCGCCGTCGATCACGGTGACGATCACTCTGGGCTCGTTCACTCTCGGCACCACTTCTACCGGCCCCGATGGGGTCTTCGACACCATGTTCCCCACCATCGACTGCGCAGCAGCTAGCGGCACGCTCGCGGCCACGGCTGGGGCGGCCACGGCAGCAACCAACGTCACCCTCACACCGTGCTCGACGCCAGTTGCGCCAGTTGCGCCGGTCTTCACGGGCTGACCCAAACGACCGACCCGGTCAGCATGTGCTCCGCTCCCGACCAAACCAGTGCCGGACCTGGACTCTGCACGAATTTCGAACCGTAACCGCCGCACCGAAAAAGGGGCGTGGTGGGACCAGTCCCGCGAAGAACTCAGCAAGTCCCCCTCGCGCACTTCAGAACGGGAGTTTTCCCGTTCCGCTGACTGACCCGCAGGACGAAACGTCCAAGCAGGCCGAGTCGTACCCCACCGAGGATGGACTCATGCCCGGGGTGGTTTGATGTTCAGCGGTCCCTCGGGGGACTCGACGCTGCTCCGTAGGTGACCGGTCCGCACGAGATTCTCGAGCGGACCGCTGTAATTGCAGGCGCATGCAGGGCTGCGATTCCCTGGGGCGTTCGGGCACTCGGACCAACCCTTGCCGGATCCCTCGACCGCACGATCTGCATGCGTGGATTACATGCATGTATCGAGCACAGACATACATTATGTTTGTCTCTGTGGAAGAGCGAGAAATGCCTTCCCAACCGAAACGCCCCCGGAACGACCGGGTGAGCGGATCTCTGGAGGAGTGGAAGATGCGTGGATGGCAGAAGATCATCGGTGGTTCGGCGGCAATGGTGCTCGCCGGGAGCGGCCTCACAATGGTGAACAGCGCTGAGGCGATCACTGCGAACAACTTCGGGACCTGTGTCACCACCGAGTCGTTCTCGTCAAGTGGCCAGTGCACCGTCCTGGCCGGAGAAACCATCGAATTCACGATCAAGGGCGGCAATGGCGGCGCCGGTGGAAATGGCGGAAATGGCGGAAATGGCGGTGACGGATGGACCGGCTTGGCTGTGACCTCGGGCGGCGCTGGCGGTCTTGGCGGAGCAGGTGGCATTGGTGGAGCAGGTGCACGAATCAGCGGAACGTGGACGAACACGACACAGGCCACGGTGACGCTCGATCTCGTCGTCGGCGTTGACGGGGCAGCCGGCCCCAGTGGAATGAACGGAAATCCCGGCAACTCGGTAGACCCGGTGGGTCCCTCCGATAGCGGCACTACGGGAAGGGACGGAGACCAAGGCATGTTCGGCTCCGACGGCACAATCACCGTTATTGAGCTCGGGGGCTCAGCCATCGTCACGGCCGGAAACGGGACCGGGGGCGGCGGCGCAAGTCCGGGTAACGGTGGAACAGGTGGAACTTCTGTTGGGAATGGAACGGCAGGGAGGACCAACGGCGGCGGCTTTACCGGTCTGGACGGAGAGTTGATCTCCCTTCCCAATCCTCTGCCCACCGGTTGGACATTCGATGTCACTGGTCCGACCGAGGCTCCGTACGTTCAAATTGGCGGAACAGGAGTTGCGCCAATCACCGTCCCGACGACGGCGACGACCTCCGTGCCGACCACTATTCCGAACGGTGACCAGGCAACGGAACCGACCAAGGCCTTGACTCCGTCATTCGCCGGCTGAATCTGATCGGTGCCCGACGGCGGTTCGCCGTCGGGCACTTCAGATGGCATTCACCCCATTGCCTAGCGCGGGGATTCGCGTCCGCGCTCAACGAACGTCACATCGATCGCGGAACGGGTCCTCGCCCCCGGGGCCAAGGACATGGAAGAAGCGCGGTGGTGAAGAAAACCAAGCGGGAGTCTGATCATCCGACGCGTATCCTGATCACGTCAGTCGCAGCGGAAGTGCTCAGAGAACTGGGACCAGCCGAGTTCCGCGTCGACGATGTTCTCCAGCGAACCGACCTCACGCCCGGTCCGGTCTACCACCACTTCGACAACGTTGATGATCTCGCCGATTCTGCCCTGATCGCCACGTATTCCCGAGGCGTGGGCGCGACCATCGAATCTGTGCGGGTAACCCTCGCATCGGCCACGACGTTCGAACAGTTCCGCGATGGCGTCTCCCAAGCGAACATCAACTACGTGACGGACGAGGGGCTGCGAGCGTTGCGCAGGCTTCGCGCACACACGATGGCGAACGCCAAGGGCCGCATGGCTGACCGCCTCGCAGTCGAACAGCAGCACCTCACCGACGAGTACGTGTCCGTGATCACCTCGGCCAAGGACAAGGGTTGGGTGAAGCGAAACGTCGACCCTCTCGCCCTCGCCGTCTTCATTCAGGCGTACAGTTTCGGCGTCACCATCGACGAGGTCTCAGAGAACCACCTCGATGCTGCTCCATGGACCGAACTCACCGAGGATCCGAGGGTTGGACCTACAGTTCACGCATCCTCGACACCGCACCGAAGGCCCAGACCGCCACCACCGCAGTCCACGTGCTGAACGACGAACTCGGCAACAGTTGTTCCGAAGTCGTCAAGAACTGATCCGGAGGACACTGATGAGCGAAGCCACGTCTGAACCACTGCACGGCGCCCAGGCGCTCACCACCTCGGCGAAGCAGCGCAAGAGTAGAGAGATCGCGCCGGGCGTGCATTTCCTCGCCGGGTTCGGCAACACCACGTTTCTCGTGGGGTCCGAAGGTGTCGCGGTGGTCGATCCCGGGCTACTCACCAGCGGCCCGCGAGTCGTGCGTGAACTTCGGGCCATCACGGATCTGCCGGTTCGCTATGTGATCTACACGCACGGCCATTACGACCACGCGTTCGGCACGCCGTCGATTCTGGCCGATGCGCGCGAGCGCGGCCATGCCGCCCCCGACATCGTGGGTCATGTCAATGTGGCCAAGCGGTTCGAGCGATATCAGAAGACCTCCGGTCATATCGCCAAGACCTTCGACTTCCAGTTCTCCATCTGGAAAGGCGACGGCGGTGATGTTGTTCGTCATGCCGAATACCATCCGCCCACCATCGAGTTCACCGACTCCATCACACTCGATGAACTCGGTGGCCTTGAACTCGAATGCCATCACGGTCTCGGCGAGACCGACGATCACATCTGGGTGTGGGCACCGGAGTCGCGCACCATCGTTGGCGGCGATTTCATCGTGTCGTCACTACCCAACGCCGGCACACCGTTCCGGGTGCAGCGCTACGTACTCGAATGGGCCCAGGCCCTCGAGGCGATGGCGGCCGTCGAGCCGCAGTTCGTCATCAGTGGCCACGGTGGCGTCTACACCGAGAAGGCCGCCGAGATGCTCGACGTCACCGCCCGGGCCATGCGTTGGATAGACACCGAAGTTGTGCGGCGCATCAACGAGGGCCAGTGGCAGGAACAGATCATCAACGAGGTCGAACTGCCGCCCGAGTTCGATGAGAGCGAGCATCTGCAGCCGCTCTATGGCTGCGTCCAGTTCGCCGTGCGCGATGTGTTGCGCCGCTATATGGGTTGGTACGACGGCAATCCGTCGATGGTGTTTCCCTCCACCCGTGCTCAGATCGCCACCGAGGTGGTCGGACTCATCGGTGGAGTTGATGCGCTGCTGGCCCGGGCTGATGCCCTCGCCACCGGCGATGCCGCCGATCAGCAACTTGCCCTGCATCTCGTGGACTTCGTGATCTTCAACCAGGGCGAGGGTTTGGCCGAAGCACGTCGCCGCAAGGCCGATCTGCTCGAGTCGCGTGCTGCTGGCGAGCGTTCGTTCGTGGCCCACAACGTGCTGCGGTCAGCGGCTGCCATCGAACGCGAAGCCCTCAGCGACTAGGAACGCTCAGCGAGCATGCGCTGGTCAATCGGGATCAAGTGCCATCGGCCCCGGGAACGACCACGGCCACCGTCGCCGCTCAACGCCACAGACGCGACGACGGCGCCGATGCATCGCATCAGCGCCGTCGTACAGAAAGAAGTTCAGGTCAGCCGGCGAAAGCAGGAACGACCGGGTCCGAATCCTCAGGTTCAGGATCGGGAGCGATCGTCGTCGAAGGTGCCGGTGATGTCGTTGTCGTTGTCGACGACGTCGGAGGAGTGGGACCAGGCTGCGTTTCGACTGCTCCTACATCGACGGTGCCGTTGTAGGTGCGAGCGTATGGTGTGCCGCGCTGATCGAACTCGTTGCCGGAGTAGACCGGCACCGTGGGCGGACCGGCGTCGATAACCGGTGAGCCGTCCAGAGGCAGCATCGTCATGGTGGGGCCACCGTTGTCGGCGAGTTCTTCGAGCATCGGATCTGTCACATCGAGGGTGTTGCCCTCAACGTCAATCAGCGGAGGCCCGCTCACCGCTCCGAGCACCGAGTAACTGACCTTGACGGGAAAGTCCGCGGGGTCGGCTTGAAAGGCAGCTGCGACGGAGACCGCATCGCCCGCTCCGGTCCCGGCAATGACCGAGCCCACGATCGAAGCATCCTGATAGGAAGAGTTGATCTGCTCAACATGGAGTTCATTCCCGGTGTTCGCCGCGTTGCCGCTGATCGTCGACATCAAAATGTCGAACGTGGTGAAGGTGTTACCGAAGGTCCCCAGCTTCCAATTCATACCGCCACCGTCAAAAGAAGCCTCGTTCCCGGTGACAGTCGACTGGATCAAAGAAATCGGACTGTCGCCATATAACCCACCACCGTCGCCAGCCGTGTTACCGGAGATGGTGGAGTTGAGCACGACTGAATTGCCATTACCTACACCGATTCCGCCACCGTTCGAAGCAGTGTTTCCGGAGAAGGTGCTGTTCACGATCAACGACCCCACGCCGTTATCTGTTCTGACGAGCACTCCTCCTCCAGTTCCTTCGAGCGCTGTGTTGTTCGAGAACGTCGACCCACTGATGGTCAGACTCAGCTCACAGTTCAGGTATGCCCCGCCACCGTCTCCCTCAACATTTTCGTTTCCGTCAAAAAGCGAGTTTTCGATGGTGACCTGAGCTGTGCCATTACAACTGAAACCGCCTCCGTAGTAGTAGGCGGAGTTGTTCTGAAAGGTCACGTCGCTGATCGTGACCGATGTATCGGCTCCGCCGTACAACACCACGAGACCGCCGCCCTCGTAGTGATCACCTGTTTCGGCACAGCCTTGAGTTGCACTGCTGGTTGACACATTGCCATTCTCAATAGTGATTCCACTCACCCTGAGATCAGCATCGGAGTCGAGCACGGCCGCCAGATGACAATTGTTGTTGAGGTCGATCGTGAGTAATCCGGAACCGGGCCCGGTTATCGACAACGAATTGGTGATCGGCACCTGACTCGGATCACCCGAGAACGTGATCGTTGTCAACGACGGCGAAAAGTCGATGACATCAGCGGCATCATCGAGTTCGGCCTGTGCAATAGCCCAACTCAAAGTGCCCGAAACCGTTCCCGATCCATCATCGGTGGCCTGATCAACCGTGAACGTCGCCGCAGAAGCCGACCCGGCCAGCGCCGTCATCATCGCCAACGCCGAACCGCCGGCGAGCGTCGTGGCGGCGCCAAGTACGCCAGCCTTGCGGATCTTCCCTCGCGGGGCTTTCACCACGGCGGTCTCGTCTTTTTCGTTGGTCACAATCATCATGCTCCTCGCACGTTTCGCGCTTCAATTTCGAGAGATTTTTGAAAAGTTACTACAAGAGCATTGTTTTGAAGAGGCAGCTCATGACTTCGACCTCCCTCCCCGAGGTGCCGCCCCTCCGTAGCTGGGGCTCACTCCAGAGGAGGGACCAACGCCTCGGAGGGTAGGAAGAACGCCGAGTCGGCCAGCGGTGCTCCCGGTTCGATCAGTTCCGGAAAGCGCAGACCCGGGAGTAGCGCAACGTCGAAGATCTCCTGGACCGCCCCTTCAAAGGTCAGGTGCGCCACGTTCTCGCCGGTCGAGGTATCAATCACCCGCACTCCGCACTGCAGTTCCTCGCGTCCGTCTCTTGTCAACGGCAGACCGTCGAACACGTGCTCTCGGACCTTCGACAGTCCGATGAATGCGTACTTACCGGCAAACGCGAGGCCTCGCGCGAATCCGGGAACGCGCGCGATCTCTTCCCGTCGACCGGTATCGGGGTCGACGATGACAAGGGCACCGATCCCGGACTCCAGAACCCACAGACGGCCGTCGTGCCATCGCGGCGAGTGCGGCATCGCCAGACCCGTGCTCACCGGTGCGCCGGACGGAACATCAAGGATCGCTCCGCCGTCAGCCTTGTGCTCTCGCCATCCATTCGGTTCGTCGGTCATGCCCAGAACGGTCACGAATCGTGGGCGGCCATCAACCATGGCGAGACCGTTGAGATGGCATCGATCCTCAGCCACAAGTCGCGAAATGAACCCCGGACGCCATCGGGGTACGAACGAGTGATCCTCATCGAGTGTGGCGAGGCAGGAGAATCTGGTGTTGACCATCCAAAGTCCGTCATCGCCCCACGCGAGGTCGTGCACACGGATATCGCCGGTGCAGTGCCGGCGGCGGGCGATGAAGCATCCGTCGTGTCGACCCGGTGGATCGAGACGCTGGCCAACCGAGGGCTGATTCTGAAACACCACGATTTCGCTGCGTAGGCCAACAGCGAGATCCCGACCGTTGAACGCGATCCCCATCGGGACCTGGAGATTCCGATAGTGCGAATTGAGCCCATCGACCTCGGATCGGATCAGCAACAGTTTGCCGGCCTGATAGGTCGTGATGGCGAGCGTTGCTCCAAGAGACTCCAGCAGTTGGTGCATCCCGGGACTGTTCCGGGCAGCGAAAGCTCCCGAATCGATTGCTGTTGAAGCGTTGGCTGCCCCACCGGCCTCCGAGCGAGTGGTTTGGCTGACGGTGCTCGCCGGCGTTGCCGTCTGGATCGGATCCACGCGAGGTGCAGACGCGAACACATCAAGTGCCCGCTGCGCCGCAGATGCGAACACGGTCGCCTGTCCGAGAACATCGTCGGTGTTGCGATGCCACTTCTCGGGGTGTGGGGAATCGACGGCGTGCCGCGAATGCGGAAGTGGCGCTTCGATCGCAATGTCCCACGGCAGATCGACGAAGGAACACAGTCGCCGCATCTCCTCATCGGGTTCGGCAACAAGTTGGTCGTACGACGCAACACACCATCGCTCGGAGTCGAGCTCCGCAAGATCGGAGAGGAGGATCTCAACGGTCGTCGCCCACTGTCGAGCGACGATCTCGGCAAGAGCACGTCCGTCCAGTTCGCGCCATCCGGGCACCAGCAGTAGTGACCACGGCGGGCCGGCCCAGCCGTCCAGATCGGGATAGGTGACGAAGCGAGCCGAACGCCATGCGTCAAGCATGCTGCTGATCGTCTCGCGAGGATCGCGGTAGAGGTAGACGAATCTCGCGTCGGGGAATGCTTTCGCGAGGAACGGCACGCGCAGGGCATTCTTCGGCGTCTTCTCGAGCATCCTCGTCGGCCCGCCGGTCGGACGATTCCCGTCACGATCACGCAACTGCTGAACGAAACCATCCCTCAAGAATGCAACTGCACCGTCAGTGGCGTCATCGACCCCGAGACGATTCGATTCCCATCCGTGAGCCGCGGGCGAGAGCGACTGGACCCCTTCGACGAGACCATGGTTCTCCGAGGCGATCGTGAAAACATCGGGTGAACGTCCAAGCGTCTCAAACAGGAGACTCGATCCTGAACGGGGGGGACAGACGATGAAGATCGGTCGATCGATCCTCGCCGGACCCGCTCCCATCGTCACTGGATTCGCCCTCTTCCGTTGCTGCATCTCGAAGTTGGTGTCGCCGGAAGCAGGACTGCGTAACCAACGGAGATGAAACGCTTCGACATTGACGCGCAGCGTAGTCTTTCTCGCTTTTTCCTACACGACGTTCGACGGCGGGAGAATACTTCCCTGTCGAATAACGTCCGGGGAGTGAATGCGCCACGCACCCCGTACTTTCTTCTCGACGAGAGCGCTCTGAAGCGCAATCTCGAGGTCGTCGACGAGATCCGCTCACGCTCGGGAGCGAAGTCGGTGCTGGCCCTCAAATGCTTCTCGACGTGGAGTGTGTTCCCGTTGAT
>CAEZUP010000077.1_pt1 | contig 10830 bp, 9 predicted proteins | sample 7264511 | NCBI WGS metagenome assembly CAEZUP01 (sample SAMEA6813833, study PRJEB35770) | uncultured Microthrixaceae bacterium | biome: Freshwater; feature: Freshwater reservoir; material: water | place: Czech Republic | collected 2016-04-20 | depth 0.5m m
GACCACGGCCTCCTGATCGACATCGATCGACCAATCGAGATCGGTCTCGCCGTTCCACTGCGAGGTCTTGGCCTTCTCGTAAAGCTTGTTGAGCGCCGGTCGGGCGCCCTTCTCGTAATCCCACGTGAAGATCGCATCGGAATTGTCCTTGACGACGTGGATCGCCGCCTCCACATCGGTGTTGGAGATCGAGAGGATCTCTTCGATGTCGTTGATGTCGCTGCGGCCGATGATCTCTTCGGTGGATGACATGACAGGACTCCTTCAGGAGGACGTGGTGATCGTGGATGTTCGAGGTTCGGTCGAAAGACCGGGAAGCAGAAAGGATTCGACAAGACGCATGACCGCTGCTTCGTCGGTGACATCGAGAACGGCGCCGGGAGATCGGACGTGACCCAGCAGGACGCGGGCCGCCCACTCGCCGGCGATCTCCGCGTCGTCGCCGGTGGTGAACCGGGCGAACTCGGCCCGACCCCATTCGGCGGCCAGCGCAAGCAACGGATCGAGGCCGTCGAATGAGATGAACGGCAATACCGTGCCCGGTTCGGTTGCGAGAAGTTTTTGTAGTGCGGCGTGATCCGCCAGCGCGGTTGCCGCCGTGTGGATCGCGGCAGTCACCGCCTCGGCGAATCCCCCGCATGAACGAACGGCAATCGTCCCGAGTTCCAAGATCCCCGCCACCTCGCGGTCGAGGACGGTGAGAAGAAGTTCGGCGCGACCCCCGGGGAACGCCCGGTAGACGGTCGCTCGACCACAGCCCGCCGCAACGGCGATGTCATCGACACTCGTGGCCCGCAGTCCCTGTTCGGCGACCACAGCCACGGTCGCCGCGCAGATCCGCGTGGCGACATCCGACAGCACCGGAGGTGTGATCGCGAAATCGCCGGGAACGAAGGTCAGGGGCACGGGTGAGACAGTATCCGCGTTTTTGTCTCATCGCCGGGAAAATCCGATTCCCTCTCCCCCGACGACCCCCCGATCAGGATCGGCGCTCGATCCCGGCCAGGAACTGGGTTCGTACGAGACGATCCAGCGATTCCGGGTCGGTGAGGTCCCACCGGCCCGGAGTTCCGAGATAGGAGAGGAACAGGCGCCCCAGGTGATCGGCGGCCTCGGTCGGGTCCAGATCGACCCTCGCCCTTCCGGCGGCGATCTCCCGCTCCAACTGGTCGGCGATCAGCGCCACGATCACCCCGAGAACGACATCGGTCGCCACCGCCAATTCGGTCAGGACGGCCTCGGGTTCGGTACGAAGCAACTGATGGAGAAGCCCGTGATCGGCCAGCGCCTCGTGTCCGGTACGAAGCGCAACCGCGACCATGCCCGACAGTTCGGTCTCGTTCTCGATGGCGATCTCGATGCGATGGAAGAACAAACCGACTTCCCAGGTGACAGCCTCGGATACCAGCTGCTCCCGTCCCCCCGGGAAGTGGCGGTAGATCGTGGCCCTCGAGACCGATGCCTTTCGGGCGACGTCCTCGATGCTCGTGGACGCAAGTCCGTCAACCTCGATGCACCGCAGCACACCCTCGAGGATTTTCCCGCGGGTCGCCGTGTTCACGACAACGCTGATGCATCCGATGTACCGGAATCGACCACAGCGCCAAAGCCGTCGTCCGCCGAGGTCTCGTCGGTTCCGTCGTTGTCCTCGCGTTGACGGCGGCGGGCGACACGGCGCAGAAGCAGCGGATACACGATGATCGTGAGCGTGCTGAAGATGAACCACTGACCCGCGTATCCCAGATGGGGACCTTCGGAAAGCTCCGGCCTCGGAACCGGCACCGGGAGCTGTCCGGTCTGCTCGGGCTCCTGCTGCTGGAGGTTGAGGTAGAGCGGCCAGAGCTCCTCGCCGATCTGTTGGCCGAGACGTTCGATGTCGACCCGGGCCATGGAGCGAAGGGTTCCCTCGGTCGGATCCTTCGGACCGGAGACGATTCCGGATTCCTCCCGGACCTGCGACGGGCGGATCATCCCCGAAACCGACACGATCCCGGTAGGTGGCGCGAACTCGTCCCACGGGCCGTCGGCGGTGAACGAATACGGGATCCAGCCACGGTTGATCACCACCGCCGTCCCGTCGGCCTGCACGATGGGTGTGATCACCCAGAAGCCGGCGCCACCGTTGTAGGTGCGGTTCGGAATGAGCACCTGCTGATCGACGCGATACGAACCGGTCACGATCACCGATCGGTAACTCGCCTCATCGACCGCGCCCGATGTTGTGTCGACACCGTCCGGCAACAGTTCCGCTATCGGCATCGCCGGCGACTTCTCGGCCTCGACGATGAACGCGTTCGATTCCTTGCGCTCGTCGAGGCGTCCCAACTGCCAGAAGCCCAGATTGATCATCAGGATGACCGAGCCGATCACGAAGATGTGCGACAGGATCCAGAGAGGTCGCAGCAGGAACCGGTACACGTCGTAAGGCTACGCACCACCCGGCGCCCCGGGGGAATCGGGCCCGTCGATCGGGCCCGTTCCCGGGGATGGGTATCTGTCAGGCCGTGGGCAGCACGTGGTCGGCGAAGCGTTCCCGCAACTCCCGCTTCGAGAACTTGCCCACCGACGTCTTCGGCACCTCGTCGATGAAGACCACCTCGTCGGGCAGCCACCATTTGGCGACCCGACCGTCGAGCCATTCGAGGAGTTCGGCGGAGGTCAATGACTCTCCCGGACGCAGCACGACGCACGCCATCGGCCGTTCACCCCACTTGGGATGTTTGAGCCCGATGACCGCCGCTTCGGCCACGGCCGGGTGGGCCATGATCTCGTTCTCGAGTTCGACCGACGAGATCCATTCGCCACCGGACTTCACGACATCCTTGGTGCGATCGACGATGCGCATGTAGCCCTCGGCATCGACAGTCGCGACGTCTCCGGTCTTCAACCATCCATCGGCGGTGAACGACTCAGGCGACCGATCGTCGTTGTAATACTCGCGTGCGATCCACGGACCGGCGGTCTGGAGTTCGCCGCGCGTCTCGCCGTCCCAGGGAACCTGCTCACCGGTGACCTGATCGACGATGCGGCAGTCGACGCCGATCGAGGGAAGGCCGATCGTGGCCCGGTAATCGGCGCGTTCATCCTCGGTCAATGAATCGAACGCCGACTTCATCTGTCCGCCCGACGCGAGCGGACTCGTCTCGGTCATCCCCCACGCCTGCTGGATCGGAAGTCCGATCTTCATCCGGTACCCCTCGGAGAGGTGCTTCGGTACGGCGGAACCTCCGCACGGGATGGCTCGCAGACTCGAGGTGTCGCGCCCGTCCAGTTCGCCCAGTACGCCCATCCAGATCGTCGGAACACCCGCGGCGACAGTCACCCGCTGGGTCTCGATCAGATTGGCCAGCGCCTTCGGAGAGAGATCGGGACCGGGCATCACCAGAGTGGCGCCGGTTGCGACGCCGATGTGCGCGAGTCCCCACGCATTCGCATGGAACATCGGGACGACCGGCATGATGATGTCGCGTTCGCAAGCACCCAAGCTGTCGGCGCTCATCGCCGCCAGCGTGTGCAGCCATGTCGAACGATGCGAGTACACAACCCCCTTCGGATTGCCGGTCGTGCCGCTCGTGTAACACATCGCCGCCGCCTGGTTCTCGTCGGTGACGTTGAATTCCACGGGACTGGCGGCGGCGAGGAGGTCCTCGTAATCGTGCAGCAACCAGCCTCCGCTGTCGGCCGGGAGTTCACCGCGCCCGTCGTCCATGACGACGATGTGGCGCACGGTCGTGAAGGTGTCGACCAGCGGCCACAGCAATCCGAGCAGCGACTTGTCGACGAAGATGACCTCGTCCTCGGCATGGTTGACGATGTAGGTGATCTGTTCGGGGAACAGGCGGATGTTGAGGGTGTGGAGCACCCGCCCGCTGCACGGTGCTGCGAAGTAGAGCTCGAGATGGCGGGCGCTGTTCCATGCGAACGTCGCCACCCGTCCGTCTGCGCTGATCCCGAGATCGTCCAGAACGCCGGCGAGTCGCCGGGTGCGCTCGGCCCACTCACCGTAGGTCTCGGTCTCGATGCCGGTCGCGGTGGCCGTGACGATCGTCTTCTGTGGGAAGAGCTTCTCCGCCCTGTCCAAAAAATGGGTGAGGACCAGCGGCCCGTCCTGCATCAAACCCTTCATGCCAATCTCCCTCGCCACGGCACCGTCGGTACCCCTCGGACTATCGGCAGATCGTACGTGAGAAGATGGGAGTTCTGTCCGAGAAACCGATCCACCCCGAACCAACCGGCGCTCCACTCCGACGCCCGCATCTGGCGTTCCTGATCGCGCCGATCGCCGCCATGGTGATCGCGGGCTACACGGCCGACGCCCTGTGGCCGAATCTCGTCGAGAACCATCCCCTGTGGCTGATCGGGCTCAGTGCGAAGAACCGATATCTGGTTCTCGTCGTCAATCAGATCGAACTTCCAGCGTATTACCTGATCGGCGTTGCTCGTCTGCTCCTGCCCGATCCGTTCTTCTTCGCCATCGGCTGGTTCTACGGTCCCGCCGCGCTCCGATGGATGGAACACCGGACGCCGACCATGAGCCGGTACATGACGACCCTCGAACGATGGTTCGGTCGGTGGGGGGCGCCGCTCGTCGTGCTGTTCCCCAACAATTACGTCTGTCTGATCGCCGGCGTGGCCCGCATGTCACCCTGGCTGTTCGCCGGTCTCAACATCATCGGCACGGCCGGACGTCTCCTCATGATCCAGATCCTCGGCGATGTGTTCTCCGGGCCGATCAGTTCGGTTCTCGGCTTCGTCTCGACTTGGCGGATTCCGCTGCTCGTCGTCTCGATAGGGCTCGTGGCCTTCACGTCACTGGGCGAGCTGCGCCGAGGCAAGCGCGAGATCACCGAGCTCGAGATCCTCGAGCACTCGGGCGAGGCGGATCCGGTCGATCCCGTCGATCCGTCCGCCTAGAGATCGAGCAGGGAGTCCAGACCGATCGTGAGTCCCGGGCGCCCCGGAACGGCTTTGACGGCCAGGACGACCCCGGGCATGAACGAATCGCGGTCGTAGGAATCGTGGCGGATCGACAGGGTCTGGCCGGTGGTGCCGAGGATGACTTCCTGATGGGCGACCATGCCGCGCAGACGCAGCGAGTGCACGCGGATGTCGGCCGGTCCACGACCGCCACGGGCTCCGACGAGGATCTCCGTCTTGGTCGGATCGGCAGCCCACTCCGATGACGCATCGGCCATCCGCTCGGCGGTGAGCATGGCCGTTCCGGAGGGAGCGTCGAGCTTTGCATCGTGATGGAGTTCGACGATCTCGGCGGTCTCGAAGAACGGCGCAGCCATTTCCGCGAAGCGCATCATCAGGATCGCACCGATCGCGAAGTTCGGCGCGATGACACAGTTCGAATCCGAGAATGCCGTCCGGAACTCTGCGTAATCGTCATCGGAGAATCCGGTGGTACCGGCAACGGCGTGGATCCCGTGTTCCGCCAGCCACAGGAGGTTGCCCCGGGCCGCGTCGAGATGCGTGAAGTCGACAACGACATCAACGCCGGCATCGATGAACGCCTGACCGTCGGGCGCGACCTGAAGAGGCAGATCGCAACCTGTCACCTGATGCATGTCGAGACCGGCGTGATGGGGATCGACTGCAGCCACCAACTCGAGATCGGGATCGGCGTTGACGGCACGACAAACCGTGCTGCCCATTCGGCCACCGGCACCAAAGACTCCGACGCGTTGTGTCATGCGACGAACATAGCGCCCGGAGCGCCGTTTCCGATCAGGATTTGGCGAACGCCTCGAGGGCTGCATTGCCGCCTCCGAGGGGCCCCACCGCGGAGACAGCGCGGGGTTGACCGAGAATCCGCTTCAGGACCCGATGCACATCGTCGAGTGTCACCGAACGGATATGCCGGACGTGGTCGTCGATCGAGATGATGCTGTCGCGCACGACAAGACCGGAGCCCAGACGGGACATGCGCGATCCCGAATCTTCGAGACCGAGCAACATCGAACCTTCGAGATAACCCAGCGCAACGGCGTGTTCCTCGGCGGTGATCCCGTCGGCGAGGACTCCGTCGAGCACCTCGTTGGTGACATCGAGGAGTTCGCCCAGGCGGTTCGCTCCGGTACCTGCATAGAGGATGAGCGAACCGACGTCGCTATATGACGACGGGGATGTGAACACCGTGTAGGCGAGACCGCGTTCTTCGCGGATCGACTGGAAGAGTCTGCTCGACATGCCGCCGCCGAGAACATGGTTGGCGACCCAGAGCGCGTAGCGGTCGTCGTCATCGATGGGAAGGGCACGCCAACCGACCGCGACATGGACCTGTTCGGTCGGGCGGTCGATGAGCACGAGCGGTTCGATGTCCGACGAGGGAGCCGTGCGCTCGGGAGCGACGCCGGCGGCGCCATTGTCGAACAGGCCATCGACGGCCTCCACGACCTGGGCATGATCGAGGTTTCCTGCGGCAGCGATCACGAGATTGGCCGGGCGGTACCACGTGGCATGGAAGTTCGAGACGTCATCGCGCGTCATCGCTTCGACGGTGTCCCGGCTGCCGAGTGTCTCGCGCCCGAGCGGGTGCTGCGGATACAGACTTTCGTAAAGGGCGGTGAGCACGAGATCGTCGGGAGTGTCCTCGCTCATGAGGAGTTCCTCGATGATCACTTCGCGTTCGGCGTCGAGTTCGTGGGCCCTGAAAGCAGGCTCGCTCACGACATCGGCGAGGAGTCTGAGACCCGAATCGAGTTCGGCCACGGGAAGACGCAGGTAGTACGCCGTGTGCTCGCGGCTCGTATACGCGTTCATCTCGCCACCGACGGCGTCGACAGCCAGAGCGATGCTCCGGGCCGATCGTTTCTCGGTGCCCTTGAAGAGCAGGTGCTCGAGGAAATGCGAGGCACCGGCGATGTTGCCGGGTTCGTCACGCGAACCGACGGCGAACCACATTCCGACGCTCACGGAACGTGCTTCGGGCATGCGCTCGGAAACGACGCGCACACCCGAAGCCAATTCGGAACGTTCGATGTCGGACTCGCTCACGGGCGAGTCCGAAGGGCGCAGATCAGCGGCGACGGCCGCCACCTCCGCCACGACGATTGCCGCCACCATTGCCACGACCACCGTCGTTGCTGGAGGGGCCGAGGTCACCGAGTTCGGTGCTGATCTCGGCGTCGAAGGCATCTTCGAACGACACGTACTCGCGATCGCTGCCGGAATCGGCGGCGGCGGGTGCGGAAGCCGGTGCGGCCGACGAAGCCGGTGCACTTTCGGTCGAAGCGGTTTCCGCTTCGGCGACGGGCGAGCTCGCCATCGAGAGCGACACCTTGCCATTGGGATCCACGTCGTCGACACGGACTTCGACGGCATCACCGAGGTCGAGAACATCTTCGACCTTGTCGATGCGCTTTCCGCCACCGATCTTGGAGATGTGGAGAAGGCCATCACGACCCGGGAGGATGTTCACGAACGCACCGAACTTGGTGACGTTCACGACACGGCCCTGGTAGACCTGACCGACTTCGGCGGTCGGAGGGTTGAGGATCAGACGGATCTGACGCTCGGCTTCGGCGACTGCGCCACCATCGGTGGAACCGATGCTCACGCGGCCGACACTGCCGTCATCGTCGACACTGATGTCGGCGCCGGTCTCCTGCTGGATGGCGTTGATGACCTTGCCCTTCGGACCGATGACTTCACCGATCTTGTCCATCGGAATCTCGAAGCTGATGATCTTCGGTGCGGTCTCGCCAACCTCGTCGCGCGGCTTGGCGATTGCGCCAGCCATGACCTCGAGGATCGCAAGACGGGCTTCCTTGGCCTGCTGAAGCGCCTGCGCCAGAACGTCGGCGGGGATGCCGTCGATCTTCGTGTCGAGCTGGAGGGCTGTGACGAATTCGGCGGTACCGGCGACCTTGAAGTCCATGTCACCGAATGCGTCTTCGGCGCCGAGGATGTCGGTGAGGGTCGTGTACTTGCCATCGGCGTACACGAGGCCCATGGCGATGCCGGCAACGGGTGCACGCAGCGGAACACCGGCATCCATCATCGAGAGCGTCGAACCACAGACGGAACCCATCGACGTCGAACCGTTCGAGGAGAGAACGTCGGACACGGTACGAATCGTGTAGGCGAACTCTTCGGGAGTCGGGAGCACCGGGACGAGGGCACGCTCGGCGAGCATGCCGTGTCCGATCTCGCGACGCTTCGGTCCGCGCATGAAGCCGGTTTCGCCGGTCGAATACGGCGGGAAGTTGTAATGGTGCATGTAACGCTTGCGGGTCACGTCGCCGAGGGCGTCGATCATCTGTTCCATGCGGGGCATGCCGAGCGTGGTGACATTGAGCACCTGGGTCTCGCCACGCTGGAAGAGGCCCGAACCGTGCACGGACGGAAGGACGCCGACCTCGGAGGAGAGGGCACGGATGTCCTTGGGTCCACGACCGTCGATGCGGGCGCCTTCGTTCACGATGCGTGAACGAACGACAGCCTTGGTGACCGATTTGAACGCAGCCTTGAGCTGCTTGTCCGCACCGGAAACTTCGGCGAACTGCGGAAGCAGTTCGGCGATGAGCTGCTCGCGGAGGGCGGCTTCGGCTTCGAGGCGGGCGGTCTTGTCGGAGATGACCTGCGTGCCGAGGATCTGCTCGCGCTTGGCGTCCATCGCCGCGAAGACCTCGGGCGAGTAGTCGGAGGTCACGGTGTAGGACATCGGGGCCTTGACGCCGACGGCAGCCATGAGCTGACGCTGGGCGTTGATCGACTGGAGGATGTACTGCTTGGCAGCTTCGAGGCCACCGGCGAGAACGTCCTCGTCGACCTTGGGGGCGCCGTCCTGGAAGGCGGGCCATGAGGCTTCGGTGCCGCCGGCTTCGACCATGGAGATGGCGACGTCGTCGGTGCCGAGGGCACGACCGGCCACGACCATTTCGAAGGTGGACTCTTGGCCCTCTTCGTAGGTGGGGTGCGGGATCCAGGTGCCATCGGTGGTGAAGGCGAGACGAACGGCGCCGATCGGGCCGTCGAAGGGGATGCCGGAGAGCATGAGGGCTGCCGAGGCGCCGTTGATGGCGACGACGTCATGCGGGTTCACGAGATCGGCGGCGAGAACCGTACCGACGACATGGACCTCGTTGCGGAAACCGTCGGGGAAGCACGGACGCAACGGGCGGTCCATGAGGCGACAGGTGAGGATGGCCTGATCGGAGGCCTTGCCCTCGCGACGGAAGAACGAACCGGGGATGCGTCCCGCGGCGTACATGCGCTCTTCGATGTCGACGGTGAGGGGGAAGAAGTCCGCGCCTTCGCGGGCCGACTTGGCCGCCGTGGCGGTGACGAGCACAACGGTGTCGCCGATCTGGACGGTGACGGCACCGTCGGCCTGCCCGGCGAGCTTGCCCGCCGAGAAATTGATGGTCTTGTCATCATCACCGGGGATGATGGCGTCGATGGAAATGGCGTCTGCCATTTGTTTGCTCCTTGTTTGCAGCAGGACCCGTGTGGTCAGGCTGGGGGAGGCGACGGTGACGGCAGTTCCCAGTGGTGAACCACGGAACACAGGGTTCCGGGATTCACCACCGGCAACTGAAGACACCTCGTCGCCGGGTTGTTCATGTCCAGCGGATCCGGACACAAACGAAGAGGGCGACCGGAACGGTCGCCCTCCGAATGCCGTGTTATCGGCGCAGGCCGAGCTTTGCGATGATCGTGCGATAGCGCTCGACGTCGTTCTTCTTGACGTAATCGAGCAAGCGACGGCGACGACCAACAAGCATCAGGAGTCCTCGACGACTGTGATGGTCCTTTTTGTGGGCCTTCAGATGTTCGGTGAGGTGGTTGATGCGATCGGTGAGCAGTGCAATCTGCACCTCGGGGGAACCGGTATCGGTTCCGTGCAGGCGATGCTCGGCGATCGTGCCGGCCTTCGGAGGAAGGTTTGCTGGTTCTGGTGACATGAAAATATCCTTCGTGTGGGTTTCTGACCCGGCTCCATGATCCGCTGCGCGACCCTCGAGTAGGGGCACCTGGCGTGATCCGGGGCGGATGATCGGCGAACAAGGCTGTCCACCGACCCCCCGAGGGTAGCAGGAGCGCTCCGAACTCCCCATTCGGGCGGTTCCCGGACCCCGATGGCGGATCTCCGGGTGATTTCGCCGCCGGACCCCGGAACCGCACCGCATCCCGGCGTTCTACGATGCGGGTTTGCTTCGTCGGGGGACGGGCACACCAACCGGGGGAACCATGACCACGACCGCACGACCCGAACCGAAACGCCTCGACGATCTGGCCGATCCGCAGTTCTCGGATGAGGCCAAGGCCATTTTCGAGGGCGCTGCGCCCTTCGCCGACATGGTCGAGCTGAATGCCGACGCCCTCATGACGCAGGCGGCAGCCGCAACCGGCCTCGACGATTTCGGGCCCATGGACTTCGTCGAACGGCTCGAGATCATCCTGCATTCGCTGGACACCGAGGCTCCCCTGTCCCCCATGGGTCGCATCGGCGCCGCCTCCCAGATGGGCCAACTTCTCCAGAACCGGCTCCTGATCGCGGATCTTCTCGCCCGCCATCCCGAGATCCACGACATCGAGATCGCCGCTCCCATCGTCATCGCCGGACTCCCCCGGACCGGCACCACCCATCTCCACAACCTGATCTCGGCCGATCCGGCCCTGCGATCGCTTCCGTACTGGGAGAGCCAGCAACCGGTGCCGCTGCAATCCGAAGCGTCGCTGGCCAACACACCCGAGGACCCGCGCCTGGCCCGGACCGAAGGAGGGCTTCAGGTCATGAACATGATCATGCCCGACTTCAATCGGATGCACGAGATGACGACCTGGCACGTACACGAGGAGATCCAGATCCTGGCCATC
>CAEZUP010000078.1_pt1 | contig 10731 bp, 9 predicted proteins | sample 7264511 | NCBI WGS metagenome assembly CAEZUP01 (sample SAMEA6813833, study PRJEB35770) | uncultured Microthrixaceae bacterium | biome: Freshwater; feature: Freshwater reservoir; material: water | place: Czech Republic | collected 2016-04-20 | depth 0.5m m
CCCGTGAAGAAGGCGGCGCCGGTCAAGAAGGTCGTGAAGAAGGCAGCGCCCGTGAAGAAGGCGGCGCCGGTCAAGAAGGTCGTGAAGAAGGTGGCGCCCGTGAAGAAGGCGGCACCGAAGGCTGCGGCAGTGAAGGAGACGCCGGCGAAGAAGGCCCCGGTGGCGAAGGCTGCTCCTGCGGCCAAGGCCGTCGAACCCGTCGTCGAACCCGAGGTCAGGAAGTCGGTCATGCCGCCTCGCCCGCCTCGCCCGCCGGCTCCCGAGCCGAAGCCGATGAAGCCGGTGAAGTACCCGTTCGATGCGAAGTTCCTCCAGTCCCAGCGCGAACTGCTCCTGTTCGAGCGGGGTCGGCTCCTCCACGATGCCGACACGCTGACGGCAGAAGCCAACGCCCTCGCCGAATTGCGCGAGCCCGGCGATGTGCAGTTCGACGAGGAGTCGGGCGAAGGCGACACCCTCGCCGTCGAACGCGAACGCGATCTCGCCCTCTCGGCTCAGTTCCGGGACCAGATCGTCGAGATCGATCGGGCCATGCTCAAGATCGACGCCGGCACCTACGGCATCTGCGAAGTGTCGGGTCAGCCGATTCCCCGGGAACGCCTCAAGGCGATTTCCTGGGCCCGCGAGCGCGTCGAGTACAAGGTCGGCGGGTTCGGCCGCCGCTGAATCAGCAGCCCGCCTCCCCGCCTCCCGATGAGGCGCCGTCCGCCCCGACGCGGACGGGGACCCACCGGGTCCTGTTCGCCGCGGTCGCCATCGGATGGTTGGCGCTCGACCAGATCACCAAGACCTGGGCGGAGTCGGAACTCGCCGATCGCACGATCGACGTCGTGTGGACCCTCCGTTTCCACCTCACATTCAACACCGGAGCTTCGTTCAGCCTCGGCGACGGGTTCGGCCCGCTCATCGGGATCGTCGCCCTCGCCGTGGTCGGCATCGTCCTCTGGTACGGACGAAGTGTGTCGTCCCGATTGGGTGCGATCGCTCTCGGGATGATCGTCGGCGGTGCGCTGGGCAACGTGATGGACCGTCTGTTCCGCGGGTCCGGCGGATTCTTCGGTGGAGCGGTGGTCGACTTCATCGATTTCCAATGGTGGCCCGTCTTCAATATCGCCGACATCGGTGTCGTGTGCGGTGCGATTCTTCTCATGATCTCGATGTGGCGCGCTCCGCAGGATGGCGTGGGCGGAGCGAACACGGCGGCGGGTAGTTCAACCGGCGGTACGACAGGGAGCACGATCTGACATGGCCTATTCCGAAACCGTTCCATCACCACTCGACGGCGAGCGGATCGATCGTGTTGTGGCGATGATGACCGGGGCCAGCCGATCGCAGGTCGTCGAATGGCTCGATGCCGGCCTGATCATGCGAAATGCGGTCGTGGTCACCACCCGCTCGAATCGGGTGGTCGAGGGCGACGTCATCGATCTCGACGTCGATCTCGATGCCGCGCCACCGGAGCTGATCCCCGAACCCGACATCGACATCCCGATCGTCTACGTCGACGATGACGTGATCGTGATCGACAAACCCGCCGGTCTTGTCGTTCACCCCGGAGCCGGGAACACCACAGGGACACTCGTGCACGGACTGTTGGCCCGATTCCCCGAGATCGCCACGGTGGGCGACCCGGCCCGGCCGGGAATCGTTCATCGTCTGGACAAGGACACGTCGGGACTGATGGTGGTGGCCCGTTCGAACGTCGCGTACGAGCAGTTGGTCGAGAAGTTGGCGGCCCATGACGTCGAGCGCCGTTATCTGACCCTGGTCTGGGGTACGCCCAACTCGACGAGCGGCATGGTCGATGCGCCGATCGGCCGCTCGATCCGGGAACCAACCCGGATGGTTGTCAGTGCCACCGGCAAGGAAGCCCGCACGCGTTACGAAGTGAAGCAGACCTTCATCGAGCCCTCACCGGTCGCACTCGTCGAATGTCAGCTCGAAACGGGGCGCACCCATCAGATCCGCGTGCACATGTCGGCAATCGGTCATCCGGTTGTGGGCGACGAGCGGTACCGCGGAGTGCGACAGACGATCTCGTCGCCCCGCATGGTGCTTCATTCAGCGGCGATCTCGTTCGATCATCCGACCCGGACCGACGAGCGACTGGCCTTCGAGTCGCCGCTCCCGGCCGATCTTGCCGCCGTGATCGCCCAACTCCACTGACGGTTCAGTCGGGACCGAGGTTTGCCGCCCAGGTCGGAGTGACGACCGGTGCCGGTTCACCCTCTCCGGGCCACGCGGCATTTCCCTGAGCCATCGACAGGACGTCGGCAAGCGTCGCAGCTTCGAGATAGCGACGCATGTGTTCGCCTACATCGGCCCAGACCGACAGGAGGACACACTGCCCCTCGTGATCGCAGGCTCCGTCGGTGTGCGGTTGTCCGAAGTCGCCGGCAACGATCGGGCCGTCGACGGCGCTGACGATGTCGGACAGGCTGATCTCGGCCGGCGTGCGGGCCAGGACGTAGCCGCCACCGACGCCGCGCTTGGATCTCACGAGGCCGGCGCCCTTCAGGGCGAGAAGGATCTGCTCGAGATAGGGCTGCGGTAGACCGGTCCGCTCCGCGATGTCGCGCACCGAGGTGGGTCCGCCCTCGTCGGTATGGAGTGCGAGGGAGAGCAGGGCTCGGCTCGCATAGTCGCCTCGGGTGGACACCTTCACAGGCATCATCGTAGGTGCCGGATCGGGACGATGGGGGAGGCGGGACCCTGTCGGACCTGATCGACGACCGGAGCCGCCGGGCAGTCGACCATCGAAGCCCCACCGATCGGGGGGGTTGCCGACGGTCGGGGGAGGCGCACTACCGTACGTTCGGCCACTGGAGGTCATGCGTGACTGTCGAAAAGCCCGTGCTGCCCGAATACGGTGGCGGGTGCATCTCAAACATCGTTCCCGCGCTGCTCGAACCCTCGGCGCCGTGGCCCTCGTGGATGCCGCCTGCAGTTGCGGAGGCGGAACAAGTGGTGCTTCTGGTGCTGGATGGTCTGGGCTGGACCCAACTCCAGAGTCGACTTTCGTTCGTACCGACGCTGCGGGGTCTCGTCGAGGGCACGGGACCGGATTCGGCCGGTCGCGCAATCACGAGCATCGCTCCATCGACGACGGCGGCGGCGTTGACGTCGATCAGCACCGGACTTGCCCCGGGTGAACACGGAATCACCGGCTATCGCATGCGCGTCAACGGCGACATCCTCAACGTGCTGCGATGGAACGCCGCCGGTCGCGATGCCCGGGTGTCGATTCCCCCGGAGTCCGTGCAGAACCATGAGGCGTTCGCCGGGCAGCGTCCGCCGGTGGTTACCCGCGCCGAGTTCCGCGAATCGGGATTCACGCGCGCACACCTGGATCGCACCCGATTCTCGGGCTGGCGGCTCCCGTCGACACTCGTCACCGAGGTGGCTGCGCTTCTACGCCGCAACGAACCGTTCGTCTACGCCTACTACGACGGGATCGACAAGATCGCCCACGAATTCGGGTTGAACGAGTACTACGACGCCGAACTGGTCGCGGTGGATCGCCTTGTCGCCGACCTGATCGAGGTACTTCCTCCAGGTGCATCACTTGTCATCACGTCCGACCATGGACAGGTGGATGTCGGATCGAATCTGATCACTCCGGATTCGGAAGTCCTCTCGCACGTGTCGCAGCAGTCCGGCGAGGGACGATTTCGTTGGTTGCATGCCCGGCCCGGTCGCTCCCGTCAGTTGTTCGAGGCAGCCACGGCACATCATGCCGACCGCGGTTGGGTCGTGACCGTCGACCAGGTCGTCGACGAAGGTTGGTTCGGTCCGAAAGTGACCGACGCGGCGCGCAACACGCTCGGCGATGTGGCGCTCGTGGCCCGCGATGCGGTGAGTTACGAAGATCCCGCAGATTCGGGACTCTTCAAGCTCGTGGCCCGGCATGGTTCGCTCACCGAAGCGGAAATGCTCGTGCCGTTGTTGAGTTGGTCTCGGTAGCCTTGCGGGATGAATGATGTCTCTCCCGGCGGATCCGATGTTGCAAGCGGTGCGGTTGAAAACGGTGAAGTCGTGAACAGTGAAGTCGTGACCAGTGACGCCGCGAATGACGTGCCGGAGCGCGAGTTCGTCTCGGAACCGGCCAAGGTCATGCGCGTCGGGTCGATGATCAAACAACTTCTCGACGAAGTGCGGACGACCGAACTCGACGAACCATCCCGACAGCGTCTGCGGGCGATCTATGACACGTCGATCGCCGAGCTCGGTTCGGCGCTGTCGCCGGATCTTCGCGACGAACTCGGGCGGCTCGCCTTTCCGTTCCAGGAGGACGGTGTGCCGACGGAGATCGAACTGCGGGTCGCACAAGCCCAACTCGTCGGTTGGCTCGAAGGTCTGTTCCACGGCATCCAGGCGACGCTGTTCGCCCAGCAGATGGCGGCCCGCCAGCAGTTCGAGGGAATGCGGGGAGAACTCCCGCCCGGCTCGGGTGGCCTCGACGGTGTGGTGGCTCCCGACGATCGGCCGGGCACCTACCTCTAGTCCTGCTGCACTTCTCTAGTCCGGCAACACTTCGGAACGTCTAGTCCGGCAACACTTCGGAACGGCAACCCTGTGGAACGGCGAACATCCGCCGTCCCACAGGTGCCAATGCTTCAGGAGCGGACGATCACGGCCTTCGCCTTGGTGAGCTGATAGCCCGAGAAGAGGAACATCAGCCCGAGCACGACCAGCACGAGGCCGATCACGATCGCCGCGGCGTACTTGATCGAATTCGGCCACGCCATGACGACGATGCCGAGACCGATGGTGATGACGGACTGGATGAGGAGGCTTCCGCGCCCCATCTCCTTGGGAAGCATGAACGACACGATCAGTCCGAGAATGCCGGTGATGACGAAGTCGAGGCCGATGAGCCAGACGATCGTGGTGATTGCGGCACTCGACCAGAAGATGAGGGCGAGACCGATGCCGAGATTGATGAGGCCGCGGAGCAGCAGCAGGCCCCAGTACGAGCCGGTCCGGTGGGTGGTCACCGCTTCGGCGGACTGTCCGAATCCGGAGATCACGAACAGGATGCCGAGGATCACGGCAACGACGCGTTCGGTGAGACTGGGCCAGGCGAGGAGCACGACGCCGGCGCCGAGACTCACGAGTCCGAGGCTGTAGGCGGTGATGCGGGACCCGCGCAGCAGGTCCATGGTGGATTGATCTTCAGTGGCCATGAGGCCCCCCTTTGTTTGGTCTTGAACTGCCCGCAAGGCTATGACCGGCCCGGATGGGGGCCGGGGATGCCCGGGGGCGGGGCCGATACGGCGGGGCTACGATCGGCCGTTCACGTCGGTGTGGTTCGCGTCGATGAATCCTCAGGAGTTGCGGGTGCCCGACTCGTTCACCCATCTACATCTGCATACGGAATTCTCGATGCTCGATGGAGCGGCGCGGGTGGGCGATGTCGTCGCGGCGGCGGTGGCCGACGGACAGCCGGCCGTGGGAATCACCGATCACGGCAACATGTACGGCGTTCTGGATTTCTACCGTGCGGCCAAGGACCAGGGCATCAAGCCCATCATCGGAACCGAGCTCTATCAGGCCTATGACCATCGCACCGAGCGGCCATCGCGGCGGGGCCGCATGGACGATTCCGGTGGTGAGGCCGAGGGTGGGCGCAAGGCGTACTACCACCTCACGACCTTGGCCGAGAATGCGATCGGCTACAAGAACCTGATCCAGCTCTCGAGCCGGGCCTATCTCGAGGGCTATTACATGAAGCCCAAGGTCGACTGGGAACTCCTCGAGGCCCATCACGAGGGAATCATCGCCAGTACCGGCTGCCTCGGTGGTCAGGTCCTCCAGGCCCTCATGAACGGCGACGAGCGGGCCGCCCTCGAGAAGGCAGCCAGACTCCAGGACATCTTCGGCAAGGACAACCTCTTCGTCGAGATCCAGGATCACGGCATCCCGGAACAGCGCACGACAAATCCGCAGTTGTTCGAGATCGCCCGCAAGATCGGTGCGCCCCTTCTGGCCACCAACGACAGCCACTACACGCACCAGCACGATGCGGTCTCCCACGACGCACTTCTTTGCGTGCAGACCGGCTCGCTCATGAGCGATCCCGATCGCTTCAAGTTCCACGGTGATCAGCACTACCTGAAGAGCGCCGCCGAGATGCGTCATCTCTTCTCGGAGGTTCCCGAAGCCTGCGACAACACGCTCTGGATCGCCGAGCGCTGCAACGTCGAGATCGAGTTCGGCAATCCGCAACTACCGAACTTCCCGCTTCCCGAGGGATTCGCGGACGACGGTGAATACTTGCGCCATCTCACGTTCGAAGGCGCTCGCCAACGATGGGGCGACGCCCTGCCGGACCATGTCACCGAGCGGCTTGCCTACGAACTCAAAGTCATCGCCGACATGGGCTTCAGCTCTTATTTCCTGATCGTCTGGGATCTCATCAAGCACGCGCGCGACGGCGGCATCCGCGTCGGTCCCGGTCGAGGCTCGGCCGCCGGTTGCGCCGTGGCGTACACGCTTCGCATCACCGATCTCGATCCGATCAAATACGACCTGCTGTTCGAACGCTTCCTGAACCCGAGCCGCGTGTCGATGCCCGACATCGACATGGACTTCGATTCGCGTTACCGCGACGAGATGATCCGTTATGCGGCGGAGAAGTACGGGCGCGATCACGTCGCCCAGATCGTGACGTTCTCCACGATCAAGGCCCGTGCCGCGGTTCGCGACGCCGCCCGCGTGCTCGGTTACCCCTATGCCGTCGGCGACAAGGTCGCCAAGGCGATGCCGCCGCTGGTGATGGGTCGGGACACGCCTCTCTATGCCTGCCTCGAGGAGCATCCGAAGTTCGCGGACGGATACAAGATGGCGGCCGATCTGCGCGAGATGTACGCCAACGACAACGATGCCCGCCAGGTCATCGAGGTGGCCAAGGGGCTCGAAGGACTGCGCCGCCAGGACGGCATCCACGCCGCCGCCGTGGTGATCACCAAGGAGCCCCTCACCGAATACCTGCCGATCCAGCGCAAACCCGAGGCCGGCTCCGATCCGGAACTCGCCCCGGTTGTGACGCAGTACGAGATGCACGGTGTCGAGGATCTCGGTCTGCTCAAGATGGATTTCCTCGGCCTACGCAACCTCGATGTCATCACCGACACCATCGCGATGCTGACCCGCACACAGGGCATCACCGTCGACATCGACAACGTGGCCCTCGACGACGACCTCACGCTGCAGATGTTGCGCAACGGCGATTCCATCGGGGTGTTCCAGCTCGAAGGTGGTCCCATGCGGGCGCTGATGCGCTCGCTGGCACCGACCTCGTTCGAGGACATCGCCGCCCTTGTCGCCCTGTACCGACCGGGCCCGATGGCCGCCAACATGCACAACGACTACGCCGATCGGAAGAACGGTCGAAAGACGATCGACTATCTGCACGACGATCTGTCGGAGTTGCTGGGGGACACCTACGGCCTGATGATCTATCAGGAGTCGGTGATGCGCGTTGCGCAGAAGTTCGCCGGCTATTCGCTCGCCGACGCCGACAACCTCCGGAAGGCGTGCGGCAAGAAAGTCCGCGAGCTCATCGTCAAGGAGCGCCAGAAATTCGTCGATGGCTGCGAGGCGACCGGCTACGGATCGGCCATCGGTACCGCATTGTTCGATGTCATCGAGCCGTTCGCCGACTACGCATTCAACAAGAGCCACAGCTACGGCTACGGGCTCATTGCCTATCAGACCGCCTATCTGAAGGCCCACTATCCGGTCGAGTACCTCGCTGCGCTCCTGACGAGCGTGAAGCAGAACCTCGACAAGGCGGCGATCTACCTCAACGAATGTCGACAGATGGGCATCGAAGTTCTGGTTCCCGACGTCAACGTTTCCGAGAGCGATTTCAGCGCGTTCGACAAACCGGATGGAACCCGGGCGATCGCATTTGGTATGTCGGCTGTGCGCAATGTCGGCGAGGGACTCGTCGGGCACATCATCTCCGAACGTTCCGACCGCGGTCCCTTCGTCGACTTCTACGATTTCTGCGATCGGGTCGACACGACGGTGCTCAACAAGCGCACGATCGAGTCGCTCATCAAGGCGGGTGGCTTCGATTCGATGGGCTACAGCCGCAAGGGCCTTCTCGGTTTCTACGACAAGATCATCGACGACACGGTGGCTCGTCGACGCAAGGAATCCGAAGGTCAGTTCGATCTGTTCTCCATCGCCGACGAGGGTGAAGTGCCGGGGACGATCTCGGGAACGCGTCATGTGATCCCGGAAGAAGATTTCGACAAGCGTCAGCGGCTCACGTTCGAGCGCGAGATGCTCGGCCTCTACGTTTCCGACCATCCGCTCATGGGAGCCGAAGCCTCGTTGCGTCGGCGTACCGAATGTTCGCTCGCCGATCTCGAAGGCGTCGAAGACGGCTCGATGCGCGTCGTGGGCGGACTCGTCACCTCCCTCCAGCGGAAATGGACCCGAAAGGGCGATCTCATGGCGGTCTTCGTGCTCGAGGATCTGCAGTCGTCGGTCGAGGTGATGGTGTTCCCGAAGACCATGCAGAACTACGGCCACCTGCTGGAAGACGATGCCATCGTGATTCTCAAGGGTCGGGTCGACACCCGCGACGATCAGCCGAAGCTGATGGCGATGGATCTCGAGCGGTTCGAGCCGGTCACCGACGGAGCACCTCCGGTCCACATCAACCTGGCAGCGTCTGCTCTCAGCGACGACCTGCTCGCCGATCTGAAGTCGTTGTTGACGGACCATTCCGGTGAATCCCAGGTATTCCTGCACATCGGAGAACGTCAGGTTCTGCGATTGCCGGACGACTTCAATGTCTCCGCCACGACAGGGCTACTTGCCGAACTCCGGGTCCTGCTCGGACCCGAAGCGATTTCCGCGTAGGTCCGTCAGCGCGGAATCACTCGAGTTTCGAGAGACTCGCTTCGACGCGCACCCGAACTTCGGGATCGAGCGGATGCATGTCGAGAACGCGTCGGTATTCGCGCCGAGCCTGCGCCGGCCGATCGGTGACGAAGTACGCGTAGCCGAGGAGATGGCGGAGCTTGGCTTCGCCGGGGTCGGGGGAGTCGCTGCGACCATGGGCCCGGCGCCACGCGGACTGGAGAAGAAGGCCGCGTTCCAGATGGGGAATCGCCTCCTCGGGCCGACCGAGTTCGAGCAGTGACTGTCCGAGCGCCAATTCGAGGGCCGGACGCCACTGGCCTTCATCCCCGTCGGATTGGGCTCCGAGGAGGGCCGGCCCGTTGGCGGCGACCGTCTCCCATTTTCCCTTGCTGTATGCGTCGAGTGTGGCCCGGACCCCTTTGGGGCCTTGGATGATCCGGGTTCGGCCGCTTCCCTTGCGGAGCATGAGAACCCAGAAAACGCCGAGTCCCAGCGCTGCGAGAATCGATCCGATGAGGGCCACGAGGTCCGACCCTATCGGGCGGAGTTGCGCCCGGCGGCTGCAGAGGCTGGACTGGTGCTTCGCTTTTATCTGTCTCAGGGGCTGTTCAAACACATGGCTATCGAGGTCGTTACCAAAGATTGCACCCAGCTCAGCGATGCTGATCTGGCCGAAATGGCCGACATCTGTGCTGACGGCCCGAGCCGGTTCGAGGTCGGTCTGCTCTCGAAGCAGACAGAAGCGTGGGTTCTTGTCACACTTGCCCGCGACGCAGGACTCAAGGGTTTCTCGTTCTGCACCCTCGAGCGCATCGGCGGAACTCCCAGCGTCCTGGTCGGTCTTGCCTCGGTGCGTCGCACCGCCAAACGGAATTCGATCCTCAAGGCGATCATGCACGACCAGTTCAAGCGCTCCGTGATGGCCTTCCCCGACGAGGATGTTCTTGTCGGAACCCGATTCACCTCGGCTGCCGGTTTCGAGGCGTTCAAGACGCTCGACGACATCGTTCCCCGTCCCGACCACAAGGCAACGGGCGAAGAGCGTGCATGGGGACGACGACTCGCCAAGCGTTTCGGAATCGACTCCAGCTCGTACAACGACCAGATCTTCACCGCGACCGGCGACAACTCGTTCCCGTTGTCGCTCGATCATGAATCGCTCGAGCCGGACAAGTTCGATCCCGAGGTTGTCGCATTGTTCAAGGGCGTCAACGCGAAGCGCGGCGATTCCGTCATCGCCTTCGGCTGGGCCATGGCCGAGGATCTCGCCAAGCTCAAGTAGGACACTTCGCGCCGTGACCACTTTCCCGGCAGGCGCGTGATGGAATTCGCAGACGTTGTCCGCTCTCGGAGCATGGTTCGGTCGTTCGAGGCGACTCCGGTTCCGCACGACGTGTTGCAGCGCGTGCTTTCGCTGGCCTCGAAGGTCCCGGCCGCGGGCAATACGCAGGGACTCGACCTCGTGGTGCTCGAGGGGGAGCAGACCCGGCGCTACTGGGACGCGAGTCTCGCTCCGGAACGGCGCAGGTCGTTTCCCTGGCCGGGACTGCTCGATGCTCCCGTCCTGATCATCCCCGTCGGAAATCCCCGTGCGTATGTCGAACGCTATGGCGAAGACGACAAGAAGAGGACCGGACTCGGCAACGACGAGGGCGCCTGGTCGGTTCCCTACTGGTACGTCGACACGGCCTTCTCCGCGATGGTCGCCTTGCTGGCGTCCATCGACGAGGGACTCGGTGCGCTCTTCTTCGGCCAGTTCGAGCACGAACCGGCGATCAAGGAAGCACTCGGGATCCCGGCCGACCGGCGACCGGTCGGGACGATCGCTCTCGGGTATCCGAAGGCTGA
>CAEZUP010000079.1_pt1 | contig 10725 bp, 7 predicted proteins | sample 7264511 | NCBI WGS metagenome assembly CAEZUP01 (sample SAMEA6813833, study PRJEB35770) | uncultured Microthrixaceae bacterium | biome: Freshwater; feature: Freshwater reservoir; material: water | place: Czech Republic | collected 2016-04-20 | depth 0.5m m
AGCCGCTGTCGTTCTGTGGGCCTTGCCGATCTACGACCTCGTGTTCGGCGAGCACAACCTCTGGTACATCTTCGCCGGGCCGGGCGGTGACGTTCCGGCGAAGGATTTCGGCCTCGGCGGGTTGATGGCGGGGCTCGTTCACATCCTCTCGCTCGCTCCGGGAACACAGGGACTCCATTTCGGTCCCGCGAGTCCGTTTCTGCCGAATGAGCCGGTCACCATCGTGCAGGCCGCCATCGCCGCGATCGGACTCGGTCTCGGAATCCTCGCCATCCGGTCATGGCGGTTGCGACCGTTCGCCGCCGCCTGCGCTGCAATCGGGTTGGCGGGGCTCGTCGTCACCGGTTCGGCACTGGCGCTGGGCAGTTCGGCGTTCCTGCCGTATCTGTTGTTCCCGGTCATCGCCCTCGGGCCGCTCGTGTGGCTCGGCGGGATCATCAACCTCGGAGCGCTCATTGCCGATCGCCGCGAGGTCGGTTCCCGTCCGATGGTGCACGTCGTTGCCGGCGTTGTGCTTGTCGGCGTCGCGCTGACATTCGGTGTTCTGTCGACGTTCGGCCTTCCGACGAATTCGCTCGTCGCGCAGTACAGCGACGCCGATACCCAGGAACTTGTCGGTCAGATCCGGGAGAACTGTGCCGAGTTGCCCCAGCGTCCTGTTGTCGAGGTGCAGGACACCGTCGAGTGGCTCAACGCGATCTCGATAGCGGAGGCCATCGACTCGTGCGACAGCGCCGAACCCCCGGTGTTCATCGGATTCACCGGATTCGTCGCCGGACCGTCGTATCAGGCCGAAGCGGGCGCGATCCCGAATGTCTACGTGGTCGCCGAGGGCGAGATCATCTTCCCGGCGCGGAAGATCGCCGGAGCGGGCAACACGATGATCGTGGTGCTCATCTGGGATCGACCGTGACCGAATCGGACGTCGTTTCCTTCTGTCGGATCTGCAACGCGATGTGCGGAATCGTTGCGACCGTCGACGACGGTCGGGTTATCCGCATCCGGGGCGACGAGTCACATGCGTTGTCGCGCGGATACACCTGTCCGAAGGGACGGGCGCTCGGGGTCATGCATCATCATCCTCTTCGACTCGATCATCCGCAGGCGGCATCGCCGGCGGACCCGGAAACGGGATTGCGATCATTGCTGGCGACCTCATGGGACGAATCGCTCGACGACATCGCCGAGATCGTGCGCTCGGTCATCGGGGAATCGGGTCCGGACGGGATCGGCATGTACCTCGCCTCCGGTTCTGCATTCGACACGAACGGAAGGCGGGCGGCGGAGCGATTCCTCTCGAAGACGGGTTCGCTCCAGAAGTACACGGCAACGACGATCGACACGCCATGCAAGCCGCTCGTGGCAGAGCTTGTCGGTGGTTGGTCCGGACTCACGCCGGTGTGGGACCACGAACATTCGAAGCTACTGATCCTCTTCGGTTCGAACCCTGTTGTTTCGCATGGCCACTCGAACGCGATTCCCGATCCGGTTCGGCGTCTGCGCGACTTTCAGGATGCAGGTGGCCGGATCGTCGTGGTCGATCCCCGTCGGACGGAAACGGCGGCACTGGCCGATGTCCATCTCGATGTGCGGCCAGGCTCCGATGCGATGGTGCTCGGATTTCTGGTGCGGGCGTTGCTCGACGAAGCACGGATCGACAAAGCACGGATCGACGAGGTGCGCGACCGTGCGGTTGGTGTCGACGAGTTGGTCGCCGCAGTGGCGCCGTTCACGCTCGCGTTCGCCGTCGAACATACGGGCCTGTCGGAAACGCAACTCAGGGAACTTTTGGACGATGTGCGCAGTGCCGGCCGGATCTCGGCGCTCTCGGGTACGGGCAGTTCGATGAACGCAACGGCGAACGTCGCGGAGTGGTTGCTGTGGGCGCTGCACATCGTCACCGATTCCTATGACAAACCCGGCGGCATGTGGTTCAACCCCGGCTACCTGATGCAGCTCGACTCGCGCGATTGGCAACCGTCGGACGGTCGGGCCGAACCGGGACCGGCGAGTCGCCCGGAACTTCCCCGACGCTTCGGCGAGTATCCGTGTTCGGGGCTGGTCTCCGAGATCGAGTCCGGAAACATACGCGTGCTGTTCGTTGTCGGAGGCAATCCGGTGACGGCGCTTCCGGACAGGAAAAGGACCGAAGCGGCGCTCGCGTCACTCGACGCGCTGATCGTTCTCGATGTCGTCGAAACGGAGACGACGCGGTTCGCGACCCACGTGATTCCTGTCGCAGGACAGCTCGAGCGGGGTGACCTCACGTGGCTGCTCGACTCGTACCAACTCTCGGTGGCCGCCCAGTACACACCTGCGGTTGTTGCTCCGGGAGCGGATCGTCGTCCGGTCTGGAAGGTGTTCGCCGAACTGGGGGAGCGGCTCGACCTCGACGTCCTGCCGCGCGGATTCACGTCCGACAACGCGACCGACGAGTCGTTGTTCGGGCCGATTCTCGCCAGGAGTCGAACCGATGTCGATACCGTCCTGTCCTCTCCCCACGGTGTCGTCGAGTCCGGAGCGGTGTTCGGTTGGGTGACGGAGCGGGTGCTGCCCGATGGCAAGTGGCGAATAGCTCCGTTCGAACTGATCGCCCAGTGCGACGAGCTGACGGGCGGTGGCCCGTACTCGCCTGCGCCCGAATCGTCAGCCGAGTTCGTGTTCGATCGATTACTGCTGCTTCCGCAGCGGCGGATGCGCACGATGAACTCACAGTTGCGCGATGTTGCTGCTCCCGGCGGCAGGACCGAGATGCCGACGATCGTCATGTCTCCTGCTGATGCTCATGCAAGGGGCATCGCCGATGGTGATCAGGCGAAGGTCGAATCCGATTTCGGAATCACCTTCGGCGAGGTGGCCGTCGACGAGAAGATGCAATCGGGATCGATCGGGATGCCGCATGGATGGTCTGCGCCCGATGTGGGTCGATTGACGAGCGCCGACACCGGAATCGATCCACTCACCGGAATGGTTCTGCAATCGGGTCTGCGCGTATCGGTCGAGAAATTACCGAATTGAGGCTGGTTGGTTCCGGGCGGCGCCGAGGCTCGGGCCCTTACGCGACAACGGACCCCCGAGGGGGTCCGTTGTTTCTGTGGAGCGGGTGAAGGTAATCGAAACCTCGTAGCCGACTTGGAAGGACGGTGCTCTACCATTGAGCTACACCCGCAGAAGTTGTCAGGTTATCGCCTGTTGAAGGCCACCGCGACCATCATCTGGAGGCGAGACCATCCAGGGCTGCACCCGAGGATCCCGGATCCGGGGGATCCCAAGCCGAGCCACCGGTGCGCCCACCGAGTTCCGGACACTCGCCGGCGAATGTTCCCCACGAGCATTCCCAACCGGGAACCACCCAGTTGTGGAGCATCCACACGGAATCCATGGCGCTCTTGCGCCCGCCGCGGTCACGGCACTCGTCATCGGTCAGTGCCTCTCCGCCCACGACGAGCGTTCCCTTGATGCACAGGCCGCCATTGCTGTTGTGCTGATGCCAGCGATCGTTCGCACCTGCGAATCCCGTCGGTTCACCACCGGGACTCCATACGAGATAGCTCAGGCCGACGATCTTCGATGTCGGAGCGGTGCCGTCGTAGAGCAGCTCCGAGGGATAGGCGGGGTCGAACGAGACGATGTATCGGGGGTTCGTGTAGTGGGCTCCGATGCAGGGCACGAAGCCGACCGACTTCCTGAAACCGGCGGCCTCCGCGTCGGCGACCGTCGGATAACGAAGGGCGGCCTCCCGGGCGAGGACCTGCTGTGCCGCCAACTCGTCGCGTTCGGTCTGGCTGAGTGCCACCTGTTCGGTCGGACCCCGGTGGCTGTGGCCCTCGGCGTCGAGTGTCACCTGTCCCGGTGATGCCGCCGGACCGGACAACTCGCATGCGGTCAACCCGGTGAGGACGGAATTCTCGGAATGTCCGTGATCGGTGCCGGCATGGGCAGCGGTGTAGGTCGGGGTGAGCATGACCGCTCCGATGAGGATGGCGGCGCCGGAGACGAATCCGGTGACGGCGCCGGTACCGATCCTGTCGCGCACCGGTCGATCGAGGAACTTCGGGGCCAGCAGGGAGAGGGCCCCGAGGGCGACGACTCCGAATCCGAGAGCGACACAGACAACATCGGGGGTCGAGACCGACTCGCTGCGGAGTGTCTCCGGGCCCACAGGCAACCCGACGGTCCGGGAGATGATCCAGGTGGCGATGACCCCGAGGTTCAGGGCGATCGCCGAGGCCCAGACCCACCGACGGGGTCGGTTCACCAAGAGAATGGCAAAGGCGATCTGGGCGGCACCGACGGCGATGAAGAACCAGCCGTGGGCCCAATCCTCTTCGAGATGATGGGGCGCATAGCCGAGGTGCACGGCGCCGGCGGTGGCGGAGAACACCGCGGCGATCCACCGGACGTATCGTCCGATGGTCACCGGGGTGCTCGCTGTCGTCTCTGCCGTATCGCGTGCGGTTTCCATTGGTGAATCCACGTCACCCCTAAAAATTGCCTGGTCGGGGAAGGGAGATTCGAACTCCCGGCCTCCTGCTCCCAAAGCAGGCGCGCTACCAAGCTGCGCCATTCCCCGGCGGGGTAATGGTAGCTGTCGTTGTGAGGGCCACCCGCGGCGGCCGATTCGGGGTCAGGTTCGGGATGTTTGGGCAGGTCGGCACAGGGTGCACGAGCCGGGGGATTGCGCCGGTACACTCGCCTTCTTGTGAATGCCACCGTCGAAGCCCTAGAGGGCAACAAAGTCAAGCTCTCGGTCGTAGTCGATGAGCAGGAATTCGAAACGGCAGTCGATGCCGCGTTCAAGAAGATCGCGCACGAGGTGAAAGTTCCGGGCTTCCGTCCGGGCAAGGCACCCCGTCGTCTTCTTGAGACACGTCTCGGCGCCGGAGCAGGCCGCGCTCAGGCCCTCAACGATTCGCTGCCCGACTATTACTCGGAGGCCGTCCGCGTCAACGAAGTCGATGTGATCGCTCCTCCGGAGATCGAGATCACCGCCGGTCAGGACGCAGGTCCCGTGACGTTCGAAGCGATCGTCCTGGTTCGGCCGATCATCACCGTGAGCGGCTACGCCGAGATCACGGTCGAGATCCCCAACCCGGATGCGGTCGACGAAGAGGTCGACGCCCAGCTCGAGCGGGTACGCAACCAGTTCGCCGAACTCGAGGTTGTCGAACGTGCCGCCGGTGAAGGCGATTACGTCACGATCGACATCGAAGGCAGCCAGGAGGGCGAGGTCCTCGATGGTCTCGTCGCCAGCGCCTATCTCTACGAGATCGGCACCGCCGGGATCGTCCCCGAACTCGATGTCGAACTCGCAGGCGTCAGCGCCGGCGACACCCGTTCGTTCGACGCCGTCCATCCCAACGGCGAAGAGGAGGGTCCCCTCCACTTCGAGGTGACCGTCACCGAGGTCAAGGCCAAGGTCCTCCCCGAACTCGACGACGAACTTGCCATACAGGCGTCCTCGTTCGAGACGGTTGCCGAATGGCGCACCGATCTCGTGACCCGCATGTCGCAGGTCAAGAAGGCACAGTCCCAGATGGCCGTGCGCGAAAAGATCGGCGAAGCCCTCGCCGAACTCGTGCTCGACGATCTCCCCGAACCGCTCGTCGCCGCCGAGATGCAGGAGCGTCTCCAGGACATGGCGATGCGCCTCCAGGCTCAGGGCCTCACACTCGAGCAGTGGCTCCAGTTCTCGGGTACCGAGACCGAGCAGTTCCTCGAAGACCTCAAGTCCACGGCAGAACGCTCGGCCAAGGTCGATCTCGCCCTTCGGGCCATCGCCGTCGCCGAGTCGATCGAGGCACTCGACGTCGATCTCGAAGAAGAGTTCGATGCCGTTGCCGAACGGGTCCAGCAGCCCGCCGACGTCGTGCGCGATCAGTTGACCGAAGCCGGGCACATGCCGGCCCTGCGTGTCGACATCGCCAAGCGCAAGGCGCTCGACTGGCTCACCGAGAACGTCGCAATCGCCGACGAGTCCGGAACAAAAATCTCGTTCGCCGATCTCGCACTGGCCGAGGAAGACGACGACACTGCTCTGGCCGAGGCCGTCCTGGCCGACGCTGAACCGACCCCGTCCGAGGAGGGGTAACACACGTGAACGCAACGACTGGGCTCAGTGGCCTGCAGATCAGCAACTACATCCCGAACCCATCGGTTCTGTATGAAACCAGCCGTGGCCAGACGATCCAGGCGGATCTCTACTCCCGCCTGCTCAAGGAAAACATCATTTTCCTCGGCACGCCGATCGACGACACTGTCGCCAATCTCGTGTGCGCGCAGTTGCTCCATCTCGAATCGGAAAACCCCGATCGCGACATCAACATCTACATCAACAGCCCGGGTGGCGATATCACCGCCCTGTTCGCGATCTACGACACGATGCAGTTCGTCAAGCCCGACATCACCACGATCTGCTTCGGTCAGGCCGCTTCGGCTGCAGCCGTGTTGCTCGCGGCGGGTACGCCGGGCAAGCGCATGGCCCTTCCGCACGCTCGGGTGCTGATCCACCAGCCGTACGCCGGTGCCCAGGGTCAGGCCACCGACATCGAACTGGCGGCCAAGGAAATCCTGCGCATGCGAAGCCTTCTCGAAGAGGTTCTCGCCGGACATACCGGACAGACCCAGGAAAAGATCCACCGCGACACCGACCGCGATTTTGTGATGTCGGGCGAAGAAGCCAAGGAGTACGGAATCATCGACGAAGTGATTTCGACCCGACAGCTCGCCGACAACAGCGGTCCGATCACGGCCGTTCGCTGAAGCGTCCGGAACTCATTCGAAGCGGGGGGAATCCAACGTGGCGAAATTCGGTGATGGTGGCGAGCTCCTCAAATGCTCGTTCTGCGGCAAGTCGCAGAAGCAGGTCAAAAAACTGATCGCTGGTCCGGGTGTCTACATCTGCGACGAGTGCATCGACCTGTGCAACGAGATCATCGAGGAAGAGCTGGCGGAAACGCCTGAACTCGGCTTCGACGAACTCCCGAAGCCCATGGAGATCTTCGAGTTCCTGAACGATTACATCGTCGGACAGGATCCTGCGAAGCGCATCCTCTCGGTTGCGGTCTACAACCATTACAAGCGAATCCAGTTCGGTGCGACGAACCGCGACGACGTCGAACTCGCGAAGTCGAACATCCTGCTCATCGGACCGACCGGTTGCGGCAAGACGCTTCTTGCCCAGACGCTCGCCCGCATGCTCAATGTTCCGTTTGCGATCGCCGACGCCACGGCGCTCACCGAGGCGGGCTACGTCGGTGAAGACGTCGAGAACATCCTTCTCAAGCTGATCCAGGCCGCCGACTACGACGTGAAGAAGGCCGAAACCGGCATCATCTACATCGACGAGATCGACAAGATCGCGCGCAAGGCGGAGAACCCGTCAATCACCCGCGACGTTTCCGGTGAGGGCGTGCAGCAGGCACTCCTGAAGATCCTCGAGGGAACGACGGCATCGGTGCCGCCGCAGGGTGGTCGCAAGCATCCGCATCAGGAATTCATCCAGATCGACACGACCAACATCCTGTTCATCTGTGGTGGCGCGTTCGCCGGAATCGACAAGATCATCGAGAACCGCATCGGCAAGAAGGGCATCGGCTTCTCCGCCGAATTGCGCACAGAAGCCAAGGACATGGGCAAGCTCTACACGAGCGTGTTGCCCGAGGATCTCCTCAAGTTCGGACTCATCCCCGAGTTCATCGGTCGCCTGCCCGTCATCGGTGCCGTATCGAACCTTGACCGGGAAGCACTCGTCGAGATCCTCGTCGAGCCCCGCAACGCTCTCGTCAAGCAGTACCAGAAGTTCTTCGAATTCGAAGACGTCAAGCTCGAGTTCACACCCGAGTCGCTCGATGCAATCGCCGATCTCGCCCTTGTGCGCGGCACCGGTGCACGAGGCCTGCGGGCGATCCTCGAGGAAGTCCTCAACGGCGTCATGTACGAGTTGCCGAGCCGGAACGATGTCGAGAAAGTCGTCATCGACGCCGATGTCGTTCTCGACAAGGTCGACCCGACCCTCGTGCCCCGTGAAGCCGCACCCCGAACGAACAGGCCGCGCCGCGCCGCATCCTGACGCACCGTCACCGGATCGGAATCGATCCGTTTCCGTGTCGGTCGGGCCCCCAACATCGTGAACCTCCCCGAAGCACTGCGCTATCTCGACAGTCACATCAACCTCGAGGCATCGGCCGGGATGATCCATGGTCTCTCTCTGGACCAGATGCAGAATCTCGTGCGCGTTCTGGGTGATCCCCAGACGGCGTTCAAGGTCATCCATGTCACGGGAACAAATGGCAAGGGTTCGACCGCCCGGATGATCACGGCGCTGCTCGTCGAACACGGATTGTCGGTCGGGACCTATTCGAGTCCTCATCTCCAGAAGATCAACGAAAGGATCAGCTGGAACGGCGAGTCCATCGGCGACGAACAACTCGCCGAAGTGATCACCGAACTTGCCCGGGTGGCGCCCCTCTCCGGGGTCACTCCGTCCTACTTCGAACTGCTCACCGCCGCGGCGTTCCAATGGTTCGCCGAGATCGCCGTCGATGTGGCGGTCATCGAAGTCGGACTTCTCGGGCGTTATGACGCGACCAACGTGGTCGACGCCGACGTGGCCGTGGTCACCAACATCGGTCAGGACCACACCGATGGAACCGGCGACTGGAAGGTCGCCATCGCCTCGGAGAAGGCCGGCATCATCAAGCCGGATTCGTTTCTCGTCCTGGGCGAGCCCGATACATCACTGCATCCGGTGTTCGCCGCCGAAGGCCCCCGAGGTACATGGACACGCGGGATCGACTTCGACGTTGTCGGTGACCAACCGGCGCTGGGTGGCCACCTGGTCGATTTCCGCACACCGCTCGGAACCCTCGACGATGTGTATCTCCCGCTTCACGGCGAGCATCAGGCCGAGAATGCGGCGCTGGCCATCGCGGCGGTCGAAGCGTTCTTCGATCGTCCGCTCGAACTCGACATCGTGCAAGCCGCTCTGGCGGGAGTCACCATGCCGGGCCGGTTCGAGGTCATGGCCTACGGCCCGCTCGTGGTGATCGACGGCGCGCACAATCCCGAAGGGGCGAGAGCGGCGTTGGCCACCCTCGAGAATGAATTCGATGTCGCCGGGCGACGGGTGCTGGTTGTCGGCATGCTCGGCGGTCGCGATCCGGTTCAGATGCTCGAGGAACTCGGCACCCGACAGGCTGATCTGTTGATCGCCTGCACCCCGTCGAGTCCGCGTGCGATGAGTGGCGCCGACCTTGCCGCCATCGGTCGTGCGATGGGCGTGATGACCGAGCAGATCGATGATGTCGCCACGGCGGTGCAACGGGCGCTCGACGTCTCCACCGAAGAAGACGTGGTGTTGATCGCCGGATCGCTCTACGTCGCCGGGGCGGCTCGCACGGCACTGGAATCGCCTCGAACCTGATCGCTCCTCTACATTGACGGGTCCTATGGATCGCACCCTTGTTCTCGCCAAGCCTGACGCCGTCGAACGCGGCCTCGTCGGGGAAATCATCAGCCGTTTCGAACGCCGCAACCTGACACTGGTCGCCGCCGAGCTCCAGTCGATCGACAAAGCCACCGCCGAGAAGCATTACGGCGAGCACTCCGACAAGCCGTTCTTCGGTGAATTGGTCGATTTCATCACCCGCGGTCCGGTTATGGCCCTTGTGGTCGAAGGCCCCGAGGACACCTGGAAGGTCGTTCGCACCATGATGGGTGCGACGAACCCCCGCGATGCGGCTCCGGGCACGATCCGTGGCGATCTGGGCATCCTCTTCACCGAGAACCTGATCCACGGAAGCGACAGCCTCGAGGCTGCCCAGCGCGAGATCGGGATCTTTTTCCCCAATCTGTAGTTTGTGATCCGGTGACGGAGCACTAACCTCAGCTCAGGTCGGGGTGTGCGGATGGTGGTCATCCGCGCTTTCATTGCTTCTTCGTCGCATCTTTCTCCGCATAGAGCTCCATCGGGAGGCTCACCTCATGGCTGGAAATCTTTTCTCTTCGTTCTCCTCGTCGCTCTCGAATTCGATCGCGTCCCGTTCGTCGTTGTCGAACATCGTCGGACGCGACATGGCGGTCGATCTCGGTACCGCGAACACGCTCATCTATGTGCGTGGTGAAGGCATCGTCCTGAACGAGCCATCGGTGGTGGCCATCAACATCAAGGACGGTCGTCCGGTTGCGGTCGGTATCGAAGCCAAGCGGATGATCGGGCGCACTCCGGCGCACATTCAAGCCATCCGGCCGCTGAAAGACGGCGTGATCGCCGATTTCGACATCTGCGAGAAGATGCTTCGCTACTTCATCCAGAAGGTCCACACCTCCAAGTGGGCCAAGCCGCGCATGGTCATCTGTGTTCCTTCGGGTATCACTCCCGTCGAACAGCGTGCCGTGCAGGAGGCCGCCGAATTCGCCGGCGCCCGCAAGCCCGCCTACATCATCGAAGAGCCCATGGCTGCCGCCATCGGCGCCGGTCTACCGGTGCAGGAACCGACCGGAAACATGATCGTCGACATCGGTGGCGGAACCACCGAGGTGGCGGTCATCTCGCTTGGTGGCGTGGTCACATCACAGTCGGCCCGCGTCGGCGGTGACGAGATCGATCTCGCCATCATCAATTACATCAAGAAGGAATACAGCCTTGCGCTCGGCGAGCGCACGGCCGAGGAAGTCAAGATGGCACTGGGTTCGGCCTGGCCGCTCGAGATCGAACTGCACGCC
>CAEZUP010000080.1_pt1 | contig 10640 bp, 7 predicted proteins | sample 7264511 | NCBI WGS metagenome assembly CAEZUP01 (sample SAMEA6813833, study PRJEB35770) | uncultured Microthrixaceae bacterium | biome: Freshwater; feature: Freshwater reservoir; material: water | place: Czech Republic | collected 2016-04-20 | depth 0.5m m
CATCGACGTCCGCGATCCCGGCCTCTTCGAGATCTTTGCCGAGCATCCTCCGGAAGTGGTGTTCCACCTTGCCGCGCAGGCCGATGTTCGGGTGTCGGTTGCACGACCGCTCTTCGATGCCGACGTGAACGTGATGGGTGCATTGAACGTGATCGAATCGGCGCGCAAATGTGGATCCCGCAAGGTCGTCGTGGCCTCCAGTGGCGGAACCATCTATGGCGAACCCGCTCCGGAAGCACTTCCCGTCGACGAGACTCATCCGCAGCGACCCGTGTCCCCATACGGGGTGGCCAAGAAGGTCGTCGACGATTATCTCTACGCCTTCCGGGCCCTGCACGGCACCAATTTCGCAGCGTTGGCTCTGGCCAACGTCTACGGCCCCCGTCAGGACCCGCATGGCGAGGCCGGCGTTGTGGCGATTTTCGCCGGTCGACTTCTTGCCGGTGAACCATGCACGATCTTCGGTGACGGAAAACAGACCCGCGACTTCGTCTACGTGGATGATGTGGTCGACGCATTCGTGCGGGCGGCGGATCGTGGCACCGGAGTTCTCTGCAATATCGGTACCGGCGTCGAAACTTCGGTGAACCGGCTGTACCAAGCCATGGCCGATGCCGCCGACGTGAAGACACCGGCGTCACATGCGCCGGCCCGGACAGGAGAACTGGCCCGGAGTGCGCTGAATCCCGGCCTCGCGGCACGGGAACTCGGCTGGGCGCCGACAACCTCACTCGATGATGGGACGGCTTCAGTACTTGCCTGGTTCGGCGAGCGGGTCTAGCGGAAGAGATCGTCCTGCGGTCGGCGGACGATCTCCTCGCTGACGCTTCCTGTACGCATCCATTCGGGATCGATTCCCCGCACGACGGCAACAGGAATCCCGGTGGACTTTCCCATCACGAGTTCGGCGGCGGCCGCGATCTCGTCGACGACGGCAACTTCCGTCACCTGCATCTCGCGGCCGAGCGCGTCGGGAGTCCCGCGCAGATCGACCACTCCGGCGATACCGGCACAGCCGATGGCGACGTCGGTGACGCCGCGTCGCCAGGTGCGTCCGAATGTGTCGGAGATGACAACTCCGACGTCGACTCCGGCGAGATGGCGAAGGCGATCGCGGATGCGACGGGCGGAGCGATCCGAATCGACCGGCAGTAGAGCCGCCCAGCCACGTTCCACGTTGGAGAGGTCGATGCCGGCATTGGCGCACACGAAACCGTGGACGGTTTCGCTGATGATCAACTCGCCGCGTCGGCGAAGAATTCGCACCGATTCCCGTTCGACGAGCGGCTTGTGGCTCAGCGGGTCATCGGGGTCGACGGCCACGAGTCGGTCTTCGGCCTTCGAAACGATCTTCTGTGTCACGACAATGACGTCGCCATCGACGAGCGCGGTGTCATTGCCGGCGAGTGCGGACTCGGCGATGAGGGTGGCGACATCGTCGCCGACCTTCACCTCCGGAATACCTTCGAGTCCGAAGACGGTGAGTCGGCTCATGAATTCCCTCTCATCGCATCGAGGATCGATTGTCCGAGCTCTGCGGCAAGCGCTGGTGTCTTCATGACGGTCGGTGTTACGACACAGCGCATTCCGAGCGCTTCGATCTCGGGGGCATGGGCAGCATCGGCGACGTCGATCACGAATGTTCCGGAGAACTCCCGGTAGAGGCGGGCGACTCCAACCACCGACGCCTCGTGGCCGAGTTCGGTGAGCATCCTGTCGGCCGGACCCTTGAGTGCGGCGCCGGCCACGATGGGAGAGATGGCGATCACCTGCGAGCGGCGGGCCGAAACCGCCTCTCGGACACCGGGAATGGCCAGAACCGGCTCGATGGAGACGATGGGGTTCGAAGGAGCGACGATGATGAACTCGGAATCGCATATCGACTCGATCACGCCCGGCGAGGGGCGGGCATCGGCGACACCGGCGATGCGTACGGACGACACGGGCACGCCGTGATGGCGCTGGACGAAGTATTCCTGGAAGCTGATCTCGGTACCCGCCGGGAGCGGGGGAGTGTCGGTGCCCTCGGGATCGTCTTCGGCGAGCGTGACCATGGTTCGCAACGGATCGCACGAGGCGGGAAGGATCGACAGTTCGAGATTCCAGGCGGAAGCGATCTCCCGGGTGATGGTGACGAGGTCGGCACCCTCGGCGAGACGCTGGGTGCGGTAGAGGTGGGTGCCGAGGTCGCGGTCGCCGAGTCCGAACCAGCTGACGCCGCCGTACATGTCGAGCATCGACCGTGCTTGCCAGGACTCATCGACGAGTCCCCACCCTGTCTCGGGGTTGATGGCCCCGGCGAGTGTGTAGGTGACCGTGTCGAGATCGGGCGAGATGGAGAGGCCGTGGAGAACGAGATCGTCCCCGACGTTCACGATCGCCTCGAGCTCGCGCGGTGGAACAACCTGGACCAGGCCGGCGAGCAGTCGTGCTGCTCCGACTCCTCCGGCGATTGTGGTGATCACGCCGGCGCTACGCGAGGTTGCGCTGTTGGCGGGCGACGTTGTCGAGGTCGGCTTCGACCATCATGGTGACAAGGTCGACAAACGGTGTGGTCGCCTGCCAGTCGAGAATCTCCCGGGCGCGGGATGCATCGCCCACCAGGAGTTCGACCTCGGCGGGGCGGAAGAAGCGTTCGTCGATGACGACATGGTCGCTCCATTCGAGACCGACATGTCCGAATGCGACCTCGCAGAACTCCCTGACGGAATGTGTCTCGTCGGTCGAGACGACGAAGTCGCTCGGCTCGTCGCACTGAAGCATGCGCCACATGGCGTCGACGTAGTCCCCGGCGAATCCCCAATCGCGTTGGGCATCCAGGTTGCCGAGGCGGATCTCGGTGTCGAGCCCGAGTTTGATGCGGGCCACTCCGTTGGCGATCTTGCGGGTGACGAATTCGAGTCCGCGTCGCGGGCTCTCGTGATTGAACAGGATGCCCGAACTGGCGTGCATCCCGTAGCTCTCGCGGTAGTTCACGGTTATCCAGTGACCGTAGAGTTTCGCGACTCCGTAGGGACTGCGGGGGTAGAACGGTGTCGATTCCGATTGTGGAACCTCGACGACCTTGCCGAACATCTCGCTCGAGCTCGCTTGGTAGAAGCGAACGTCGTGATCGGAAAGTCGGATCGCGTCGAGTATCCGGGTCACGCCCAGGGCGGTGGTTTCACCGGTGAGAACGGGCTGACCGAAAGATGTCTGCACGAACGACTGCGCGGCGAGGTTGTAGACCTCGTCGGGCCGCTGGCTCCGCATGATCTGGATCATCGATACTTCGTCGAGAAGATCTCCGGGTACGAGTTCGATGTCGTCCTGCAGGTGACCGATGCGCTCGAAGTTGACCGTTGAACTCCTCCGGACCATGCCGATGACGTGGTAGCCCTTCGCGAGGAGGAGTTCGGCGAGGTAGGAGCCGTCCTGTCCTGTGATGCCGGTGATCAATGCACGCTTCGTCATGGGGCCGTTCCGGGAGAGAGTGTCGCAGTCATTGCCAACACGGGAATGTCCGATCATCCTACGACGAGGCGATCGGTGGAGATGTGCACATCCTCACCTGGCGATGTGTCCGCTGGTCGATCTGGTGCTCAGGTCGCGTGGGTGGAGGATCGACGCTCGTTGAGTACGTCGAGGAGCGTTGTCTCCAGCGGGATCGTGGGCTCCCAGCCGGTGGCCTCGTGCAGTTTCGTGGGGTCACCACAGAGCACAGGAGTTTCGACCGGACGTTGGAGCGCCGGGTCGGCTTCGAGAGCCATGGAATGGCGGGCCAGTGCCACGAGCCTCTCGGCGAGTTCACCGATGGCCAGATCCCGCCCGGTGCAGACGTTGTAAGCCTCTCCGGGCTTCCCGTGGAGCATGAGAAGTCGATAGGCACGCACGACGTCCCGCACATCGGTGACGTCTCGACGCGGAGTTAGATTGCCGACGGGCACGAGATCTCCGCCGTCGCGTTCGTTCTGCGCTATCCGGTCTGCGATGGCCGGAGCCACGAAGTTGGTGCTCTGTCCGGGGCCGAGGTGGTTGAAGGCCCGGACGCGGAAGATCTCGAGGCCGTAACCCAGCCACGCCTGAAGAGCCAACTGATCGGCAGCGACTTTGCTGGCGGCGTAGGGCGTGACCGGTCGGAACGGAGCGGACTCCGAGATCGGAAGATCACCCGCAGAGACTTTGCCGTAGACATCGGCACTGCTCACAGCCAGTACTCGGGGCTGGCCGTTGGCGATGCAGGCCTGCAGAAGGTTCAGCGTGCCGATGGCGTTGGCCTCGAAGCACTTCGCCGGGTCTGTCCACGATGCACCGACATCGCTCCAGCCGCCGAGGTGGTAGACGACGTCGGGGGACACGTCGGCGAGCAGATCGGCCACTGCGGGTCCATCGAGAAGATCGGGCCCCTCTGCCCGGTCGACGGCCACCACCGTGTCGCCGTTCTCGACAAGATGCGCGCACAGATGCTGACCGACGAATCCGGCTGCGCCGGTGACGAGCGCCTTCATGTGCGTTGCCTCGTATCCCCGAGTCCGAGATCCGGAACGATTTCCGGACTGTTGCGACAGCCTAGAGCAGCACTCATCGATCCTCGACGGCCCGTCGATACAGATCCGCAAGTGAGTCGACAGTTGCGTCCCAGGAGAAACGGGCGAGGCGGTCGAGGCCGGCTGCAACGATGTCGGTCGCCACGGACTCGTTGTCGAGTACGGATGAAATTGCGGCGGCGAGCGATTCGATATTGCCGACGTCGGCCCATGCGGCAGCGGCCCCCAACACTTCCGGAAGCGCGCCGGTGCTGGTCGCGACAACCGGCGTCCGGTGGGCGAGGGCCTCGAGGGGAGGGAGTCCGAAGCCTTCGTAGAGCGACGGGTACGCGAAGACGTCGGCGCCGGCGAGGAGAGCGTCGCGGTCGTCGTCGGAGACCCAACCGAGACGGACGATCCGGTCGCTGTGCTGTGCGGCAGCGACGGCTTCGGCGACCGCTTCCGCACCCCAGCCCTCGGGACCGGCGATCACAAGACGGAGGTCCGGTCTGCTGTGCGCAAGGGAATCGAACGCGGCGACGAGGGCGGGGAAATCCTTGCGGGGTTCGATCGTCCCGAGGCCGAGCACATAACGATCGGCCCCTGCGATCACACGGCCGCGCACGGCAAGGCGTTCGCAGTCGCTCGCATCGACAGGGGCGGGCGCTCCGTTGGGGATGGCGACGACTCTTGATGGGTCGGCACCGAAGTGTTCGATGACTTCCAGGGCTACGGAACCCGACACGGTGTGAATCCAGGCGCCGCGGTGTATCGCCCGGCGGACGAGTTCGGGAACGCGCAACGTGTCCGGAGTGCAGAGGTCGGGGAACCGGACACAGGTGAGGTCGTGGACCGTGACGACCTCGGCGGCCAATCGTGCCGGTGGCACGACGAAGTTCGGACCGTGCACGACGTCGATCGACCCGGTCCAGAATTCGATGTGGGGCCGGTCGAAGTGACGCCAGGCCCATCGGAGCGGACGGGCGGCCATGGGACGCGTGGTCTGCGTCACCGATGCGGGCAGCAACGGGCGGAGAGCTCGGGCTCCTTTGTGGGTGACGGCAAAGGCCGTGACGTCGAAGCCCGGCCGGGGGAGTCTCGTGATCAGCGCATCGGTGAATGCGCCGATTCCCGTGCGCGTCCCCGCGAGCGATGTGACGTCGACAGCGACACGCATCCGCTCAGGCGCGTTCGGTGAAACGCCGGATCATGTCGCCGAGTTCGGCGGGACTTGGCGGAATCGACACACCGGTCGACTTCTCGAACTCCCGGCGCCGGACCTGCAACTGCTGGAACCCGAGGACACCGAGACCAATGGCGGTGGCGAGGGCATTGCGGACGGGTTCCGGAAGATTCTCTGAGCGCTCGACAGCCATGTTCCCAGCGTAGACGGGGTGGCCGATTTCCGGCCATGCCGGCAGTAGCTTGGATCCCGTCGTGACACCTTCGGATCCTCGCTTCGACGAATTTTTCGGCCTCGGGGCCGACTTCGGCGACAACGAGGGCCGGGACCTCTCCGGTTCCGCCCCCGCCGTCGTTGTGGTGATGGTCGCGCACGATCCCGGTTGGTGGTTCGAGGAAACCCTCGCCAGCGTCGGCGATCAGGACTATTCCAATCTTTCGGTCCTCGTGATCGATGCCGGCAGCGGCGATGCGGACGCCATACGCGAACGACTTGGCTCGGTTCTCCCGGATGCACATCTGCGTCGACTGGAGACCAACCCGGGTTTCGGCGCCGCGTCGGACGAGGTGCTCGTCGCAGTACAGGGAGCGGCGTTCTATCTGTTCTGTCATGACGATGTCCGTCTCGAACCAGACGTCGTTCGACTTCTTGTCGAAGAGGCATTCCGGTCGAACGCCGGAATCGTCGGTCCCAAACTCGTCGAATGGAGCGATCCGAAGCGGCTCATCGCCGTGGGTATGGGCTCCGATCGTTACGGCCAGCCCTCCCCGTATGTGGAGCGCGGCGATCTCGATCAGGAACAGCATGATGCCGTGCGCGACGTGTTCTACATTCCCGGTGCGGCCACCCTCGTGCGCGCCGATCTCTTCGCTGCCGTCGGTGGCTTCGACCGCGAAATGACCTTCCATGGCGAAGATCTCGATCTCTGCTGGCGCGCGCACGTCGCCGGTGCCCGGGTCATCGTCGCTCCCTCCGCCCGGGTCGGTCATCTCGAAGCGCTCGGTGTCCGTCGATCCCTCGACGATCGTCGACGTCTCCAGGCCAGGCATCGTCTGCGGGCGATGAAGGTTTCGGATTCATTCGGTACTCGGGTACGCGCATCGTTCTTCGCTTCGGTACTTGCCCTTCTCGAGATCATCCAGTCCGTGGTGCTTGGTCATTTCCGTCAGGCGCGCGACATCGCCTCGGCATGGACCTGGAACTTTCGCCATCGGTCTTCGGCGAAGGACCGGCGTTCCATTCTCGAACAGGCGCGTCGCGTACCGGACAGCGACGTAAGGGCTTTCCAGAACCGTCGAAGCGCAAGGCTGTCCGCTTTCCTGCGCGACCGGATCGGTGGCTCGGAGGCAGCGAACGGCGGGCGGGAGTTCGTTTCGAACCTTCGCGAGACTCGGGCCACATCCTCGGTGGTGGCATGGCTCTGTGTCGTCGCTTTCCTCGTTCTCGGCAGCCGCGAGTTGCTACTCGAGGGAGTTCCGGTCGTTGGTGGTTTCGCGGAGTTCCTCGGACCGTGGGAGATGTTGTCGCGTTGGACGAGCGGCTATCAGTCGGTGGGCCTCGGTTCGACGGCAGCAGCTCCGACGGGTTTCGCAATCCTCGGCACTCTGGGGATCGGTTTCCTCGGAGCGGTTGACCTGCTCCGGACGGTTCTTCTGCTCGGCATGTGGCCGCTTGGAGCGCTCGGCATCTGGCGCCTGGCGAAACCGCTCGGCTCACGCCGCGGTCGCATCGTGGCGACGATCTTCTACGTTGCGATTCCGGTTGCCTCCAACGCGATGGCCACCGGTGGATGGGGAGGCCTCGTCACGTATGGCGTCCTTCCTTGGATTCTCGGCCAGATGTTCGCCGCCGGAGGACTGGCGCCGTTCGGCCCCCGTCTCGGTGCGGCCGGACCAGGTGTTCGACCCCGACCGTGGTTGCACCGCGTTGTTGCGATCGGACTGCTGGGTGCATTGGCAGCCACCATCGAACCGTCGGTGATAGCGGTGATCGCCGTGATCTCGGTGGTGCTCGTGATTGGAAGCGCACTGACAGGCTCGCTTGTCGGCAGCGGCCGCACACTGCTGGTGGGCCTGGCGGGAGCGGCGCTGGCCGCGGTCCTGCATCTCCCCTGGAGCCTTTCGTTCCTGTCCGGATGGCAGACCGTTGTCGGCGCGACGTCGACGGGCGGTTTTTCGCTTGAACTCGGTGATGTCCTGCGATTCGGAAACGGACCCTTCGGTCGAGGTTTCCTCGGATGGATGTTCGTGATTGCAGCGGCGCTGCCCCTGCTGATCGGCCGAAAATGGCGCCTCGCCTGGGCGGTCCGCAGTTGGCTCGTCGCCGCCGCCGGTTTCGGTGTGGCGTGGGCCATCGGTCAGGGTTGGCTCGTCGGGTGGCTTCCGTCGTCTGCGGTCGTCCTGGTTCCTGCCTCGCTCGGGATTTCGCTGGCGGCGGGCCTCGGTATGGAGGCGTTCGAGGTCGATCTTCCCGATTACCGCTTCGGCTGGCGACAACTGGTCTCGGTGATGGCCGCTGTCGCGTTCGTGGGAGCGATGCTGCCGTCTCTTGCGGCGACGCTTTCGGGTCGCTGGGACCTGCCCCGGGGCGACTACCAGCGCAGTCTCGCCTTCCTCGACGGCGAATCGGACTCGGATCCGTTCAGGGTCCTGTGGCTCGGCGATGCAGCCGCGCTTCCTCTGGCCGGTTGGGTCCTCGAAGCCCCCGAGATCGATGATCTCGGTCCCGATCGAACGTTGACATTCGCAACCACGGACGAGGGGACGCCCACGATCGCCGAGCAATGGCCGGGCTCACTCGACGGTGCCACCGGGCAACTCGAGTCGGCGTTGCAGATAGCGGCCGACGGCGGCACTGCCCGCCTCGGTTCGTTGCTCGCCCCGATGGCTGTCCGTTATGTCGTTGTTCCTCTCGCTCCGGCTCCGGATCCCTACGCCCGATCGCGCACTGCGGTTCCGTCCGATCTGCTCGCGGTGCTCGACGGGCAACTCGACCTCGCCTCCATCACCGTCAATCAGGGCGTCCGCGTTTACAAGAATGCGGCGTGGGGTCCCGGGCGATCGTTGTTGCCGGTCGACACGAAACTTCCCGACGGGGGAGACGGAGCAAACATTCTCGGCGGTCGTCGCTCCGGCGCCATCGCAAAGGGCGTGGCCATCCTCCCCGAGTCGACCGGTTTCGCCTCATGGGCCGGAACGGTTGACGGTCCCGGCGAGGTTTATGTGTCCTCGGCCGGCGGCGACAGCTGGAAACTCGAGGTCGATGGCGTCCCGGCAGATCGCTCATCGGCGTTCGGCTGGGCCAGCATCTTCGATGTCGGCAACTCGGGGCGCGGAAGCCTCCACTTCGACACGCCTCTGACCCGTTGGCTGGCGTTGGCCGGTCAGGTCGTCCTTTGGATCGTTCTTGTGATCTATCTGCTGCGGGTGCGGGTGCGCGAGGAGGAGGGCAACGTCCTCGGCGAGACGAATGTCGCCATCGTTCCCGGAGGCGACAGCGCCCCTTCCACACCAGGCGGGTTCGCATGAATAGGGCATGGCGTCTCCCCGCAATCGTGGTCCTGCTCGGGTTGCTCGTCGGCGGCTGGTGGGTTCAGGATCGGAACACGTCCGCAGACACCGCTGCAGGCTCGGTGCGATTGACCGAAACGGTGCCCACGGCCTCGAAGCCCGGTTCCGCGAGTTCCACCTGGTACTGCGCCGCGGGTTCCGCGACGGGGATCGCCAGCGGTGAAGGAGCAGGGATCGCAGAGCAGGTGGTGATCGTCGCCAACGATTCCGACACCGACGCATCCGGATCCCTCACGGTGACTCCCGAGTCGGGGCCGCGTTCGATCGTGTCACTGAAGATTCCTGCCCGCAGTCGTCAGCTGGTCAGAGTGAGTGACGTCGCGAAATCGGCTTGGGCTTCGGCACTTGTCGAGGTGACGGGCGGCGAGGTCGTCGTGAGCCACGAGTTGACCGGACCTTCGGGAAAGACGGTTGGCGCGTGTGCGTCCGCGCCCGGATCCGATTGGTATTTCCCGGCGGGTACCACCCGCGCCGGATCGCGGAATCTTCTTGCGCTCTACAACCCGTTCCCGGGTGAGGCAACGGTGGACCTCTCGTTCGACACCGACGACGGAACCCGGACACCGCAGCAGTTCCAGGGTCTGGTGATCCCGGGCGGTCGGGTTGTGATCGTCGATGTCGGTGCAGTCGTCACCTTGAGGGAACATGTCGCGACAACCGTGAGTGCCCGAAACGGGCGTCTGGTCGCGGAGCAGGTGCAGACGACCGACGGCCGGGATGGAACCGACCTCGGCCTCACCTCGGTTCTCGGAGCAACGGTGCCTTCGGCAGTATGGGTCTTCGCCGACGGTTCACCCGCCGGATCCACGGTCGGCGAGACGATCTCCGTCTTCAATCCCGGTGACACCGACACAACCGTGCAGGTTCAGGTTCAGCTCGACGACCAACGGACGAACGGAACCGTCGAACCTTTCGAAATCACCGTCGCGTCACACCGATTCGCCGTCGTCGACCTGTATGCCGATCCCCGGGTCCCCCGATCTGTCGGGCACTGGGTGATAGTCAGAACGCTCGACAGTGCACCGGTGATCGTCGAACGCACTCTCACCGGCGCCAAGGGTTCCGGCCTGTCGGGTTCCAGTCACACGATGGGCGTGCCTGTCGTCGCCACTCGATGGCTCGTCGGATCGTTGGCGACCGGTGACGTGAAGGCAGCAACCTTGTCGGTGGCGAACCCCTCGGCCACGGACACCGCCACGTTCACGATTCGCTCCATCACAGGCACCGGCGTCGTCGACACCCCCGGGGCAGCCGGCATTTCGCTGGCTCCGGGAGAGCGCCGCTCGGTCGATGTCGGGGCGCTTCTCGCCGCATCCCCCGGGGCGTCTTTCGAAATCGTCTCCGATGTCGCTCTCTCGGTCGGGCAATGGCTCCAGTTCGGTA
>CAEZUP010000081.1_pt1 | contig 10535 bp, 9 predicted proteins | sample 7264511 | NCBI WGS metagenome assembly CAEZUP01 (sample SAMEA6813833, study PRJEB35770) | uncultured Microthrixaceae bacterium | biome: Freshwater; feature: Freshwater reservoir; material: water | place: Czech Republic | collected 2016-04-20 | depth 0.5m m
GACTCCCCATCACGGTCGAGTGGTGGCGCAACAACAACGATCACCTGGTGGCGACCCGATGACGACGGTCGCAGAGTTCGAAGCGGCCGTTTCGGCGCGGACCCTGTCGGTCGGTGTCGTCGGTCTGGGCTACGTGGGTCTTCCGTTGGCGGTCGGCTACGCGGAAACAGGGTTTCGAGCGGTGGGCTTCGATCTCAACGAGCCTCGCATCCAGGGACTTCGCTCCGGACTCAGCCATATCGAAGACATCGAGTCCTCCCGGATAGCCGCTGTTGTCGATGCGGGGAAGATGCTTGCGACGTCGGATCTGGCTGACCTGTCGACGGTCGACGTCATCTTCGTCTGCGTTCCCACTCCGCACGATGACCAGAAGACCCCGGACCTTTCGTTCATCAGGTCCGCGTCGGCATCGGTGGCCTCGGTGCTGCGGCCGGGGATGCTCATCATCCTCCAGTCGACGACCTCACCCGGAACGACCACGCAGATCATGCAACCGATCCTCGAGGAGACAGGGCTCCGGGCGGGTGTCGATTTCATGCTGGCGTTCTCGCCCGAGCGCGTCGATCCGGGCAACGTGCGCTTCACCGTTCGCAACACCCCGAAGGTCGTGGGAGGTGTCAACGAACGAAGCACCGAGTGCGCACGGGCGTTGCTCGAGGCGGTCATGGATGAACCCGGTCTGGTGACGTGTGTGAGTTCTCCCGACGCGGCCGAGATGACCAAGTTGCTCGAGAACACCTACCGCGCCGTGAACATCGCGCTTGTCAACGAACTCGCGGTGCTCTCGGAAAAGATGGGAATCGATCTCTGGGAGGTCATTTCGGCGGCCTCCACGAAGCCCTTCGGTTTCCAGGCGTTCTGGCCCGGTATCGGTCCGGGCGGCCATTGCATCCCGGTCGACCCCTACTACCTCTCGTGGAAGGCTCGGGCTTACGACTTCCAGACCAAGTTCATCGAGTTGGCCGCCGATACGAATCTCGGAATGGCCGACTATGTCTGCCTCCGGGTCTCGCGCTTCCTGAATCGACGCGGACAGACGCTGAACGAAGCGAAGGTTCTCGCTCTGGGAGTGGCGTTCAAGGAGGGAGTGTCCGACACGCGGAACTCTCGTGCCGTGCAAGTGATCAAGCTTCTCGAGGCGGAAGGAGCGATCGTCGATTACGCGGACCCGATGGTTCCCTCGATCACCATCTCGGGACGCGAACGGCAGTCGATCGATCCGGATGCGATCGATCCGACCGACTACGACGTCGTGCTCGTTCTCGTCAAGCACCTCTCGTGGCCAATCGGCAGATGGATCGAGAGCGGCGCACATATCTTCGATGCGGTCAACGCCGGTGGCGTGCCGACGAATGGGCAGATCGAGCGTCTCTGACGGACGCGGCCGGTTGACCGATCAGGTCTGCGGTCGCCAGCGACGCCAACGAAGGATCGCCTGCACTGCGTGTATACCGTCGCCGAAGCCGATCTTCTTGCCCTCGGCGACGGTGCGCGGGGTGTAAGGACTGGCGATCTCGATGATCCGGGCACCGAGGCGCGAGAGCTTGGCGGTCAGTTCCACCTCGACGTCGAAGCGGGTCGCCTCGAGCGTGAACTGCTGCACGTACGTTCCGCGGATGGCCTTGTGGGCCGTCTCCATGTCGGTCAACTTCGTGTTGAACGAGAGATTCGAGAGCATCGTGAGGAACCAGTTCGCAAGACGACGCTCCCACCCGAGTCCGGGCACCGGTTCGAGAAATCGGGAACCGAAGACGACATCGGCCTCGTCGGCGAGGATCGGCGCGATGAGGTCGGGGATGCGGGCCGGTGAGAGTTCGACATCTGCGTCCTGGATCACGATGATCGAGCCGGACGCTGCTTCGAAACCGGCACGCAATGCCGTTCCCTTGCCGCCGTTCGGTTTGGAGATGAGTTGCAGGCGCGGGCCGGTGCGGGATTCGACGATTCTGGCGGTTCGATCGGTGGAGCCATCGTCCACGACGATGACCTCCATGTCGAGGTCGAGTTCGCCAAGCGCATCGAGAACGGCGCCGATGGTGTCTTCTTCGTTATATGCGGCGACTACTACCGAGATCTCGGGGTTCGCGTCTGGTTCCTTCGAGATGCTCACCCGATAAGCGTACTTCCCGACCCGCGAGCGCTGGTGCGATACGCGCTGGCGGGACGGTGGCCGTCCGGCAGGCTGATCATGATCGTTCCGAGACCCCTGCTACGTTGCTTTTTCCGGGAAGTGGACAGGTATCTTCTTCACTCCAACTACCTCTGGATGCCGCAATGACTGACACAGCGCTTGGTCGGGAAGACAGTGCAGCGAATGTGTCGTCGCGTCCGTCGAACGCGATGCCCCATCTGCCGGGCCTCGACGGTCTGCGCGGACTGGCAGTCATCGGAGTGCTCCTCTTCCACGGAGGCTTTGTCTGGGCAAAGGGCGGATTCCTCGGTGTCTCCACGTTCTTCACCCTGTCCGGCTTTCTCATCACCAACCTGCTCGTGCGCGAGTGGGACCGTTCGGAGGGAATCGACCTCGGTCGTTTCTGGACCCGAAGGTTTCGCCGGCTCCTGCCTGCTGCACTCATCGCCATCGCTCTTGTGGGTGTCGTGTGGTGGAGGATCGGATCACCCGAGCAACTGAGCAATCTCCGCGTCGACATGCTCGCCGCCCTCGGCTATGTCGCCAACTGGCGCTTCCTGACCGGGGGTCAGAGCTACGCCGACCTCTTCCTCTCGCCGAGTCCGCTCCAGCATTTCTGGTCGCTGGCGATCGAAGAGCAGTTCTACGTGATCTTCCCGCTGTTCGTCATTGTCGTGATGAAGTTCGGTGGCCGACGGTTGCTCACGACACTTCTGGTGGCGGCGACCGGCGCTTCGGTGATGCTCGAGGTTGTCCTGCGAAACAGCGTCGACCGCGTCTATTACGGGACCGACACCCGGGCGGCGGAGTTGCTCCTCGGCTGCCTACTGGCGGTGTGGTGGTCCGGACGACAACGTCCACCGATCGGTAGACACGGTCACGCGAACGGCGAGGAACCGGCGCTCTGGATCGATGTGCTCGGGGGCCTCGCCATCGTCGGCATGTTCTGGGCCTGGTTCGCGGTCCCCGAAAGCTCGATGGGTCTGGCCCGGGGCGGGTTCCCCCTTTACGCATGTGGGACCACGGCGATCATCTTTGCCGTCACCAGGCGCGGGTTCGTGGCGAGGCTCCTCTCCATCGCCGTTCTTCGCTGGGCCGGGATGATCTCCTACGGCCTGTACCTCTATCACTGGCCGATCTTCCTCTGGCTCGACACGGAACGAACCGGTATCGACAACCAGGTCGTCCTGTTCGCCCTGCGCATGTCGGTGACGATCGTGATAGCGCTTGGTTCGTATTTCCTGGTCGAGGACCCCATTCGGCGCGGCACGATGTTGAAGACGGGCCGATCGGCATTGATCGCCGCCCTGGCGGGGGCGGTTCTCGTCGCAGCGGTTGCATTCATGGTCACCCTGAACCCACCCGCCAGCGAGATCCCGTATGCCAACTTCGAGGTCGGAAGTCAGCAGTCCGAAGTGATCGAAGGGGAGAGGCCGACGCAGACGATCGAACCGACGGTGGCCGGGGCGAATGCCGACTCCGTGCTCTGGCTCGGCGATTCCGGGGCCTACGATGCCGCCCCGGCCGTCGCCGCCGCGTACACGGCCAGTGGAACTCGCCAATTCGTGAGCGGTGCATTTCCCGGATTCGGACTCACGAATCCAAAGATCGATTGGCGAACGGAGTGGTCGGTGCTTGCCGGCAAGCACCGTCCGACACTCGTACTCATCATGCTCGGTGCATGGGACCTGGGTTTCCAGAAGGACAACGGGGATGCCGCCTACCTGGAGATCGTGAAGGAGGCGACTGAACTCTTCACGTCCAGGGGCGCAAAAGTCCTCTGGATCAGCATGCTCCCGGGTGGCACGACACCGACCCGCGACGTCGATCGGGTGATCGAGTTGGTTCCGTCATATTTCGCCGAGAACGTCGCCTATGTCGACATCGAATCGTCTCTCCGCCGACCCGATGGCGAGTTCGGCGACTACCCGCGTTCCTACGTCGACGCTGCGGGCCAGACCGTTCTGCTGCGCAAGCCTGACTCCTGGCACTTGTGTCCGGTGGGGGCAGCCCGGGTTGCCGACGACATCAATGCCGAAACCGCGATGATCGGCTGGTCGAACAGGGCCGCGACCGGTTGGGAGACCGGGACGTGGACCACCGACGCCCGATACGACGATCCCAAGGGTGGTTGCGTCGTCGGATGATGGATTTCCCGACGTGAGGCGTTGGTCCGACGCATGGAAACGCAGGGGAGTTGCCGGTTGTCGCCTGATCGTTGCAATCGGGCTCGTTGTCGCGATCGCCGGTTGCGGGACGACTGTGGAGACGCCGGCCGATGAAGCCACCGCTGTTGCGCAGACTCGTGAGCTCGGCCTCCCGTACAAGGTCATGTTGGTCGGTGACGGGGTCATGACCGATGCCGACCCCGGAATCCGGGCCGCCGCCGAATCCCTGGGCCCGGTGGAGGTCGACGATCAGGCGTATTGGGGATTCGCGTTGAGCAAACCCGACTGGTACGACTGGCGCACGGAGTGGTCGCAACTGATCGACACCTACGACCCTGATGCGGTCGTTGCGCTGTTCGGAGTGCACGACACGTATGCGCACGGCGTCGGTGGAGGACCTCCCGATCCGGGAGGAACCGAGTGGCAGAGCTGGTACCGACTCCAGATCAATGCAGCGATGGACATCCTCACCGATCGCCTTGCCACTGTGTACTGGATCGGCATGCTTCCGGTCGGAGACCCGGTCGCTTCGGAGCGCATCCGTGCGAACAACGAGATTGTCCGCGAGGTGGTTCAGTCCCGTCCCACAGGTCGCTATCTCGAACCGGATCCGGTGTTCGTCGCTGACGGTGGCGCCGCCCGGCTCTTCGACCCCGTGTCGGGTTTCGCGTTGCGCAAGGACGACGGTGTCCACATGTGTGCTGCAGGCGCAGGGATTCTGGGGCTTGCGCTCGCCACCGCCATTGCCGATGACCTCGGAACGGGGGTCGGAAGCGCCTTCCTCACCGGACAATGGCGCTCCACGGACTCGTTCCTTGACCACGCACCGGAGAACTGCAGGATTTCCGCTCCCTGACGGACGAACCGGTCCGGCAAGTCGCCAGACGGAAGCTCTAGTCCTTCGAGGGACCGGGATCGCTATCGGGTGGAATGGCGGTTTCCCGTTCGGGGACCTTCGACCGGATCCCGCCCCCGTCGGTAAGACGCAAGCTCGGCGACTCGATCCACCTGTGGGTGAGCCAGGCGAGTGCCGTGCTGAGCAACGAGACCGCAAGGAAGACGACGAGGAAGTTGCCTTGGAAGAATCCCCAGCCGAACCATTCCTGGACCTTCGGAATGAGGCTCTTGTGCCAGAGATAGACGCCGTAGGACACGACACCGAGCATCACCATCGGTCGTGAACCGAGGGTTGCCGACGTGAGGCGATCGGGACGGCGGCGCAGAGCGATGGGGGCGATCAGCAGGACCGAGAACAATCCGAAGGCGATCTGACGCCAGAATTCCGTGCCGTCACCGAACGAGAACGGTGTGTCGGCCGGAACTATCGGGCGGCGAAGGCCGGCGATGCAGGTGAAGGCGAAGACGGCTATCGCAGCCGCCCACCACAGGGCAGGGGACCGGACGAACGCCCGGACTCGCTGGTTGAACCGTTCGTCCCTGTCCGTTCGCGCCCGCAGGACGGCGAGACCGAGACCGAGGGCGAAGAGATCGAGTTGGCCGGGTAGCCACATGAGTGCGACGCGCCCGAACGATGGGTGAAATCCGTACATGGCCAGTCGCCAGGCCGTGCTGGCGAGATAGAGAGCCGCGCAACCAACCAGGAGCGCCGTGTCGGCGCGGAGGCGCGTCAATCGCCTGACCGCGAAATTCGCGGAGATGGCAAGCAGAGGGAGCACGGCATAGAAGGCGAGTTCGGTGCACAGGGTCCAGGCCTGCACCATGCCGCCGAAGAAGAGATCGGCGTCATAGATCTGCAGAAGGCCGTAGTAGGCGACGAACTGGTAGAGCGACGCTATGGAAGTGCCCAGGAACAGGACCATGAAAGTCAGCACGAGCCAATACGCCGGATAGATGCGTACGGCCCGTCGCAGCCAGAAACGGCCGATCCCGTCGATCGGTCGGTCGCTCAGGATTCGCTGCACGAACGGCGCCCCCAACAGGAACCCCGAAAGCACGAAGAACACGGCGACACCGATGTCGAGCTGTTCGAGAATGATGCCGAAGCGGGAATGGGTCGTGGTTCCGGTGTCGAACCCGACATGGTGGGCCACCACCGCGAACGCTGCGAGCGCCCGCAGACCGTCGATGCCGTGAATGTGAGCACGGGCAAAACTTCGTATGGACCCCATTTCCGCTTGACTTTAGTTGCACGCTGCCGGTGGGCGCTTCACAGAGATCGCCCCGTGGGTGGTGCGAGCGATGGAGTGGAGGTCTCCGAATACTGGGAGGCGAGACGGAACCGGGGCTGCGGGCGGCACTACGATCCTTGCCACACCGCACGAGGAGATCAACGCCATGCCTTGGCCCGCCGACAACGACAGCGAGCTGTTCACCCTCATCGATGCTGAACAGAACCGTCAGAACACGACGCTGCAGCTGATCGCATCGGAGAACTTCACCTCCCCGGCAGTGATGCGGGCCACCGGATCCGTTCTCACGAACAAGTACTCCGAGGGATACCCCGGCAAGCGCTACTACGGCGGCAACGAGATCGTCGATGACATCGAGGACATCGCCCGCGACCGGGTGAAGGAACTCTTCGGAGCGGAGCACGCGAATGTGCAGCCGCACTCCGGCGCCAACGCGAACCTCGGCGTCTATCTGGCTCTCCTCGAGCAGGGTGACACCGTCATGGGTCTGAGTCTCGACCACGGTGGCCATCTCACACACGGTTCACCGGTCAACATCTCCGGGCGGTTCTACAACTTCGTCGCCTACGGCGTAACCGCATCGGACGAGCGGATCGACCTCGAGGAAATGCGCGAGACCGCACTGCGCGAGCGACCCAAGATGATCATCGCCGGGGCGACTGCGTATCCGCGGATGATCGATCCCGAACCGATCCGCGCCATCGCCGACGAAGTGGGTGCGCTCTTCATGTTCGACGCAGCCCACATCGCAGGGCTGATTGCCGGTGGTGCCCATCCGAACCCCGTACCGTTCGCCGATGTCGTCACGTTCACGACCCACAAGACGTTGCGCGGCCCGCGCGGCGGTTGCATCCTGTCCCGGGCGGAGCACGCGGCCGCGATCGACAAAGCGATCTTCCCCGGACTTCAGGGTGGTCCCCTCGAACACGCCGTCGCCGCGAAGGCAGTCGCTTTCCGCGAGGCAGCCGATCCGTCCTTCAAGGACTATGCCGCCCAGATCGTGCGCAATGCAGCGGCCCTGGCCGGGGCTCTGGCCAATGAGGGTTTCCGCCTCGTGTCCGGTGGAACCGACAATCACCTTCTGCTCCTCGACCTCCGCAGTTTCGATGCGGAACTCACGGGCAAGGAAGCACAGGCCGTTCTCGATGTCGCCGGAATCACGCTCAACAAGAACACGATTCCTGATGATCCTCGTTCGCCCTTCGTGACGAGTGGTGTTCGAATCGGCACGCCGGCCGTCACGACCCAGGGCATGACGGAACCGGAGATGACGCAGATCGCTTCGCTCATCGCCCGTGCACTACGCAGTCGTACCGACGAGTCCGAACTGGCTTCGGTGCGCTCGGACGTTGCGTCGCTGTGCGCCCAGTTCACGCCCTACGGCTGATCCGGGAGTAACCGGGGCACGTGCCGAGCATCAGCGCATACCTGGTGGTGCTGGCCGTTGTGGCCGTCACCACGTTCGCGACGCTGTTCGCGGTTCGGCGTCTCGCCGTCAGGGTCGGTGCGGTGGTGCGACCCGACGAACGACGCGTCCACACTCGGCCGACGCCGACGCTCGGTGGTGTCGCGATGCTCGTCGGTGTACTGGTGGGCATGGCCGTTGCCTGGGGGATGGGATCGTTCGATGCGGTCTTCAACGGAAGCACCGAACCGCTCGGACTGGTCCTCGCTGCGATCGTGATAGCTGTCGTCGGAATCATCGACGATCTGCGCGACGTATCGGCCCCGGCGAAGATGGCCGGCATCGTGCTCGCCGCGAGCGTTCTCGTGATCTCCGGGATCTCGATCCTTGTCTTCCGCGTCCCGTTCGCCGGGGTCTTCGTACTCTCGACCGACTGGTCCTATCTGTTGTCGGTGCTCTGGGTCGTGGGCATGGCAAACGCGATCAACCTGATCGACGGACTCGACGGACTGGCCGGCGGAATCGTTGCGATCGCCGCCGGGACCTTCTTCCTCTATGCGCACGAACTCGGCGGCGAGGGCCTGCTGGCGGCCGGAAACATCGGTCCGCTCATCGCGATCGTGGTTCTCGGCGCCTGCATCGGGTTTCTTCCCCACAACTTCCACCCCGCCAAGATCTTCATGGGCGACGGCGGAGCACTGTTGCTGGGCCTGCTCATGGCGGCGTCGACGATGGTCGTGGGCGGACGAACCGATCGCAGTTTCTCGGGAAGCTCGTTCTTCTTCTTCGCCCCCATCTTCATTCCGCTGGTGATTCTGGGCGTCCCGATCATCGACACCCTGTTCGCCATCATCCGCAGAGCGCGCAGTCGATCGGGAATCTCGACGGCGGACAAGGGGCACCTGCACCATCGCCTCATGCGCCTGGGTCATGGCCATCGCCGGAGTGTGTTGATCCTGTGGACCTGGACGGCACTTCTCTCCGGCTTCGTCCTCTATCCGATCTACAGCGGCTCCGGTGACGGACTGGTGCCCTTCGGGATCGCCGCGATCCTGCTGTCGTTGTTCACGATCCTGCATCCGGGTGTCCGCCTCACCCGCCGCAACCGGTCGAGCGCCGACTGGACCGATTCCTCCGACGGACCCGTGATCGGGCCGGTCGGGCACCTCCCGGCGGATTCCGCCGGAGACGAAACCGGTGGGCATGATCCGGTGCGGGAAACCGGCCCGGAAAAGTTGCGGGGCGACGAAAACCGCGCCTAGCTTGTGAAAGCTTGCACAATGTCCCGGGAATCCCGGAGCCTCTCCCGTCAGGTCTCGCCGTGAAAAACAAAGCTGAGAACAACACGGTGACGGACGGTTCGGTGACGGACGGTTCGGTAACGGACGGTTCGGTAACAGGTTCGGAGAAGCGGGACTTCACCCGCCAGATCGGCCGTTCGACCGGTGGCTATGAACTGGCCTTCTCGCCGATGTTGCTCGCGCTCATCGGCTACGGCATCGACCGCCTGTTCGGCACGGTGCCCGTCTTCACCATCTCCCTCGGACTCCTCGGTTTCGTCGGGGCGGTCGTCAAGATCTATTTCACCTACCGTTCAGACATGGAACAGCACGAAGCGAGCGGTCCATGGGTGAGGTGACGATGTCCACGGGAACCTTCGACGGTCCCGCACCCGAGACGATGATCGTCCGCGACATGGTCAAAAAGGCCGCAATTGCAGGGCCTTTGCTCATTCTTGCGTTCGGTCTCATCTGGGGTGCAAACGGGGCTCTCTCCACCGCCTATGGTTTGGCGATCGTTGTGGCGAACTTCGTGCTCGCCGCCGCGATGCTTTCCTATGCCGGTCGCATCTCTGCCGGGCTGATGATGTTCGCCGCCTTGTTCGGCTACCTCATCCGCCTCACCCTCATCTTCCTGGCCATCTGGTTGGTCCGGGAAGCCTCGTGGGTCGAGTTGCTTCCGCTCGGGATCACGATCATCGTGACCCACCTCGGTCTTCTTCTCTGGGAGATGAAACACATCTCCCTCTCCCTCGCCTACCCGGCCCTCAAGCCCACCACTGCCTCCAAGGAGTCGTCCGCCAAGTGATCTTCGGACTCGAGTTCCCAGCAATCGAACAACTGGTCGAGTGGCCCAACGCCTTCGGTGACGAAGGCGTCTGGTACGGCTTCAACAAGATTGCGCTCATCAACCTCGTGGCCCTGGTCGCCACCTCGCTGGTCTTCATTCTCGCCGCACGGCGCAAGACCCTCGTCGACGGGACCCTCGTTCCCCGGGGACCACGCAATCTCATCGAGTCGGCGGTCAGTTTCATCCGCGATGGCATCATCATGGAGACAGTCGGGGCCGATGGCCTCCGCTACCTGCCGTACCTCACGAGCCTTTTCTTCTTCATCCTCATCGGCAACATCTTCGAGGTCATCCCGTTCTTCCACATGCCGGCCAACGCCCGCATGGCCGGTCCCGCGGTACTCGCCCTGCTCACGTGGGTCTATTTCATCGCCGTCGGCCTGAAGCACCAGGGACTCAAGTACTTCTGGAACTCGGTGGCTCCTCCCGGCGTGCCGAAGGCGCTTCTGCCCCTCGTCATCCCGATCGAGCTCCTCTCGACGTTCATCGTGCGGCCGTTCTCGCTCGCCGTTCGTCTCTTCGCCAACATGCTGGCCGGTCACATCCTTCTC
>CAEZUP010000082.1_pt1 | contig 10499 bp, 9 predicted proteins | sample 7264511 | NCBI WGS metagenome assembly CAEZUP01 (sample SAMEA6813833, study PRJEB35770) | uncultured Microthrixaceae bacterium | biome: Freshwater; feature: Freshwater reservoir; material: water | place: Czech Republic | collected 2016-04-20 | depth 0.5m m
GAGACTCGGCGCCGATACAGGTCAGTCGAGATTGTTGGCTGCGGCAGTACCGAGCGCTGCAGCGGTACCGGCGCTGATCACCGTCATGCAGGTGCGGGCGAATCCGAGCCCCCGGCCACCGAGAAGCGCAGCTCCGGCATCGCCGATATCACCGAAAGCCGACATCCGGGCCCAGGTCTCGACGGGCTCGCCGCGGTCGAGCGCCCGCAGCGTGCCCAACCCCAAGGCAAGGTCTCTGGCCCCGAAACCGCGGATGATCATTTTCGTCCGCCGATCGCGGGCGGGGTCACCGATCCACGCGCCGCCGGCGATGCCCGGTGCGGCGAGCAGCACCGCCCCCACGACAACTCGGGCGGCTGACAACATTCGGAGTACCTGACGATGATCCACGGTCACAGTCTTAGCGGCTGGGAGGGAGGATGTATGCGTCGAGTGGAGCGATGACGACGCCATCCTCCTTCGCCTTCCGGACGAGCTCGACGAGATTGTCGTAGAGATCGTCCCTGAAGTGGGACAGAACGATGTCTCCCGGCCGGAATTTCTGACCCTGTTGGAACTGGACCATTCCGTCGTTCAGGGCGACCCGCCATCGCAGGACCGCCATCGCTCCACATTGGGCCGCCACGCGCTGGGTGGTGGCGTTCTGCACGCCGTAGGGGGAACGGAAGATATGGCCCCTCGCCAACCCCATCTCGGAGATCACATCGAACATTCCGCAGATTTCGCGACGTTGGGTATCGGCGGAGACCTTTCGCAGGTCCGGATGGGATCGCGTGTGTGAATTGATCGAACCACCCGCCGAGGCCACCCGAGCGAAATAGGCGGGATCGGATCGAACGGGTCCCTCGTTGAGGAACAGGGTCGCCGGGATGTTGTTCTCGATGAGGAACGCCGGCACCCTCGGGTCCCTCACCATCCCGTCGTCGATGGTCAGGAAGATCACCGGATCGGTGGTGTCGATGTGATCGATCAGCGGGGCGAGTCCGTCGACGGGGACGATCGGGGATGACGGTCCCTTCGGCAGCGGCGGCACCGGCGGAAGGGGTGGGAGCGTGGTCGGTGTTGTTGTCGACGGCGCCGATGTCGAGGTCGGCGGGATTGTTGTCGTCATCTCGGTCCGGTCCGTCGGGGAGGACCCGATGCCGCGATCGACGCGGGTGCAAGCGGTCGTTGCGGCGAGGATCAGGGCGGCTGCGGCCGCGCCGACAACCGCAATTGCAGGTGTGAACCGCGCACGGTTCCGGAACGGGAGATTCGGAATCACGGTCCGTGAAGGTTAGGCCCGTGTATGGGGGAATGGGCAGGCAACCCTGCTAAGGTCTCGCACCGGCCCACAACTTCGTTGCTGGCCCGGAGCAGTTAGCAAAGTACGCCGTAAACCGCAGTAAGCACGGACCCGTAGCTCAGTTGGCTAGAGCACTTCCTCGACACGGAAGGGGTCGCTGGTTCGAGTCCAGTCGGGTCCACCAACGTTGCAGAGCCTGCAACCAGCCAGCACCTTCAGATTGAATTCTCGGGGCCACCTTCGGGTGGCCCTTGGTCTAAGCGACAGAAAGTTCAAGGGGGAACCGCAATGCTGACTCCGTTCGATGATTTTCCTGTCCACCAGACGGGTGATCCGATTGCGCACACCGCAACCGGCGATCCGAACCATTACGACCGCTATTTCTTCAACGGCTTCGACCGCGAGGGTGCGTTCATGCTGGGCGGGGCGATGGGGCACTACCCGAACCGCGGTGTGATCGATGCGGCGTTCAGCATCACCATCGACGGCATCGAACACTCGGTGTTCGCCTCCGGGCTCATGCCGGCCGACCGATCCACAACGGTGGGCCCTCTCTCGATCGAGATCATCGAACCGCTGCGTTCGTTGCGGTTCGTCGTGGCGCCGAACGAACTCGGGATCACCGCCGATCTGGTGTTCCGGGCGCGAACCGCGGCCATCGAGGAACCGAAGCAGACGATCGTCCGTGATGGCCGACTGGTGATGGATTACACACGGCTCACCCAGTGGGGCACGTGGGAAGGAACGGTCACGATCGGCGATCGGACAGTCATCGTCGACGCCGAATCGACCTTAGGGGTGCGCGATCGTTCATGGGGCGTGCGCGGCGTAGGGGTGCAGGCTCCGACGAACTTCCCGCCGGCCGCACCCGAGGTGTTCTGGCTCTGGGCCCCGCTCCATTTCGACGACGTATGTACGCACCTTGCCCTATTCGAACGCTCCGACGGAACGCGTTGGATGGAATCGGCGCTCGTCGTACCCGTCCTCGAGACGGCCGATTCACCCACGTGGGGCGATGTGCCGAAGCCCGAGGAACTCGAAGGCGTCCGCTACGAGTTGCAGTGGCAGGAGGGTCGTCGAGAGATGGAAACGGCCGCGCTCGAAGTGACGCATGCCGACGGCTCGGTCGACCGCATCGAATTCGAGCCGCTGTACACCTTCCGCATGCGCGGCATCGGGTACATGCATCCTCAGTGGTCCCATGGTTCGGTGCACGGTCAACTCGAAGTGGGGGGCGAATCGATCGCACTCGCCGATTTCGATCCGCTCGATCCGAGTTGTATTCACATCCAGACGCTGTGCAAGGTCCGGATGGGTTCGCGCGAGGGCATCGGTGTGCTCGAGCAACTCGCGTTCGGTCCCCACGCCCCCACGGGTCTCACCGGCATCATCGACGGTTACCAGCCTCCGTCGTGACACCTACCCCTGCCTGACGGCGATCATCGCCCCTGATGTGGTCACTACTCCGACGTAACCCGTCGTTTCGCAGGCTGTTCTCCGCCCAGGTGATCAGTTATGCCGGCGATTGGTTCGCGACTGTCGCGGCCATCGGTCTGCTGATCGACGCGACGGGATCCGACCTCCTCGCATCACTGTTCTGGGTGGCCCAGAGCCTGCCGACCTTCGTGATGGGTCCGTTCGCGGGCACGGTGGCGGATCGGTTCGACCGCCGCCGGATTCTGATCGTCGTGTCGTTCGCCCAGTCGGCGACGGCGCTGCTGTTCCTGCTCGCCGGGGCGGGGTTGCCCTGGATGGTCTTCGTCGCGCAGGGTGGAATCACCCTGCTCGGTGCCTTCTTCGGACCGGCGGCGCAGGCCGGTGTGGCCAACATCGTCGACGAGGAGGATCTTGCGACGGCGACGGCGATGATGGCGGCGACATGGGGAGCGATGCTCGCCATCGGTGCGGCGCTCGGTGCCGGGTTCACGGTCCTGTTCGGACGCAACGCAGCGTTCCTTGCCGATGCCGCGAGTTTCTTCACCGCAGGGCTGTTGCTGCTCTCCATCCGTCGGTCGATGCAGGCGGATTCCCGAGGCGAACAACGCACGGAACGCATGCACCCGATCACCGACACCATCGAGGCGCTTCGCCATGCCCGCCGACATCCTGCGATCCTCGCACTGTTCGGATCCCATATCGGTTTCGGATTCGGTGCCGGAGTGGTCGGACTCCTTGCCGTGCTCGCCACAGAGAAGTTCGACGGGTGAGATGGGGCGACCGGGCTTCTGCTGGCCGGTCGAGGTCTGGGCGTGCTGGTCGGCCCCCTGCTCATCCGTCGGCTCGTCGCCCGCGGCATTCACGGAGTTCTTCTCGCCTGCGGTCTGGCCGCCATCGGCTACGGAACGATGTACCTGGGGGTGGCGCTCGCTCCGTACCTGATTGTCGCCGCGATCGGTGTGGCGCTCGCCCATATGGGTGGTGGCGCCCAATGGGCGTTGACGACGTACGGACTCCAGTTGCTCACCCCGGATGCACTGCGGGGTCGAATCTTCGCCGCCGACTTCGCGCTGGTCACCCTCGCGATGAGCCTGTCGCTCGGGTTCGCCGGTTTGCTGGGCGGCATCATCGGCCCGTCGCTCACCATTGGCATCATCGCAATTGTGAGTGTGGTGTGGGGCAGCGTGTTCCTCGTCATCACGCGAAATCTGCGGGCAGATGCCGAAGCCGAAGCAGCTGCCGTATCAGCCGGATCGGTGCGAGTGGCTGAGCTTCCCTAAACGGTCACCGGTCGAACTTCGACCGGAATGCCGTTGAGTACTGCGTTGCCGGAGAGAGGGTCGATCATCTCGGGGTCGGTGAGCAGATTCGAGTTCACGCCGGGCCGGAGCGAGGCTATCGCCGATGCACTTCCCGGCCGATCGTGGCCCCAACCGTGGGGGAGGCTCACGACGCCTTTCGTGATCTGGTCGGTGATTTCCACCGGAGCCACGAGAGTGCCGACGCTCGAGGTGACTTCGGCGTCGCTCCCTTCGACGAGACCCAGACGGGCCGCGTCATCGGGGTGCAGTTGCAAGGTGCACCGGAACTTGCCCTTGGCCAGAACATCGATGTTGTGCATCCACGAATTGTTCGACCGGAGATGACGACGGCCGATCAGAACAAGCGCATCGGGATCGGCGAGTGGACCCGAGAGCGAGGCGAGCAGACGTTCGAAGTCTCCGATGATCGCGGGGTTCGCCAGTTCGATCGTTCCCGACTGTGTTCGCAGCGCAGCGGGCAAGCGCGGCGTGAGGGCCCCGAGGTCGATGCCGTGTGGCGAGTCGCGCAACGTGTCGAGGGAAATCCCGTCGGGAACGGCACCGAACCAGTCCCCGTAAGCGCCGGTTCGCATCATGACGTCGACCAGATGGTCGACCGTCGACCGGTCGGGATCGGCGGTGACGATGGCACGGAGTTCCTCGACGGTGCGATCGGCGATGGGTGAATCGGCTGCGCCGATAGCGGCCTGCAGCGCGCCATCGAGCATCATCGCGTCGAGTACCGCCGGATCGCTGCCGGCCTCGGGGCCGGTGGCGATGAGGGCGAGACGACCGAGGATCTCGTGTTCCTGCGGCGAATCGGTTTCGAACAGCGGACCGGACCATTCGGCGAAGTTGCGAACGGCGAGGCTGAAGAAAGCCATGTGATAATCGCTGCGCTCGAGAGCGGACGGCGGCGGCAGAATCACGTTCGCGTGACGCGTGGTCTCGTTCCGATAGGGATCGACGCACACCATGAACTCGAGTTCACCGAGTGCGGCATCGAGTCGTCCGGCATGTGGGGTCGAGACGGCGGGGTTGCCGGCCACGGTCACGAGCGCCCGCACCTGTCCCTCGCCGGGGGTGAGGATCTCCTCGGCCATCGTGGCCACAGGGAACTCGCCACGGATCTCGGGATGGTTCCTGACCCGACTGTGACGGCGGCCGGTGACGAAACCCCGGCCCTTGCCCTTTCCGCGACCGCTGTCGTGGGCGGGCAGCGGGAACATCGCTCCGCCGGGAGAATCGAGATTGCCGGTCACGATGTTGAGCACATCGACAGCCCATGAAGCGAGCGTGCCGAACGCGACGGTGTGGGTTCCGATCCGTCCATAGACAGCTGCCGTCGGGGCAGCCGCGAGTTCGCGGGCGATGCGGCGGATGGTGTCGGCGTCGATCCCGGTGATGGGGGCCACGATCTCGGGTGAGAACGGCTCCACCGCCTCGATCACCTCCTGCATTCCGGAGGTCAGGGCGACAACCCGTCCGGTATGGACGAGGTCTTCGGCGAACAGGACATGCAGTATCGCCACGAGTAGGTGAGCGTCGGTTCCCGGACGAATGGCAATCCATTCATCGGAGTTCTGTGCCGTTTTGGTGTTGCGGGGATCGACGGTGACGATGCGTCCTCCGCGCTCCCGAATCGCTTCCATGCGGCCCGGGAAATCGGGCGCCGTGCAGAGGCTCCCGTTTGATTCGTACGGGTTGGCGCCGAGCATGAACAGGTAGTCGGTCCGGTCGAGATCGGGCACCGGCATCAGCAACGGATTGCCGAACAGGTAACCGCTCGACACGTGCTTCGGCATCTGGTCGACCGTGGAAGCCGAGAAGACGTTCTTCGTCCCGAGAGCTTTGACCAGCGGCCCGTTGAAGATGACAGGGCCGAGAGAATGGACGCTCGGGTTGCCGAGATAGACCGCCACGGCATCGCGACCGTGGGCGTCGATGACACCGCGCAGTCCTTCCTCGACGACAATCCAGGCTTCGTCCCAGGAGACTTCCTCCCATGTGGCGGTGGCGAGATCGTCGCCACGGCGAACCACGGGCATCCGGAGTCGATCGGGATCGGCGTGGAGTCGATGCAGCGCCGATCCCTTGGGGCAGATGAAACCCTTGGAGAAACTGTTGTCCCGGTCACCGCGGATACGGACAACGGTTCCCTCGCGAACGGTGAGCTCCAGTCCACAGGTCGCTTCGCACAGTGGGCAGGATCGGTAGTGCAGCGTCTCGTCGGCCATGGTTCTCCATCCGGGGGAGGGGTTCGCTCCGGCATCGTAGGCTTTCCATCATGCGTGCGATCGTTCTTGAGGAATATGGCGAAGTCGAAGTTCTCCGGTTGACCGAGGTGACCGATCCTGTTCCCGGCCCCGAAGAGGTCCTTGTCGAGATCGTTGCGACTGCGCTCAACCGCGCCGATCTGCTCCAGCGTCGGGGGCTCTATCCGAGTCCGTTGCTCGCCGGGTTCGCACCGCCGGCCCCGGAGATCCCCGGGATGGAGTTCGCGGGGAGGATCGCCGCCCTCGGTGAACGGGTGAACTCGTGGTCGATCGGTGACGAGGTCATGGGCATCGTCGGGGGCGGGTCCTACGCCGAGAAACTCGTCGTGCACGAGCATCAGGTGCTCCGGGTGCCGCCGACGGTTGCGCTTTCCGACGCGGCGGCAATCCCGGAGGTGTGGATCACCGCATTCGATGCCCTGGTTGTCCAGGGGGGCCTCACCTCAGGGCGGGTTGCACTTGTCCACGCCGGTGCGTCCGGTGTCGGGACAGCGGCGATCCAGATCTGCAGGGCGATGGGTGCACGCGTGATCGTCACGACGTCATCGAAGAAACTCGACGCGTGTCGGGCACTCGGTGCCGACCTCGCCATCGACTATGCGACGGAAGACTTTGTCGCCGCGGCGAGCGCCTTCACCGGAGGCGTCGGAGTCGACGTGGTGCTGGACGTGATCGGTGGTGACTACGTCGACCGCAACATCGCCGCGATACGCGTGGGTGGGACAATCGTTCAGGTCGGGACGATGGGCGGCGGTCGCACCGAGGTGAACATCGGAATGATGTTGCCGAAACGGGCAACGATCATCGGTACGGTGCTGCGTTCGCGTCCGCTGGCCGAGAAGATCGCCATCAGCCGGCGATTCGCCGCCGAGGTGCTGCCGCTGTTCGACGCAGGGCTTGTGCGCCCGGTGATCGACTCGCGCTACGCCCTTGCCGACATCGGCGCGGCCCATGCGTACATGGAGACCAATGCCAATGTCGGGAAGATCCTGATCGACGTCTAGCGCTCTTCGATGGGCACGTAGTTGCGCACGTCGGAACCCACGTACAACTGACGGGGGCGGGCGATGCGCACGTTCTGGTCGAGCATCTCGTTCCAGTGGGCGAGCCAACCCGAAACACGCGGGATGGCGAACAACACCGTGAACATCTCCATCGGGAAGCCCATCGCCTGGTAGATCAGACCCGAGTAGAAGTCGACGTTCGGGTAGAGCTTGCGGCTGACGAAGTAATCGTCGGCGAGGGCCGTCTCTTCGAGCTTGAGTGCGATGTCGAGCAACTTGTTCTTGCCGGTCACCTCGAACACGTCGTAGGCGATCTTCTTGATGATCGTGGCCCGCGGATCGAAGTTCTTGTAGACGCGGTGTCCGAAACCCTGGAGGAGGCCCTTGCCGGCCTTCACGTCGGCGATGAACGGTTCGACGTTGTCGATCGTGCCGATCTCGGTGAGCATGCGGATGACGGCTTCGTTGGCACCACCGTGACGGGGGCCGTAGAGGGCGGCGGCAGCCGCTGCGGAAGCGGAGTACGGATCGGCGTGGGCGGAACCCACGACGCGCATCGCCGTGGTGGAGCAGTTCTGCTCATGATCGGCGTGAAGGATAAACAGCACGTCGAGCGCACGGGAGAGGACGGGGTTTGCCTCATAACGGGGCTCCGCGACCTTCCACATCATGGAGAGGAAGTTCGAGGCGAAGTCCATGCTGTTGTCCGGGTAGACGAACGGCATGCCCACACTGTGGCGATGGGCGCCGGCGGCGATCGTCGGCATCTTCGCGATCAGGCGGATGATCTGCTTGTAGCGGCTCTCCTCGTCGAAGATCTCTTTTGCATCCGGGTAGAAGGTCGACAGCGCGGCGAGGGTCGAGACCAGGATTCCCATGGGATGGGCATCGTGGTGGAAGCCCTCCATGAAGCGCTTGCGGACGTTCTCGTGGATGAACGTGTGATACGTGATGTCGTGCTGCCAGGCGGCGTACTGCTCGGGCGTGGGCAGATCGCCGTGGATCAGCAAATAGGCGACTTCGAGGTACGTCGAGCTCTCGGCGAGTTGTTCGATCGGGTACCCGCGGTAGCGGAGGATGCCGGCTTCGCCGTCGAGTTCGGTGATGGAGCTGGACGCGGCCGCAGTGGTCGAGAACGACGGGTCGTAGAACCAGATTCCGGGCAGCAACTTCGACCACTTCGCAGCGTCGACGCCACCGTTCTCGATGGGGATCTCGATCGACTGACCGGTTCGGTTGTCGGTGATTGTTACGCTCTCGCTCACAAAGGCTCCACTTGGGTGAAAAGTCGGCAGGAAGAGGTCGACGGACATCGGCCGACTTCGGTGCGATTCACTCGCATACTAGTGGCCTTGGCGAGGCGGTGATACAGCCCGCGGCGCAGAAACGCCGGGGATCAGAGCGGTGTGTTGTCGTGTGAGCGCGGACCGAGTTTTTCGCGCTTGTTCTCGAGAACGGCCAGCGCCGCCGCGATCTCCCGGCGCGTGTCGGCCGGATCGATGACCGCATCGATGAATCCCCTGTCCGCAGCGATATACGGATTGAGGAGACGAGCTTCGTAGGCGGTCTCGAGCTCGAGTCGTTCTTCGGGGGTGGCTCGTCGATGGAGGATCTCGACGGCACCTTTCGCCCCCATGACGGCGATCTCCGCCGAGGGCCAGGCAAGGGCGAGATCGTTGCCCATCTGCTTGGAATCCATGACGATGTAGGCCCCGCCGTAGCTCTTTCGCAACGTCACGTTGACGCGCGGAACTGTTGCCCTTGCGTAGGCGAACGCCATCTGTGCCCCGTGACGGATCATCCCGCGCCATTCGAGGTCCTTGCCCGGGTAGAAGCCGGGGGTGTCCACCAGCGTCACCAGGGGAATGTTGAATGCGTCGCAGAAGGAAACGAACCTGGCGCCCTTCTGGGAGGCGGGGATGTCGAGCGTGCCGGCGAGTGCACAGGGCTGATTGGCGACGAATCCGATTGGTCGACCCCCGATGGAGGCGAACGCTGTCACCAGATTGGGAGCCCAGGCCGCCTTCTGTTCGAGGATCTCGCCGTCATCGGAGAGCGAGCGCATCACCGTGCGGACGTCGTAGCTGCCGGTAGCGGTTGCCGGAATGATTGCGCCGGCCTCGGGGGTGAGGCGATCGACCGGATCGTCGGTGGGAATCACCGGCGGCAGTTCATCATTGTGTGACGGCAGGTAATCGAACAGTGCGGCGACGGCCTCGCGGGCAGCGTCATCATCGGCGACGACGACGCTGGCGACTCCGGTGTGCCGGGCGTGATTGGCGGCGCCACCGAGATCCACCGCTGCGATCGGCACGCCGGTGAACTGCCGGACCATGTGTGGGCCGCTGACGAATGCGTAGGCCTCTTCGGTCATGACGACGTGGTCGGCGAGGCCAAGCATGAGTGCTGGTCCGGATACCGCAGGACCGCTGACGGTTATGACGGTGGGGACGATGCCCGAGCACGCGGTGAGGGCTTTGGCGGCCTGTCCCCATCCGTGCAGCGCGGCAAGTCCTTCGCCGATGTCCGCGCCGGTGGACGACAGTTCGACGACGACCGGCAGTCGTTCGGCAAGGGCTGCGTGGGCCGCTTCGGCGATGGATTCACCGTCCCGCGGCGAGAGGGCACCGGCCTTCTCGGTTCGACCGATGCGGACGCGCACGATGGATCGCAGCCCGTGGATCGTGTCGATGGAGGTGATCTCCGCCCGTACGACGCCGGGTACCCGCGACCGCAACTGCACGGTGTGACCCGTGGATGGTGGCGGAGGCGGGGGAGGTGTCATCGGGAGAGGATTTGCTGGGGGGTGTTCGAGATGTGCGGCTCAGGACAGCCGGGCAGGACGGATTCCCGGATGGCGGGTGGCCCGATCGGCGATGACTTCTCGGAGCACATCGCTGACTGCACGGGCAGGAGTCGAGAGTAACCCCTTGCGGCGGGTTGTGAGGCCGACCGAGCGTCCGGTCAGTCCCTCGATCGTCATCGTTCGCCAATTGCCTCCGAGCCACAGCGGGATTGCGGTGGCCGGCACGATGGCCGCGCCGAAACCCTCGAAGACCATCGAGGTCATGAGGCGCGTGCCGTCGATCTCGGCTTTTGCCACCAGCGAGTATCCGCGCTCGGCCATCAGGGTCTCCAGCAATTGCCGGAAAGGCCGGCTTGCCGGTTCGAGGATGAGGGGCATCCCGTCGAGATC
>CAEZUP010000083.1_pt1 | contig 10375 bp, 11 predicted proteins | sample 7264511 | NCBI WGS metagenome assembly CAEZUP01 (sample SAMEA6813833, study PRJEB35770) | uncultured Microthrixaceae bacterium | biome: Freshwater; feature: Freshwater reservoir; material: water | place: Czech Republic | collected 2016-04-20 | depth 0.5m m
AGGGTCGCAACATCGTCGGCGAGTTCCATCGCGTAGCCGGGGAATCCCGGATCGGAATGGGCCACGGTGCCGACGCCGGCGGCGTGAGGGTTGAGGCCGGTGAGGAACGCAGCGCGGGTGGGGGAGCACATGGGGGTGGAATGGAAATCGACGTACTGCAGACCCGCCCCGGCGAGGCGATCGATGTTCGGTGTGTCGATCTCGCTGCCGTAGCAACCGAGATCCGCATAGCCGAGGTCGTCGACCAGGATCACGACGACGTTGGGTGCGCCCTTTGGCGACTCCGGCCGCGGCGGCCACCACGATTCGGACGTGGCGAAGACCCGTCCGACCTTTCCACCGAAACCTTTGTACGCGCCATCGACCGATTCGGTGTCGGACACGTCAGCGACCGCCACTTCCGGCGACGAGCGTGCTGACCTGGAAGCCTCCACACACGGTGTAGGCGGCTGCGAATGTCAGGGCGGCGGTGTCGTCGGGCGGGAACACCTTGATCTTGGCCGACTCGGCTGAACACGAACCGCCACCGACGCCCGGGTTGGTCGTGTGAAGCGTTGCGCTTGCGGTTTTGCCGGGGGCGATCGAGACGGTTGTTCCTTCGGCACCTTCGCGGCCGGCGGGCTGTCCGATCTGGTTGCCCGCCGAGTCGAGAACCGAAACTCCGGGGAATCCGCGCAGCTCACACGTGCGGGTGCCGGTGTTCGTGAGCACCAGGGGTGTGTAGACCTGCCCGGCGCCTGCATTCGGTTCGCCGAGTGAAGCCGACAACTCGTTGGTGGCGCAGTGGATGCTGGCGACGGTTGCCCGTGTCGAGCTTGTCGAAGCGGCGCTCGTGGTGGTGGTGGGGCCGGTCGAGGATGTCGAGCTGGCATTTGTCGTGTCGGATCCGCAGCCGGTCAGGGCGAGACCGGTCACTGCGGCGGAGATGATGGCAAGACGAAGTAGGCGCATGGCCCAAGGCTAGGGGCTGAGGCTCGATCGGTCGACGGATCGGGAAGGGAGATCGATGCGTCGCCGAAGCGGTCCGGTTTGGGACAAGATGGGCGCTGGTCTCCAGAACGGAAGCCAGCGCACGAGGGGGACAGCTGTGAATGCCGATCTAGTGGCCGAGTTCCAATTCACCGGTCAGGACGTACCGTGGTTGCTGGCGGATCTCGCCGAGCGCCGACCCGATCACCCGGTACTCATCTGGGAGCCGAAATCCGGAGACGGGCGCTCCTGGACCTATGCGGAGTTCTGGTCCGATGTGCAGCGTCTCGCCGCCGGCCTCGCCGCTCGGGGAATCGTCAAGGGCGACCGGGTCATCATCCACTCGGACAACAGCCCCGAGATGGTTCTCTCCTGGTACGCATGCGCCACGATCGGCGCCGCCGGTGTCACCACGAATACACGCTCGGTCGCGGCGGAGATGAATTACTTCATCACCCACACGAACGCCGTCGCCGCGATCACCCAACCGCAGTACGCGGCAACAGTCGCCGAGAGCGGACCGGATCTTCGCTGGATCGTCGTCACCGACGACAACTCCGGTGAAACACCAACGCCGGAGCAGGCGGCGCACGGTCTCGATTCGTTCGCATCCCTGTTTGGTGAGGTCGACGATTGCCCGCGGCGCGATCCCGAGCCGATGCTCCCCGTCGGTGTGATGTTCACATCGGGTACGACATCGCGTCCGAAGGCTGTTGTGCACACGCACGCGAACATGCTGTGGGCTACGCGGGTGGGACCGAACAACATCGGCATGCACCCGGATGGCGTGTATCTGATCTATCTCCCTTTCTTCCATGTCAATGCGCAGAGTTGGTCGATGTGGAGCACGCTCGGAGCCGGCGGAACGATCGTGCTTCAACCGAAGTTCTCGGCAAGTCGCTTCTGGGAAGTGATCGTCGAGCACAACGTCACCCATATCTCCCTGATCCCGTTCGTCTTCAACGCTGTTGCGGGTAAGCCAATCCCGGAGAACCGACTCGAGGTCGGGGTGTTCGGTGCCGTGGTGCCGCCGCTCGAGCAGATGCTCGGATGTCGGGTTCTTCCCGCTTACGGCATGACCGAAACGGTCACCCACGCGACGAGTTCCGGTCTGTTCGGCAGTATCCCTGTCGGCTCGTTGGGCAAGGCGACTCCCGGATACGAAACGCTCGTTGTCGATCCCGAGACCGACGAGGTCGTCTCCGACGGTCGCGTGGGCGAACTGTGGCTCCGCGGCACCCGCGGGATCCAGTTGTTCCTCGAGTACTACGACAATCCGGAAGCGAACGCGAAGAGCTTCACCGACGATGGTTGGTTCAAGACCGGCGACATGGTCCGCATCGGTGAAGGCGGCGCGATCTTCTACACCGAGCGCGACAAGGACATGCTCAAGGTCGGCGGAGAGAACGTCTCGTCGAAAGAGGTCGAGGATCTCTGTCGCACGGTGGCCGGTGTCGGCGAAGTCGCCATCGTCGGTCGCTCCCATCCGATGCTCGATGTCGTGCCGGTCGCATTCGTGATCAAGGGTGCGAATGCGCCCGACGACGCGGAACTCGAAGCCACCGTCATCGAACTCTGCAAGAAGAACCTCTCCGATTTCAAGGTTCCCCGCGCCGTGTATTTCGTCGATGACTATCCGAGGGCCACCCTCGACAAGATTGCCAAGAACCAGTTGCGCGACATGGCCGATGCCATGCCCGAGCCTTTCTAGAGGAGCACCGTGACCCTTTCGAGTTTCGACGAGTACCCGATCCATCAGGTCCCCAAGCCGATCGCGCAGTCGGGGACAACCGATCGCAACGCCTACGGGCGTTACTGGATGGGGGCCACCCATCGCGAGGGTGCGTTCCAGGTCGAGGTGGCGTTCGGTCGCTATTCCAACCTCGGCGTGCAGGACACCTCGGTGTCGATCGCGCGCGATGGCAAGCAGTACGCCTTCCACGGTTCGTGTCGTGCGCCCTCCGATCCGATGGACACGAGTGTTGGTCCGATGCGTCTCGAGATCGTCGAACCCTTCCGGCAGCTGCGTGTCGTCGTCGAACCGAACGAAACCGGAATCACGTGCGATCTGCGCTGGCGGGCCCGCGTGGGCGCGCTTCTCGAAGATCACACGGTGATGGTCGATGGACCCCACACGATCCTCGACATGGCCCGGTATCTGCAGTTCGGAACATGGGAGGGCCACGTCACAGTCGATGGCGAGGTCACCGAGCTGCGTCACGAGGAAGTGGTCGGAATCCGCGATCGTTCGTGGGGCGTTCGTCCGGTCGGTTCGCCGACTCCGGGACGACCCAGCGCGAGTACTCCGAACGCATGGCTCTGGTCGCCGATCCACTTCGAGGATGAATGTGTCGTGGCCGGTTGGTTCCAGCGTCCCGGCGGCGTCTTCTGGCGCCCGGACGGGCATCGCATCGGCATCGTCGATCCGATTCCGCAGTCGGTCTCGCTCGACGATCCGTCCGTCAGTCGTTTCGATCCTGTGGGTCAGCAATTGACCTTCAAACCCGGGACCCGTTGGGTCACGAGCGCATCGATCGATCTTGTCGGCGAGGACGGGGCGGGTATGCAACTCGAACTCGAGCCCCTCGGCCGTTTCGACATGAGGGCCCTCGGCTACATGAATCCCGATTGGGGCCACGGAATGTGGCACGGCGAACTGGAACTCGGTCGGGAAGACTGGTCCTTCGACGAGATCCACCCTCAGGACCCGACGCATCAGCATGTTCACCACATCGTGCGGGCCCGCTTGGGCGACAAGGTCGGCGTCGGGATCTTCGAGCAGATCATCTTCGGCCCGCACACGCAGTTCGGGTTCAACGACATCCTCGACGGAGCTGCGGGCTGACCCGCAGATAGGCGAACCGACCGTGGCGGATGAGGAGAGGATTCTCGAATTGATCGGCGTCTATGACGCCGACGGTTCGATTGTGGGTGAGATCCGCTACTGGGTCGGTGCGCGGTTCGGTCGTGCTCATTGCGCCCTCTGCGACATCACGCATGGACCATTCCGGTCACGACCGGAATGGAGGGCTTTGCGCGAGGTGCTGCCGGTCGATTTCTCGACCTGGCACCGCGACGATGCTCCTGCCGATGTGGTCGAGGCGTGCGGCGCGACCTTTCCCGTTGTGTTGGCGCGTGTTCCCGGCGAGATTTTGGTTCTTCTCGACGGGGTTGCGCTGGAGGGTCTCGGGGGAGACGTCCAACGTCTCGCCGACGCCATTGTCGATCGATGTGCGGAACTCGGTTTGGTCCTCGACCCCGAATCCGGTGAGTCTCAGCCTCGGACGAGTCCGTAGATCCCGTCGGCTGCGAATCCGACCGCGAAAACTGCAGCGAGAACAGCGAATATGGGCGGGCCGTGTTTCTCGATGCTCGACTCGACCCGGCGCAACAGTTCCTCGGCGCGCTCGGGGTTTCTCTTGAACGCGATGAAGGTGATGGCGACCGAGGCTGTCGATGCGACTGCGAAGACCACGAACGCAAGCAGGGTTTCGAGGGCGGTGGGTTTGGCCCTGAGGACGATGAGCGCCACTGCGGCCGTGACCGTCCAGGGTTCTTCGAAGATGCCGGCAAGGAACGCGGTGCGGGGACCTAGGTGTGATGCCCATCGCGATGTCTTCGCAGGCTCGTCGGGGCGGTCGGCCGAACGTCGCCGCCACTCGTGGATCGCAACCGGGATCAGAAGCGCGCTCAGGCCGATTTCGGCCCAATGGAGCCAGGCCTGATCAGCCGACTCGTGGATCGGGTTACTGCCGCGCACGACGAAGAACGAGATCGCGAAAACCGTCGCGAGGGATGTCATCCAACCCGCCACGAACGCGATCGCGTTGCGCACAGGCCGTTTGTGCGAGAGGAGAAGGACGAAAACCACGAGTGTCCCCGGTTCCGCGTTCGACCAGAGTCCGAGGAGCAGAATCGAAAGAAGGAGACTCAACATGGGATCCACACGGCGGACCGGATCTTAGAGACTCTGGAAAATGGCAACGGCAACGATGGCGCGGGCCGTCCATGCCGCCGTACGTATCCAGTTCGTGGCGACGAGTCGATCGAGAAGGACCGGATCGCGGTGTGCGCCGAGTCGTCCATGGAGAGGAGCGGAGATGAATGCGGTCGTTCCGATGGCAACGGCTTCGGCAATCGCTCCGACCCAGGGAAGCCACCATGCGATCCCGTCCGGGGGCCAGGCGAGCAATGCGAGGACACAGAGACCCTCGACCGCCATGAGGGGACCGACGATGAAGGTGATCCGTGCGGTGTGTTCGGCCTCGTAGGCCTTGAACGCCGATTCGGGAATCTGCTTCATCAGCGGATAGTGGACGACCTGGATCGTCCAGATGACCCCGAACATGCCGACGGAGGCGAGAACCTGGGCAACGACGACGAATGTCTCCAGCGAGCCGCTCACAGGTCGATCTCCGCGACTACGGCGAAATGGTCGCTGGCCCAGATATCGCCGAACGGGGTGTCACCCGTCAGCCAGCAGCGTTCGACATGGCCGACATTGCGGCGGCGCGGGGCGCTGACCATCAGATAATCGAGTCGTCGGTTCGGGTGGATGGCCCGGCGGGGAACAAGGGGATTGTCGGATGACCAGGTGTCGCCCCGGGTCGGATTTCCGCATGCGTCCCAAGCGTCGACGAGCACGAAGCCGTCGACGTAAGGAACCGACGCCCCGGTTATCGACCGGATCTCGTCGGAATGGGGGACGGCATTGAGATCTCCGCCGAGAACGATCGGATGGTTGAGGCGCCAGCCGTCGACACCTCCGGAAGCCTCGGCGAGGTGTCCGCACAGTGCCCGCAGTTGCGCTGAACGGGTTTCGGTGCGATCGAGCCCGTGTTCGAGATGGGTGCCGGCCACGATGAATTCGCCGCCCATGTCGGCGGGTCTCGCCACCCGGGCGACGAGAACATGTCGCCAGGTCGGCTCGCCGTGCTGATCGGGGAGTGCGATGACGGTGAGGATCTCGATCGGCCAGCGGCTGAGGATCGCGTTCACCACCCAGTACGGGGCGTCGGGATAGCGGTCGAAACCGGCGAGCGATGCGGCAGTGACGGCATGCATCGAGAGCGAATCGGCGAAGACCTGAGCCTGCGTCGCTCCATCCGGCTCGACCCAGGACTCCTGGAGCATCACGACGTCGGGATCGGTTTCCCGGATGCCGGATTCGATGGCCGGATGTCTGGCCTGCCAGTCACCGATTCGACCTTGGAGGTTCCATGTCATCGCTCGCACCCGTCAATCCTGCCCCGGATCGGCGAGACGGACGGTGCCCGAACGGGAATTGTCGGTGATCGGTGGTCAATGTGAGGCGAAGGCCGTCCGGTCGCGGGAAGATGGCGCCATGACATCCGAAGAGGTTTCCTCCCCGCCGCCCATCGACAACTGGAATCGACTCCTCGATGGTCGGGTTGCGGTCGTGACAGGTGGCGCGGGAGGAATAGGCGGAGCGGTCTCGAGTCTCTTCGCGCAGCACGGCGCGCACGTCGAGTTCATCGACATCGACGCGGAAGCCGCGCACGCCAAAGAGGCGGAGATCCTGGCCGCGGGTGGTTCGGCGCGTGCCCATGTCGCCGACGTCCGCGACGCCGCCGAAGTCGCCCGGGTCGCGGCCGATGTTCTCGGGGCCCATCCGTACGTGAGCGTGCTCGTGAACAACGTGGGGGACTATCGCCCGCTCGTCCGTTTCCGCGAGTCGACGCCGGAATCGTGGAAGGAGATGTACGACATCAACCTGTTCCACATCTTCGCCGTCACCCACGCCTTCCTGAACCCGATGATCGAGGGTGGAGGCGGATCGATCGTGAACATCCACTCGGTCGAGGGAATGCGCGGTTATCCGGGTGAACCGGTCTACGGATCGATGAAGGCTGCAGCAGCGGCGTTCACGACCGATCTCGCCGCCGGCATGGGGCGGCACGGGATCCGCGTCAACGGCATCGGGCCGGATCTCACCCAGACGGCGCAAGTTGATTACATCGGCACTTCGGTGGGTTCGGAGCACCTCTGGGAAGCCTGGGCACCCGTGGGTCGCGTCGGCTGGCCCGAGGATCAGGCTCGTGTGGCCCTGTTTCTGGCCTCGGATCTCTCGTCGTTCGTGACCGGACACAACGTTCCTGTCGACGGTGGCACCAAAGCAGGGGGCGGTTGGTTCTGGTCTCCGACCGCCGGGCGCTTCGTGAATCGCCCGAAGGGGCTCTAGCCGCCCGGTTTCACCCCCGGGGCTCCTCATGTCGTATCGTCGGAGGTACGACAAATGCGCTCGCGGAGCGCTCAGTACGAGGAGACAGTCATGCTCGGACCGGACGATCATTACGCCATCATTTCCGCCGACACCCATGCCGGTGGAAGCCACGCCCAGTACCGCGAATACCTCGACCCGAAGTACCGGGACGATTTCGACGCATGGCGCGAGAAGTACAAGAACCCGTTCAAGGATCTGAAGGACACCGATCTCCGAATCCGCAACTGGGACAGCGATCGACGCGACGAGGATCAACTCGGTGACGGCGTCATCGGCGAGGTCATCTACCCGAACACGGTTCCGCCGTTCTTCCCGAACTTCGTGCTGTTCGCCCAACCGCCGACCCCCGAAGAGTACGAACACCGCCATGCCGGGGTGCAGGCCCACAACCGTTGGATGGCCGACTATGTCTCCATCGCTCCGGAACGTCGTGCCGGTATTGGCCAGATCTTCCTCAACGATGTCGACGACGCGATTGAAGACGTCAAGTGGTGCAAGGAGAACGGTCTCCGCGGCGGCATCCTCATCGGCGCCGTTCCTCCGACTGCCACATGGATCAAGCCCCTCTACCATCCCGACTACGACCCGTTGTGGGCCGTGTGCCAGGAACTCGATGTACCCGTCAATGCTCACAGCGGCACCGGTTCGCCGAAGTACGTTCCGGCCCCGGCCATGCCCCTCGTGCATTTCCTCGAGATTCCGTACTACTCACAGCGTCCGCTCGTGCACCTCATCCTTGCCGGTGTGTTCGAGCGTTTCCCGAAGATGCGTTTCGCCCTGACCGAAACCGGATGCTCGTGGATTCCGCCGTTGCTCGAGTCCATGGACAACCTTCTTTCCGGCATGCGCGGCAACAAGGTCGGCGAAATGCGTTTCGAAGGCGAGACGGTGCCGCCCAAGTCGGCGACCGAGTACTTCCACCAGAACTGCTGGGTCGGCGTCAGCCAGCCCACGCCTGCCGATATCGAAGCCGGTCTCGGACCGGTCGGTATCGACAAGATCATGTGGGGCAGCGACTACCCGCACGAGGAAGGCACGCACCCGTTCACCCGCGAAACCATTCGTCAGGTGCTCGGTCACCTCGAACCGGAAAAGGTCCAGCAGATCCTCGCCGGCAATGCCGCGTCGTTCTACGACTTCGACCTTGCTGCACTGCAGCCATTCGCCGACCAGTACGGCCCGACGGTCGCCGAGATCGCCGTGCCGCTGACCAAGCTTCCCGAGAATGCCAATCAGGCTCTCGAGCGCTCGGCAGCCCAGTTGTCACAGGCCAGCTGAGCTCGGTCGACCGACGTTCGGTAACTGAAGAAGCCCGTCCGATTCCTCGGGCGGGCTTCTTTCGCGTTCATGGCTTGGTCCGCCGGGCGGACGACGATGTCGCGGGCGTACTCAGGCGAAGAAACGGGTGAGCAGCGTCAGTGCACTTACTGCGAACAACCCGATGGCCGGAGCAGTCTCGGCGGTCGAATCGCCGAGCCTCGAGTGGATGCGGACCGCAAGGGCGAAATAGATCGTCAATCCGAGGGCGGCAAGGACGCCGAGCATCGGGATGGCCAGACCGATGAGCAACCCGAGCGCTCCGAGGATCTTGATGAGCCCCAGGGTCCGCTCGAATCCCGGAAGCCGGCCCATGCGGGCGACGAGGTCGACGACTTGCGGGGCGCCACGGAAGTCCATGGCGGCACTGGCCACCATGACGACGGCCAGCAACAGGGAAAGGATGATCGAAACTCCACTCATGAACCGAGACGCTATTGCTCGGTTCCCCGGATGCCGTGGATGCCTCGGCGTCACGGGTCGTTGCGGAGGGTAGATTCCTCCCATGAGCGAGTACGAACCAAGCCCCTGGGAACCCATTGCCGACCACGTCGAGCGTTACATCGCCACCAACGGTGAAGACGGCTTCATCTGGGAGGGTGGCGAGGTCATCATCCTCACCACGACGGGAGCGAAGAGCGGCAAGGAACGCCGCACGCCCTTGATCCGCGTGACCGATGGCGAGCGGTACTTCGTCGTCGCCTCGATGGGTGGAGCGCCGCAGAACCCGCAGTGGTTCCACAACATGGTGGCCAACCCGGAAGTCACGATCCAGGATCGGGCCGATGTGCAGCAGCTGACGGCCAGGATCGCATCGCCCGAGGAGAAGGCCAAGTATTGGCCGATCGCCGTTGCTGCGTGGCCCGACTACGACAAGTACCAGGAATCAACCGAGCGCGACATCCCGCTCATGATCTGCGAATCGCGATGATCGGTACTCCCTGTCGCCTGGTGCGTTCGGGGAGCAGAAAATCATGACGTCGTTCCTTGACCCGCTGTTGCAGCGGGTCAAGGCACGTCTGCGGCCGTTGGCGCGTCGAGTCGGACTCGCCAAGGGCGAACCGGTCTGGTGGGAGAAGCGCACGAAGCCGCAAGCGGCATCCGTCGGCGTCGGCACCGGCACCGGCACCGGCGACGGTGCGGCCGCGTGCAACGTCTGCGGTTGGAGCGGAGCCGAATTCGCCGAACCGTTTCATGTCGAGATGGCCACATGTCCGCAGTGCGGCAGCATCGCCCGGGACAGATTCCTTCTCCACGGGTTCCTCTCGCGCAATCCGAAACCGTGGGGTCTTCGGGTGCTCGAGACAAGTCCTCGAATGGGTCGCGACTACCGCCGGATGATGCGGCAGTGGTTCCAGTACACGGCCAGTGATTTCGACGAGTCCAACCATGTCGCCGATATCAAGGTCGACCTCATGGCGATCGGTCTCCCCGACAACTCCATCGACGTTCTTCTCACGCCGCACGTGCTTGAACATGTCCCCGATACGGCGTTGGCCCTGGGTGAAATCCGGCGGATCCTTGCTCCTGGTGGTCGCATGTACCTGCAGGTGCCGTTGCTCCAAGGAGTGACCGCCGCACCGGCCGAGCCGGAATTTCACGGTGACAACACGCCGGTGTTCTGGCGTTTCGGTTGGGACCTCACCGCTCTATTGCGGGCTGCCGGTTTCGAGACGACGGTTCTGGTGACCGACGAGTGGCTCGACTCGCTCTCCGGAAAGTCGCCGCGGCCCATTGACGTCGGAGACGGTTTCGCGATCAACGACATCTGCGAGCATGTCGTCATGGCAGATCTCGTCGCAGTGGCGACGCCCGAGACCGCCCGGCGGTTCGGTTTTCTCCCAC
>CAEZUP010000084.1_pt1 | contig 10070 bp, 7 predicted proteins | sample 7264511 | NCBI WGS metagenome assembly CAEZUP01 (sample SAMEA6813833, study PRJEB35770) | uncultured Microthrixaceae bacterium | biome: Freshwater; feature: Freshwater reservoir; material: water | place: Czech Republic | collected 2016-04-20 | depth 0.5m m
ATGACGGTTACAACGGCCTCCTCAGCTGGTTCTGGTTGATGTGCGCCGTCACCACCATTGGACTCGTCGTCACCACCCGACTTGCTCTCAAGGAACGGTCCTACTCGGCGGTGATGGCGGCGACGGGACTTCTGTATCTGGCCATCATGACGGCGTTCGGCACCGATCTCGTGGCGCGGGCACTTCTCAGTTGACGGCCGTCGACACGATCCCGCGGCGACGATTCGCCGATGCTGCTCTGGTCGTCGGGATCTGGGTGTTGTCCCTGGCGGTCTTCTTCCGCGAATTCGTGTTCTCCGGGTTCAACAGCATCCAGATCCGGGGTGGCGATTCGGATATCGGCTACTACACACAGGAGCACTGGTATCGCTGGTTGTCAGGTTCGGCGGATTGGAGGAGTCCCGCTCTCTTCTATCCGGCGAAGGGGACGCTCGGTTACACCGATGCCCAGTTCCTGTACCTGCCGCCGTACGCGCTCTTCCGCTGGATGGGCGCCGACATGTTCGTGGCCCTGCAACTTGTCGCGATGGTGCTGGCCAGCATCGGATTCTTCAGCATGTATTTGCTCCTGCGGCGACACCTGAAGGTGAGGACGCTTCTTGCGGCGGCGGCATCGGTTGCATTTGCGTTTTCGAATGCACTCACCCTCAAGCAGTTCCACATCAACACGATGGGGATCGAACTGGCCCCGTTGATTGTCCTTCTGGCCGCGGAATGTGTCGCCGCCATGCGGGCCCGACGGCGGATCCGATCGGTCGCGTTCGCCACCGCCTCGGGCTTACTGTGGGCCCTTCTCTTCTTCACTTCCTTCTACATGGCATGGTTTCTCGGCCTCGCATTGTTGGCGATGGCAGCGGTTCTACTGCTTGTGGATCGCGAACTGATCCTGACAGTGATTCGGTTGCTTCTTTCCGATCCCCGAAGGTGGATGAACGAGGTCGCAGGATTCGTATCGGGATTCGCCGTCGGGATCATTCCGTCACTGATGATCTATCTACCGGTGATCAGCGAATCCGGGGGACGGTCATTCCGCGAAGTGTTGGGTTTCTCTCCCCGACCGAGCGATGTGTTCAACCTCGGTCCGGACAATCTGCTCTGGGGTCAGCTCACATGGCCGGGAACGACGCCGCTGGAGGGACTCGAGCGCTCACTCGTTGCGTCGCCACTTCTCGTCATCTCGTCGATCGTGGCGTTGGTGATCCTGTGGTCAGTGCGGACCCGCGGTTCGGACAACCGACGACTCCGCTTTCTCACGGGATTGGCGGTGACAGCGGTGGCGATCACCCTCGTTTCCTGGCGTTTCGGCGATTGGACGATGTGGAAGGTGATCTGGAAAGTGGTTCCCGGTGGCAAGGCGATCCGCGCCGTCGACCGGGTGCAATTCGTCGTTGCCTTTTTCTGGGTGATCGTCTGGGCGGGCACGATGAACGAGATCTGGTCGCGTCTGGGCGCAACCAAGCGCAGGGCAGGTTCCATCGGTATCGGCGTTGTGATCCTGGTCGCAGGTCTCGTGATGGTCGAACAGGTGAATCTGAAATCGCTCAGCGGATTCGACCACAATGAGCGCTCGCGTTACTTCGCCTCGATACCGGCGCCCCCCGAGCAATGTCGGTCGTTCTATGCCATCGACCCGAGCGGGAGGTACCAGGGGGAACAGATCCCGCTTCAGGCGATGCTTCTTTCAGTCCAGATCGGTCTTCCAACCGTCAACGGTCTGAGCGGGATGACTCCGCCGGGTTGGAACCTCTGGACTCCGAGCGATCCTCGCTATCCGAATGCGGCCCGGAAATGGGCGGAGGCGAACGGCATCGCCGAGGGATTTTGTGTCCTGAACCTCTCGACCAGTGAGTGGTCGATCTCCTGAGGAGACCGACCAACCGGCGTCAGCGGGCGACGAAGTATTTCGCCTGCGGATGGTGGCAGATGAGGGCTGACGTGGTCTGCTCGGGCTGATACTGGAAGCCGGTCTCTTCGGAAACATCGATACCGAGACGGCCCGAATCGAGAAGCCCGGCAACAGTCATGTTGTCCTCGAGGTCGGGACATGCCGGATAACCCCATGAATAGCGGCCACCCCGGTACTGCTGGCGGAACAATCCGGCGAGGGAGGGCCCGTCTTCGTCGACGAAACCCCACTCGGTGCGAATCCGGTGGTGCCAGTACTCGGCGAGGGCTTCGGCCATCTCCACACCAAGGCCATGCACCATCAGATACTCCTGGTACTTGTTCTCTGCGAAAAGCTCGGCGGCAACGTCACTCACCCTCTGTCCCATCGTCACGATGTGGAACGCGGCGTAGTCGATCTCGCCGGATTCGATTGGCCGGAAGAAGTCGGCGATGCACATGAACGGAGCGGTGTGCTGGCGTGGATAGTGGAAGCGCGCCAGTTCCGACGAGCGCATCTCGTCGGACCACACGACGAGATCATCACCATCGGCATTGACGGCGAAGTATCCGTAGACAAGTTGGGGAATGAGCATGTCCGCCGCCTTGGCGTCGGCAAGTTGCGAGCGCAGGAGAGGGCGGATGCGGTCCTTGAATTCCTCGTCCGTTTCGACGGTTCCGTCGGCGTTCTTCTCCGGACGGAACTGCCACTGATTGCGGAAGAGAGCGGTCTCGTTGATGTAGGACGCGATGTCGTCGAGGGGGATCCCCTTGATGACCTTGCTGCCCAGAAACGGGGGCTTGAAGACGCCATTCGCCGGGTCGACGTCGGGTGAACGTGCGGGCAACGGTTCGGACGGCTCGTTCCGGTCCTTCGCTCCGGAACGGGAGGGGACGATGCTCTCACTGGGGACACGTCCCCAGTCGGCGTCGTCGGGCTGGTCGCCGCGCTTGATGTCGCCCAGTCGATCCATGACCCGAAGACCTTCGAAGGCGTCTTTGCCGTAGAACAGGCGTCCCTCGTAGACATCGCGTAGATCGCGTTCGACATAACTGCGGGTGAGCGCTGCTCCTCCGAGGAGCACAGGGATATCGGACAATCCACGCAGGTTGAGTTCCTCGAGGTTCTCGCGCATGATCAACGTCGACTTCACCAGAAGACCACTCATGCCGATTGCATCGGCCTTGACCTCGACAGCCTTCTCGATCATCTCGGCGACGGAGATCTTGATGCCGAGATTGAGGACTTCATAACCGTTGTTCGTCAGGATGATGTCGACGAGATTCTTGCCGATGTCATGGACATCGCCCTTGACGGTGGCGAGGACGATGCGGCCCTTGCCCCCATCGTCGGTCTTCTCCATGAACTGTTCGAGATGGGCGACGGCGGTCTTCATCGTTTCGGCCGATTGCAGGACGAACGGAAGCTGCATCTCGCCGGTGGCGAAGAGCTCGCCGACGATCTTCATTCCGGCAAGGAGGACGTCGTTGATGATGAAGAGCGGGGCAAGTCCGCTTTCCATGGCGGCGTCGAGGTCGGCTTCGAGATCCTCGCGGTTCCCGTCGATGATGCGCTGACTGAGGAGTTGCTCGATGGTCCAGTCGCTGCGGTCTTCCTGTTCAACTTCGGCCGCCTTCACGTCGGCGAAGACATCGAGCAACGTGGTGAGCGGGTCGTAACCCTCGCGGCGCCGGTCGTAGATGAGGTCGAGCGCCACCTCCCGCTGTTCGGTCGGAATCTTGTTGAGTGGCATGATCCGCGCTGCGTGGACGATGGCGGAGTCGAGTCCTGCCTGCACGCATTCGTGCAGGAACACCGAATTCAGGACATGGCGGGCAGCGGGCTTGAGTCCGAACGACACGTTGGAAACGCCGAGTGTCGTGAAGACCCCGGGAAGCTCGGACTTGATACGCCTGATCGCCTCGATTGTCGCGATGGCGTCGCCTCGGAGATCATCGTCGCCGGTGGACAGCGGGAACGTGAGGGCGTCGAAGATGAGATCGCTGGATTCGAGGCCGTAGCGATTGACCGCAAGGTCGTGGATGCGATGGGCGATTCGAAGTTTCCACTCGATGTCGCGGGCCTGACCCTCCTCGTCGATCAGAAGGCAGATGACGGCGGCCCCGTATTCCTTCGCCAACTTCATGACCCGATCGAGACGGCTTCCCTCGTTGTCACTGTCCTCGAGATTGGCGGAGTTGAGGATGGCGCGACCGCCAAGCCAAGCGAGGCCGGCTTCGAGTACCTGGGGTTCCGTCGAATCGAGGACGATGGGAACACTCGACTGCGTTGCAAGTCGCTTTGCCAGTTCATCCATGTCGGCAGCGCCGTCGCGACCGACGTAGTCGATGCAGAGATCGAGGACGTGGGCGCCCTCCTTGACCTGATCCTTGGCCATCTGGACACAGGTATCGAGATCGTCGATCAGCATCGCATCGCGGAACTTCTTCGAACCGTTCGCGTTGGTTCGTTCGCCGATGATCATGAACGATGTGTCCTGCTCGAACGGAACGAGTGAGTAGATGGAGGTCGCGCCCGCCTCGTGAACGGCGGTTCGCTTTGCCGGTTCGAGATCGCGGCAGCGGTCGACGACCGCGGCGAGGTGGTCGGGAGTGGTGCCGCAGCATCCGCCGACGATGTTGACCCCGAGTTCGGTGATGAAGCGGGCATGGTGTTCGGCGAGTTGGTCCGGCGTGAGGTCGTAGTGCATGTGGCCGTCGACGACGCTCGGGAGACCGGCGTTCGGAATGCACGAGATCGGCATCCGGGCGTGGGCCGAAAGATGGCGGAGGTGTTCGCCCATCTCGACAGGGCCGGTTGCGCAGTTGATGCCGATGACGTCGGGGCGGAGCGGGTCGATCGCCGCAAGCGCTGCCGAGATCTCGGTGCCGGGAAGCATCCGCCCCGTCAGTTCCATTGTGACCTGGACCTGGAGCGGTACATCGAGGCCGTGGCTTCGCATGGCCCGGCGCGCACCGTTCATCGCCGCTTTCACGGTGAGAAGGTCGAACATGGTCTCGATGATGATGAGGTCGACGCCACCCTCGAGCAACGCATGGCTCTGTTGTTCGTAGTTGTCCCGCAGCTCGGCGTAACGGATCTGGCCGAGAGACGGGAACTTCGTGCCCGGCCCGATCGATCCGGCGACCCAACGCGGGCGATCGGGAGTGGAGTAGCTCGAGGCGACTTCCTTGGCGACACGGGCCGCAGCCAGATTGAGTTCGTAGGTCCGATCGGCGATTCCGTATTCACCCAACGGAATGGCGAAGGCCCCGAAGGTGTCGGTCTCGATGACCTCACATCCGACCTCGAGATAGGCGGCGTGGAGTTCGCCGATCACATCGGGCCTTGTCACCGCGAGCATCTCGTTGCATCCTTCAAGATCGGCGCCGCCGAAATCATCGGGACCGAGATTGCGAAGTTGGATGCCGGTGCCCATGCCGCCATCGAAAATGACGACTCGTTCACGGGCGGCTTCGAGGAAGTTGCTCACGTCTGCTTCTCCTGATTGCTTGGTTCACGGGTGCGTCGGGGAACGACAAAAGACATCGATTCGACGTCGCCGCAAGCTGGGGCCATCTCGCCCTTCCCATCAGGACAGCTTCGGTTCACGCACGATACTAGGGCAGGTGGATCGCGGAACCTTCGGGTCGGCCCACACAACGTCGGCGGCCTAGGCTCTCCGGCGTGAAGATCTACACGCGCGATGGTGACGACGGAACAACCGGACTTCTCTTCGGAGGGCGGGTGGCAAAGGATTCCGCTGCACCGACCGCCTACGGGGCAGTCGACGAGGCCCAGGCTTTCATCGGGCTGGCCCGGGCCGAGGCCGAACCCGAACTCGCAGACATGCTTCTGCACATCGAGCGCGATCTCTGGGTGCTCATGGGCGAATTGGCGACCGATCCGTCGAGCCACAGCAAACTGACGGCCGGGAAGACAATGGTCACCGACGACATGGTCACCCACCTCGAGACGATCATCGATTCGGTCAGCGAGCGGTTCGATCCGCCCACCGAGTTCGTCGTGCCGGGACAGAACCGGATCGGCGCCCTCCTCGACATCGCACGGACGGTTGTCCGGCGCGCCGAACGCGACTCGATGGCGGCAGCAGTACCGGGCAGTGTCGTCGTTCCGTATCTCAACCGGCTCTCGGACCTGCTCTGGACCCTCGCCCGCTGGCAAGAGGGAACATCCCTCCCGACCCGTTCCGTCCAGCCATAGCCCGGAGGTAACCGATGAGTCCTGCGATCGTTCACGCCAAGGCGGTTCCGGCAGCAAGTGAACTTGTTGCCATCCCGGTCACGACGGCGGAGGGAACTCCCGAGGCCCTCGAGGCACTCGGTCTGCCTGCGGCCGGACTCGCCGCGCAGGGTTTCGCCGGCAAGGTGGACCAACTCGCGTTTGCAACCCGATCCGATGGTCGGAACGTGATCGTCATCGGTCTCGGCGAGGCGAAGGACATCGACACCAACGGATTGCGTCGCGCTGCAGCGCGGATTGCTCGTGCCTCGGGTCGAGTGAAATCGGTGGCGCTGCCTCTTCTCGATGCGGTACCCGAGCTCTCGGGGAACGCACTTGCCGAGGCTGCCCGTGCGATTGCCGAGGGTGCCGGTCTTGGTGCATACCGGTTCGACGAGTTCCGATCGGCCGCAGCCAAGCCCGTGCTTTCGCGGATCGTTGTTGTCGGTCGCGGCGGACAGAAAGTCGCCGAAGCCGTTGCCGAGGGAGCACAGATCGCCGCTGCGCAGAACTTCGCACGGGATCTCGTGAATCGTCCCGGAGGTTCGCTCACCCCGAAGGCTCTCGCCGCCGAAGCAGTAAAGATCGCTCGACGGGAGAAGCTCAAGATCACGGTTCTGGGGCCGAAAGAAATTGCCGAACGCCGTCTGGGCGGTCTGCTGGGAGTCAACCGCGGTTCCACTCAGGAGCCCCGCTTCGTCGAGATGGCTTACGAGCCTGCATCTCCGACCGGCACGCTCGCCCTTGTCGGCAAGGGGATCACCTTCGATTCGGGCGGCCTTTCGATCAAGTCCGGCGAAGGCATGATGACCATGAAGATGGACATGGGCGGAGCTGCGGCGGTTCTCGGCTTCTTTGCGGCCGTGAGGGCTGTGGCCCCGAAGTGTCGCGTCGTCGGCTACATGCCGATGACCGACAACATGAGCAACGGCGACGCCACCCGCCCCGGTGACGTACTGACGATGCGCGACGGCACAACGGTTGAAGTGCTGAACACCGATGCCGAAGGTCGACTGATCCTTGCCGACGCACTCTGTCTCGCGTCCGAGGCGAAACCCGACGCCATTGTCGACCTCGCCACCCTCACCGGAGCCGTCGAAGTAGCTCTCGGAAGTCGCATTGCTGCAGTTCTCTCGAACGACGAGAACTGGAGAACGACAGTCCAGAGCGCGGCCGATCGCTCTGGCGAGCGGATGTGGCCGCTGCCGCTTCCCGACGACTACCGCCCGTTCATCGACTCCGATGTCGCCGATCTGCGCAACATCTCGAAGAGCAAGGGTGGCGGCACGATGACCGCCGGTCTGTTTCTGAAGGAGTTTGTTGCCGCGGGGATTCCCTGGGCGCACATCGACATCGCCGGGACGGCCTGGTGGGCCGAGGGTGACGACGCGGAATTCTCCAAGGGCGGAACCGGCTACGGCGTTCGCCTTCTGCTCGAACTGGCGAGGACGTTCAGCCCACCGCGTCGCTGATCGCTTCGATCGTCCCGTTGGAGACAACGCCGACTGATCCGATGGTGGGACGGCCCGGTCGGGCGATGACGGGACGTGCGGGTCGGTCGACATTGACCACCGGTCGGACGCCTGCCCTGTTTTCGGCGTCCGCTGCGCGGCTCGTTCGATTGGCGACAGCCCACCGCATGGCGTCGTGGGCCATCGCGGGATGGAAGCGCCAGCGGTGAAGTTGCCGCTCGATGGCGTCGGAGTCCTCGCCGAGTTCGAGCATCGAGAGCGCGAGTGATCGGGCCCGTTCCGTCATGTGAGCGACGGACGGGGTCGGGCGCGGACGTTCGATCCATTCTGCGTGTTCATGTTGCAAGCGCGTCGTGAGTCGCTCGACCTGAGACCGCGAGAGCGGAGCGAGCCGCCGACGGACTTCAAGTAGCGATCCACCATGCATGCGCGCAGCGCCGAACCGGCAACTGCGTTCGACGGTTTTGAGCATGGGGGAGTTGCGGCCACCCCGCATGCCCACCCCCAGCGAGCGGGCTGTTTCAACGAGGTCCAGCGAGTAGCCATGCGGCTCCTCGTCGAGTTGATCCACGACCCGGCGCAGGAACCAGATGGTCGACGGACCGAGGATGGGCAGCCAGAAGCGTTCGGCGTATGCCGAGCGGGGATCGTGTCCCAGTTCGTCGATCACGGGATCGGACCAGGCTTCGATCGTGAGTGAAACGACTGGAAAGACGGGGTCGGAAGCGAGAGTCATGCGGATGCTCCTTGTGAAGTGCTGTGGTTCCCGCCCACAGCGGTGCGCCGAAGCAGCGGTCACGTGCTGTTTCGGTGCCTTTCGTACGCCCCTGACCCGGCATGGTCAACGGGTCGGACGGCCCCACCTCGATCGGCGTGATCCGTATGGCCCCCGTTGCAACGGGGGCTCTGCTGTCAACCTGCGGTCGACCCGCCGGCCCCGGAGGCGTCACCGTCGGTGTCGTCCTCCTCCTGGGATTGCTGCTGCTCCTCTTCGAGACAGGCGATTCGATGCTGAAGCAGCGCGCTTTGCTCAGCAAGGGTTCGGATCCGGCTTTCCATCAGCGTCAGTTCATAGGAGAAATGAACAATGATCAGAAGGATCAGTGCCAGACCGAGGAGGATGAGGAGCGTCGGTTGGTAATAGATGCCGAGGCGTTCGGCGGTCCAGTCGAGCAGGCCCGGAACGGCGGCGATGACGAGCATGATTCCGCCGAGGCTCAGCCACAGCAGCGAGTACTTCGCCTTGAGATGCCCTCGGCGTACTAGGCGGATGATCCCGACGATGGCGAGCGCCACGAGGATGGCCAGAGCGACATGTGCGCGGTTGCTCATGATGGAATCGTCCCTGCTGCATCGGCCGGTTTTCGGGTGGGTTTTCTGCGGGGTGTGCTGGCCAACGAAACGAGTAACCGAAGGTAGTGGTAGGAAAGTCGCAAATGGCTGTTGGACGCCTGTCCACCAGCACGCTCGTGCATGGTCACCGGCACTTCTCGGACGTCGAAACCTGCCCGGCAGGCCATGACCAGTGCCTCGACCGAGTCCATGTACTCGATCGGGTAATCGTTTGCGAACAGGTGGAGAACCGGGGCGTCGAAGGCCCGGAACCCGGACGATGTGTCGGTGAATTTCTGTCCCGCGAGTCGCCGGATGGACCATCGCAGCAGTCTCATCGCGATTCTGCGGCTTCGACTGACCCGATAATCCCCGACACCGGCGAAGCGGGATCCGACGACCATGTTGGCGCCGGCATCGAGTGCATCCATGAGAGCGTGGATCTGGGATGCGTCGTGCTGTCCGTCAGCGTCGAATTGGAGTGCCCTTGTGTACCCGTTGTCGACCGCATAACGGAATCCGGTCCGCAAGGCGCCTCCGATACCGAGATTGAATGGCAACTTGATGCAGACGGCACCGCTGCGGAGCGCGGCGGACACAGTGTCATCGGACGAACCGTCGTCGATGATGACGACATCGAACTCGGGCGCGAGCGCACGGAGATCGGCAAGCGTCCCCGGCAGGGCTTCTTGCTCGTTGTATGCGGGAATGATCACGAGCCCGCGCTTTGTGTTCGGCCCGCCGATTACTCCGAAATTTTCGCCGTTGAACATCTTTGCTCACGATAGTGCGAACCCGTTGATGCGACACGGGGAAGCTAGTTTCGGGATCTGTGCCGGAACGTGCCGACGAAACGAATCAGGAGAGTGTCGACCCGCTCGATCGGGTTCGGTCACTCGTGGCAGCGGCCGGATCGGTGGCAGTTCTCACCGGAGCGGGGATCAGTACCGATTCGGGCATTCCCGACTTCCGTGGTCCGGACGGGGTCTGGACGAAGAATCCGGGCGCCGAACGCCGGGCGACGATCGGCCACTATCTGGATGACCCGCAGGTGCGCCGCGATGCATGGCGAATCCGCGTCGAATCGGAGATGTTCGAAGCGACCCCCAATGCAGGGCATCGAAGCCTCGCGTCGTTCA
>CAEZUP010000085.1_pt1 | contig 10038 bp, 7 predicted proteins | sample 7264511 | NCBI WGS metagenome assembly CAEZUP01 (sample SAMEA6813833, study PRJEB35770) | uncultured Microthrixaceae bacterium | biome: Freshwater; feature: Freshwater reservoir; material: water | place: Czech Republic | collected 2016-04-20 | depth 0.5m m
ATGGCCACGGTCTGCATCCAGGTTCCGGTCTGCGAAACGCCTTGGCCGATCAGGTAGAGACGGAAATTCCGGTGATGGAGGACGGCGAAACCGCCGATGCCGCGCCGATTCACCGAGCGGCAGTCGACGAGACTGCACCCCTCCCCCTCGGTACTGAAACCATGACCCGACTGTACCGGTGGGAATGACTGGCGAATCTTCGACGAGCGCGGTCGCCTACCGTTGCCCCATGCCGGGAATTTTCATCAAGCGACTTCTGGCGTGTGCGGCACTGGCGATCGGCATCGGCGCCATCGCAGGGTGCGGAACTGGTCCGGGAGGCGACGGGGATGGCACCGCCACTGCGGGCATCTCCGGGTACCTCTCCATTTCGGCGGCGGCGTCGTTGCAAGGGGCATTCACCGAGATGGCCGCTGCTTTCGAAGATGCCCATCCGAAGGTTTCGGTGTCGATCAACTTCGGGGCCTCGTCGACCCTCGCTCGACAGATCATCGACGGAGCGCCCGTCGACGTGTTCGCCTCGGCCGATCAGGCCAACATGACAGAAGTCGTCGACGCCGAACTGCTGCGTGACATCCCGACGATCTTTGCCACCAACTCCCTCGAGATCATCGTGCGCAAGGGCAATCCTTCGGGCATCGATTCCCTCGCCGACCTTGCGGAGACCGGGTTGATCTACGTCACCTGTGCGCCCGAGGTACCGATCGGCAGGTACGCCGCCGAGTCGCTGCTCGAGGCAGGTGTCACCGTGAACCCGGCGAGCTTCGAACCCGACGTCAAGGGAATCGTCACGAAGGTCTCGTCAGGTGAGGCCGATGCGGGCATCGTCTACAGGACCGACGTTCTCGCTGCCGGCGAAACCGCCACCGGCGTTGCGATTCCCGACCAGTTCAATGTCCGGGCCACCTATCCTCAGGCCGTGCTCACAGGTTCCCCGAACGAAGCCGCCTCCAGTGCGTGGATGTCGTTCATTGCCGGGGCCGAGGGGCAAGCGATTCTCCGTGCATATGGCTTCGGTCAACCGTGACGCGACCGAGAGTCCGGACATGACGTCGACCGCAGGCGACCGACGGCGTCGGGCACGACGGGCCAACCGCCCGCCGGTGATCGCCGTCCTGATGGCCGGGATCGCCGTGGCGTTCTTCGCCCTTCCGTTCTTCGGACTCCTCTGGCGGGTGCCGTGGTCAGAAGCGTGGTCGTTGCTCACCGAACCCGAATCACTCGAAGCGCTGCGACTCTCCGTGTACTGCTCGCTCTGGGCGACAGCATTGGCCGTCGTGTTCGGGACACCGCTCGCCTGGGTTCTCGCCCGCTACGGATTCCCCGGTCGTCGCATCGTGCGCGCACTCTGCCTTCTGTCGCTCGTCCTTCCGCCCGTTGTCGGTGGCGTCGCCCTCTTTGCGGCATTCGGCCGACGCGGCCTGCTCGGCGATCCCCTGTTCGATTGGTTCGGTGTGCGTCTGCCGTTCAGCACCGCGGGCGTTGTTCTTGCACAGACATTCGTCGGCATGCCCTTCTTCGTCCTGACGGTCGAGGCTGCCCTGCGCGGACTCGATCGCCGCACCGAAGACGCGGCACGCACCCTCGGTGCCAGTCCCTGGTACGCGTTTCGACGGGTCACCCTTCCTGCGATCAAACCGGCATTGTTCGCCGGTGCCGTTCTGGCGTGGGCCCGCGCCTTCGGTGAATTCGGAGCAACGATCACGTTCGCCGGCAACTTCCCCGGTCGCACCCGAACACTTCCCCTTGCCGTCTACCTCGCGCTCGAATCGAATCCGGGTCAGGCGCTCGTGCTTTCGGTCTTCATGATCGCGATCTCGTTCGCCGTGATTGTCGGGTTGCGCGATCGGTGGCTCGGCGGATCCGGGGACGGAGATCCGACATGAGCCTCCATGCCCGCGTTGTTGCGGAACTCCCCGACTTCAGACTGGATGTCGACGTCGATATCGAGGACGGCGAAACCGTCGCCGTGCTCGGCCCCAACGGCGCAGGGAAGTCGACACTCGTGAAGGCGATCGCAGGGCTTCGACCGCTCGACGAGGGAGTCATCCGGGTCGACGGCATCGTGTTCGATGATCCGGACACCGGAGTGTTCGTGGCCCCCGAGCGACGCAACATCGGTGTGGTCTTCCAGGATCACCGACTCTTTCCGCAACTCGATGCTGTCGACAATGTCGCCTTCGGATTGCGCGCAAGGGGCATGTCGCGCACGGAGGCTCGCCGCCTCGCGCTCGCTTGGCTCGATCGTGTGCATCTCGGCGACCACGCCGACCAACGGCCCGACACGCTTTCCGGCGGTCAGGCGCAGCGCGTCGCGCTCGCCCGTGCGCTCGCCGGCGAGCCCCGACTGTTGCTCTTGGACGAGCCACTCGCCGCCCTCGACGCCGCCACCCGCGCCGAAGTTCGCCGCGATCTGCGCACCCACCTAGGGGGGACAAAAGCCTCGGCGCTGCTGATCACCCATGACCCGGTCGATGCCTACGCTCTCGCCGACCGCGTCGTCGTCATCGAGCACGGGCTCGTCACCCAATCGGGTGGTCTTTCCGAAGTGACCACCCATCCGAAGTCGCGCTACGTCGCCGACCTCGTCGGCACCAACCTTGTGCCCGGAACAATCGACGCGGGAGTGTTGCGAACCGGCAACGATGTCGGCATCGCCGTTCCCGCCGACTCGCCGAACGGCCCTGCTTTCGCATCGATCCGGCCCGGTTCGGTGACGCTGCACCGGACCGAACCCGAGGGAAGCGCCCGGAACGTCTGGTCGGTCGAGGTTGTCGAACTGGACGTGCGGGCGGACAGGATCAGGGTTCGACTGGACGGGCCCATCGGCCTTGTGGCCGAACTGACTCCCTCCGGGCACGAAGCACTCGCCCTCCGCCCGGGCGACAGGGTCTGGGCCTCGGTGAAGGCCAGCGAGGTGGGGATATCCGAGGACTTCTCCCGCTGAGCACGGAACGGTATTGCAGGAACCGGGCGCTGCGACGGTAGGGTGACGACGTCGGAATGGCGATCAGGCAATTTCCCCTGACTACCGATCCGGCTCGCATGGATCGACTGTGTTGGTCGGTCCATTGTTCCGGGTGGCGGTCCCCAGCCCTGCTCCGGAGCCGTGCGGAACGCACTGACCGACTTCCCGCTGCACTGGGATCGGCTCCAGAGCGAACAGGGTGACGGCCCGGGGACCGGCTCACACCACCGAGGGGGACGGCGCGTCGAATGCCCGTACCCGGCAGTTCATCACGAGGACCTACGTGCCCGATATCGAAGACAGCATCGAAGACCCTGCGGGCGGCGATTCCGTTGCCGCGTCCACCACGATTCCTTCGATCGATGTCAACAGTTCCCGCTTCGAGACTCTCGTCGAGGCCGCCGCCTGGGGCGAAGCCTCGCCCACCGATCTCGCCGTGCTCGAGACCCACCGACCGGCATGGCAGCGGGTACTCGTCGAACGGTTGAACGACACCGACGATTCACTCGATCGCCTGCGCTCCCAGCGACGGCCCGATGACCAGCAGATCGTCGCCGACCTCGAACACGAACAACGCGTTCTCGAGATCGCGCTCGACCGCTTCCTCGGCATCGAACCTGAAGTGGAAGAGACCACTACCGGAGTCACCGCTCTTCAACTGTCATGGGTTGCGGGTCGTCTCGTCGCGTGGCTCGGCGGTCCCGATGCACCCGCCTCGACATCCGCCGATCTTCAACGGGTACTTGCCGCAACCGGCGCCCCGACCGTCTGGGGTGGACGGGCCCCCGTGCCGCTGCCGAACGGCGAGAAGACCGTTTCCGTCGAAGCAAACACCAGCGATGTCCTCGGCTGGTTGCTCGCCCTTGCGTCCGATCCTCCCGAGGAGGAACTCGGAGCGGGCGCCCGCTGGCTCTCGCTCGTTGCCGCATGGGCCGTCGAGATGACGGCACGCGGTGCGATGGTCCCGACGCTTCGCCGCTCGCGCTCCGGCCGCAAGAACCAGAACCGTTCAGCCTTCGCCGTGTCCTGGAACCCTGCGCTCATCGATGCCGAGCATCTCAAGATCATCGCCGACGCCATGCCCGGATCTGTCGCTGCTCTCTCTCCTTCGGTCGACGGCACCGCCATGGCACGAACCGTTCTCTCCGAAGTCGTCGATGTCATCTGTCACGACGCGGCGCGTCGGGTCGATGTCCCTGCTGCACCCGAAGATCCCAAGACCAATGCGGCCGCAGCCGAAGCGTTTCTCGCCCGACTCGACGGCACCCCATTCGAGATCTCGCCCGGGATCGCAGGTGAGCTCACCAACGCTCTCGAGCGCTGGGCTGCGCCTGTCACCTCCAAGACCTACCGCGCCCTCATCGTGCAACTCGACCCGCCCGACTCCGGCGACGCGTGGCACCTCGCCGTCTATGCGCCGGGTCGCGGCGAACAACTCGTTCCCATCGAAGTGGCGCTCGTCAACGCCGGGAACCAACGACGCGAACTCGAGGCCAATCTTCTGCGTCTCGAACACCTCTTCCCACCGCTGCTCCGACCCGGAAGCCTTCGTCGCGGCGAGGTCGTTCTGAGTCAGGCCGAGGCCTGGGAACTCATGACCGAGATCGGTCCGATCCTCGTCGACTCCGGATTCGATGTGCGCGTTCCAGCGCTGTCGCGCAAGCGGCCGACCCCGTCGCTTCGCCTTTTCGCCGAATCCTCAAGCGAAACCTCGGTCGGCGCGCACCAACTCGCCAACGTCAGTTGGACGGCGGTGTTCGACGACATCGAACTCACCGCCGCCGATATCGCCCGACTCGCGAAAGAGGCCCGGCCGCTGGTGCGATCGGGTGGGCGCTGGGTGGCGATCGATCATGCCGATCTCGCGGCTGCGGCCGAGGCTCTCGCCGAGCGCGGCAAGAAGCCCCAACTCACCGGAGCAGAGATGCTTCGCCAGGCCCTCGGCCTCGACGGTTCGCCGCTTCCCGGCGGCATCTCGATCGACGGCACCGGTTGGGCTGCCGATCTTCTTTCGAAAGCATCCAACGCATCGCTCGAACCGGCCATCACCCCGGACACCTTCAAGGGCGAGCTCCGCAGCTATCAGGCCGAAGCGCTCGCCTGGCTGCAGTTCCTCGACACGACCGGACTCGGTGGCTGCCTCGCCCTCGACATGGGTCTCGGCAAAACCCCCACGATCCTTTCCCACCTTGTCGCCAGTCCCGGTAGCGGGAACCCCACGCTCGTCATCGCGCCTCCCGCCGTTGTCGGCAACTGGGCGGCCGAGGCGGCCCGCTTCACTCCGGGACTGAATGTCGTGGTGCACCACGGTGCATCGCGCGCCGACGAGAACCGCATCGCCGCCGAAGCCGACGGGGCCGACGTCGTGATCACCACGTACGGCACCGCAGTCCGCGACATCGACTCGCTCGAGAAGATCGAATGGGGCCGCATCGTTCTCGACGAAGCGCAGGCCATCAAGAATCCCGCCAACGAAACGGCCCAGCAGTTGCGTCGGCTCAAGGCCAACTCGCGACTCGCTCTCACCGGCACGCCGATCGAGAACGGACTCGGAGACCTCTGGGCCATTCTGGATTTCACCAACCCCGGTCTCGTCGGACCACGGCCACAGTTCATCGCCCAACTCTCCGGCACGGGCGACAGCGCCCGTTCGCAAGGGGAGCAGGCGCTCCGGGCGCTCAACGGCGTTCTCGTGTTCCGCCGCACCAAGAGCGAACCGGCCATTGCGGCCGAGCTTCCCGATCGCATCGATGAACTCGATCGTTGTTCGATGACCCCCGAGCAGATCGGCCTTTATCAGGCCGTTCTCGACAGTCTCGTCACCGGTGTGGCCAACGAACCGGGGGCCGATTCGCGCAACGGTCGAATCCTTGCCGCCATCACCGCCCTCAAGCAGATCTGCAACCATCCGGTTGCGTACCGACACGATGACGGACCCCTCGATGGCCGGTCGGGCAAGCTCGCCCGTCTCGAGGAGATCATCGAGCAGGTCTACGCGTCGGGCGAGCGTGCGCTCGTGTTCACCCACTTCGCGGAGTGGGGTCAGAAACTCGCCGAACACCTCAGCACGCGGTTCGAGATTCCGGTCGGCTGCTATCACGGTGGCCAGTCGCGCGGCGCCCGCGATCAGCTTGTCGCCGACTTCCAGGCGCTCGAAGGCCCCGGCACGCTCGTGCTCTCCCTCAAAGCAGGCGGCACCGGCCTCAACCTCACCAACGCGAACCACGTCATCCTCTACGACCGCTGGTGGAACCCCGCCGTCGAGGATCAGGCCCGCGACAGGGCTTGGCGCATCGGTCAGACCAAGACCGTCATCGCCCATCGACTCGTCTGCCCCGGAACCGTCGACGAGCGCGTCGAGGAAGTCGTGGCCGGCAAACGTCATATCGCCGATCTCGTCCTTCCCAAATCGAGCTCGCTCGGCGATCTCGATCCCACACAACTCCAGACCGCCCTCGGCCTGCGGACCGACGAGTTGCTCACCGAACAAGCCGAGATCGATTCCGTCGGGAGTGCATCATGAGTCGTACCCGTCGTCGCCCCGCATCCGGTCAGGCCGCGGGCGGCCAGAAGAAGCTCGCCGCCGAACGGGCCGCCGCCAAGAAGTTCTGGGGCGAATCCACACTCGACGATCCCTCCCTCGTCCGCATGTCCAGCGATCCTGCCGCCCTGATGCTCTCGCTGGGCGAGCCGCCGTTGCGGGGCAGCGAGAAGCCGGCCCAGGCGGCATTCACGCTCGTGTACCGCAAGGCCGCGCAGCTCGCCCTGCTCGCAGCCACCGCCGCCGGACTCGACGACGACTCATTCGGCGTCTGAGACTCCCGACGCCTAACCTCCACACACGTGCGCTTCCTTCACGATCGAACCCCAGAAGCCGACCTCACGTTTGACGACGTGTTCATGGTCCCGGCCCGTTCCGATGTCCAGTCCCGACTCGATGTCGACCTGACCACCACAGACGGGACCGGCACAACCATTCCGGTCGTCGTCTCCAACATGACGGCTGTGGCCGGGCGGCGCATGGCGGAAACCGTGGCCCGTCGCGGCGGCATCGCCGTCATCCCGCAGGACATTCCCCTCGAGGTCATTGCCGAGGTAATCGGTTGGGTCAAGCAGCGTCACCTTGTGCATGACACGCCGATCACCCTCGCATCGACAGACACCGTCGGCGAGGCGCTCAACCTCATCGGCAAGCGCGCCCACAACGCCGTCATCGTCGTCGAAGGCAACCGACCGGTCGGAGTCCTCACCGAGAGCGACTGCACCGGAGTCGACCGCTTCACCAGCGTCGAACGCGTCATGGCGACCGACCTGCTCACCATGCCCGAATCGATCGATCCCGCCGCTGCATTCGATCTGCTGCACGAACGCCGTCGTCGTCTCGCCCCCGTCGTCGACACCAACGGTGACCTCGTGGGCATCCTGACCCGCACGGGAGCGTTGCGCTCGACGCTCTACCAACCGGCCATCGACAAACAGGGACATCTGCGCATCGCCGCTGCCCTCGGCGTCAATGGCGACGTGGCCGCCAAAGCACGATTCCTCGTCGAGGCCGGTGTCGACGTTCTTGTTCTCGACACCGCCCATGGGCATCAGGAACGGATGATCGACGCGATCCGCAAGGTGAGCGCACTCGATCTCGGTGTTCCCATCTGTGCCGGCAACATCATCTCGGCCGGCGGTGTGCGCGATCTCATCAACGCCGGTGCCGACATCGTGAAGGTCGGAGTCGGGCCCGGCGCCATGTGCACCACCCGCATGATGACCGGCATGGGCCGCCCGCAATTCTCCGCCGTTCTCGAATGCGCCACCGAAGCCCGTTCCCTCGGCCGACACGTCTGGGCCGACGGCGGCATCCGCCATCCCCGCGACGTCGCCCTCTCCCTCGCCGCTGGCGCCAGCAACGTGATGATCGGTTCCTGGTTCGCCGGCACGCACGAATCGCCCGGCGATGTTCACGAGGACTCCGACGGACGCTCCTACAAGGAGAGCTTCGGGATGGCCTCGTCGCGTGCCGTCATAGGCCGAAGCGCAACTGACGAAGAACCCATCGAAGCTGCTCGTCGTGCTCTTTTCGAAGAGGGAATCTCGAGTGGTCGCATGTACCTCGACAGTGATCGACCCGGTGTCGAAGATCTGATCGACACCATCGCCGCCGGCGTTCGCAGTGCGTTCACCTACGCGGGTGCGCGCACGATCGAAGAGTTCCACGAGCGCGCTGTGGTCGGCGTGCAGACCGCATCCGGATTCGCCGAGGGTCGCCCACTTCATCAAGGTTGGTAATCGACCGATGACGTTCGCTGACACGTCGGCATGATGAGAACCACGTGTGGCTGTCGTCACTGTGACCGCTGACCAGCCCAAATCGGTAGACGCGCGTGGACGCGTTACTTAGAGTTCTCCTTGTTGGCCGCGGGACCCCCCTCCCGCAGAGCCACTGGTCAGATTGAGAATCCCCCCTCTCAACGACCTTGCGACGCCCCCACCTCCCCCGGTCGGGGGCGTTTGCGTTTTTGTCGGGCGCCGCACGTCTGCGCCGACAGGCAAAGCTCAGGCGAGGTGTTCGCCGAGGAACTGCAGCGTGCGTTGCCATGCATCCGTCGATGATTCGGCATGGAACGAAGGCCGCTCGTCGCAATGGAATCCGTGGTCTGCCTCGGCATAGCGGACAACCTGCGAATCGACCGGACACGATGCCGCGGCAACCCGAACGCGCTCGACGTCATCGACAGGAATGTGCTCGTCGAGGTCACCGTAGAGACCCAGCCACGGCGTACGCAGACGAGCAGCGGTGTCGATGCCGGCATCCAGACCGAAGCGTCCTTCAGCGAGACCGCCCCCGTAGAACGTGATCGCTGCTCCGAGCTCGCAGCGCGCGGCGGTGGCGAGCGTGATGCTTCCGCCCAGACAGAAGCCGATGATTCCGGTGGCCGATGCATCGATACCCCGGTCACCGAGATTGCCGAGCGCGGCGTCGATATCGGCCTCGATGGTTTCCCGCGTCAGCTTCATGATGACCGGGCCAAGTTTGTCGTAGTCGCTGTATCCGAAGATCTGTTCCTCGCTTCGATGGAACAACGCCGGGGCGATCGCGAGCCAACCGTCGGCGGCCAGTGCTTCGGTGACTCTGCGTATGTGCCCGGTGAGGCCGAACGCTTCCTGCACCACGACCACGCCACCGCGGGGTTCGCCATCCGGGGCTGCGAGAAACGCGGACATCGGTCCGTCGGCGGTTTCGATGGTGATGAGTTCAGCCCCGTGAGATTCCATCCCCCCATCCTGCCGTCCCGCCGGATCGGTTGCCCGGAATCGTCAGCTCAGGGGCGAGTGATCGTCACCGAGGTCAGATCGTCTCCGAGGACGATCTCCCCGGCGAAATGGGCGGCGGCAAGCGCTCGCCATTCGTCCTCCTGGCCCGGGGCGATCCCGGGGACGTAATGCGTGAGGACGAGCGTTCCGACGCCAGCTCGCGTCGCGGTCTGGGCCGCCTGTTCGACGGTGGAGTGGTAATCGAGAATGTCCTGGAATCTCGGCAGCGGAACGAGTTTGACCAGATCGTCTCGGAGAACGGTCTGCACATAGCCGTCGGCGCCAGCGCACAGTTCGTCGAGGGTGTCGCACGGGATGCCATCGCCCCCGAGAACAACCGTCGCGTCGGCGCCCTCGACCCGGAACCCGACAGTGGGACCGCACGGCCGGTGATCGGTCGCACCGACGCGCACCGAGACCTCGCCGACCGTGAACACATCGGCCGGTGAAACCTCGACGACGACAACGGCCGGGGCATCGTTCAGATCGTCGTGATGGTCGAGTCGGTACTGAATGTCGGAGCCGAGCATCATCATGATTCCGTCGACGACCTTCTTCATCCCGACCGGCCCGTAGATCATCAGAGGATTCGGTTGCGGGCTCATGATCCAGCGGGTCGTGATCACGTCGTTCAGATCGGTGATGTGGTCACTGTGGAGATGAGTGATCAACACCGCGCCGAGCATTCCGGGGAAGACCCCGGCGGCGGCAAGACGCTGGATGACCCCGCGTCCGGCGTCCACGAGAAGCAGGGTTTCGCC
>CAEZUP010000086.1_pt1 | contig 10034 bp, 9 predicted proteins | sample 7264511 | NCBI WGS metagenome assembly CAEZUP01 (sample SAMEA6813833, study PRJEB35770) | uncultured Microthrixaceae bacterium | biome: Freshwater; feature: Freshwater reservoir; material: water | place: Czech Republic | collected 2016-04-20 | depth 0.5m m
ATGAAGTCCAGCGACTGCTCGCGGCGAAGGCGGGGGCTGAACAATGATCGATCCGGCACTCATCGACGATCTTGCTGCAGTACTCGGGACCGATGCGGAGCGGGATGCCCCGATCGGACCGCTCACGACTTACCGGGTCGGGGGAACAGCAGCACTTCTTGTGCGTGCCCGTACGGTCGAGCAGGTGCAGTCCGTCGGCAAAGTGCTTGCCGACTCGGATACTCCGGTGATCGCGCTCGGTCGCGGATCGAACCTGCTCGTGGCCGACCGCGGATTCCAGGGGGTTGCGATCCTTCTGGGTGATGAACTCGCGACGATCGCGATCGACGGCAGGAACGTTCGCGTCGGCGCAGCCGCAGCCCTTCCCGTTGTCGCCCGCCAGACGGCGGCGGCCGGTCTGACCGGGTTCGAATGGGCAGTCGGTGTCCCCGGTTCCATCGGCGGTGCGGTTCGCATGAACGCCGGTGGCCACGGATCGGACATGGCGGCGTCGCTCGTCTCGGTCCGGGTCGTCGATCTGGATTCGGGTGCGGTCGAAACGATCGATGCTGCGGCGCTCGGACTCGGTGTCCGCCACTCCGAGTTGGGCGATTCCCGGATCGTCGTGGAGGCCGAACTTCGCCTCGACGATGGAGACAGGGAGGTCGCCGAGAATGCGATCTCGGAGATCGTCCGATGGCGTCGATCCCATCAGCCGGGGGGAGCGAACGCGGGATCGGTGTTCGTGAATCCTCCGGGAGATGCGGCAGGACGACTCCTCGACGAGGCCGGAGCGCGTGGATTGCGCGTCGGCACCGCGTCGGTCTCCGCGAAACACGCGAATTTCATCCAGGCTGACGATGAGGGCTCGGCGGATGATGTCCGCCGGTTGATGATCGAGATGCGCAGGTTGGTCCGCGAGCGGTTCGGGGTCGAACTCCGGGCCGAGACCCATCTGCTCGGCTTCACCCGGGAAGAGGCCGATGCCGTCGGTGCGCGCCTGAGGGCGCCGGAAGAGATGACGAAATGAGCAACCGGTCCGCCGAAGTGGATCCCCGCATCGCCGCCCGGCGCGAAGCGGTCGTATCGGAGAAGCGTCGCAAACGCGAGCGCTGGATCATTGCTGTCCTTGTGGTGATCGCCGCCCTCGGCGGGGCATGGCTGCTCAGTCGTTCGGCTCTCTTCGATGTTGACCGGATAACTGTCGAAGGCACATCGAGGCTCTCCGCCGACGACGTTCTGGCCGCAGCCGCCGTGCAGGTCGGCGAACCGATGTTGGCGGTGAACTCGTCCGAGGTCGCCCGTCGCGTCGAGACGCTTCCCTGGATCGCGTCGGCATCGGTGGATCGATCGATCGCCGGTGAACTGACGATCGTCGTCGTCGAGCGCACCGCTGTCGCAACGATGGTGGACGAATCGGGAACTCCGGTGCTTGTCGATGGAAGCGGCAGGGTTCTCGGTCCGCCCGGTCTGATCGACGGTCCCGCGATCCAGGTCGAGGGTCTCGTTGCAGGGCCTGTGGGCACCGATGTCGAGGGTTCCGCCGGTTCCCTCGAGACCGCAACCCTTCTCACCCCCGGCGTTCGCAGTCGGGTGATGGCGATCGTCGTTCTGCCGGACGGCAACCTCGAACTGCGGTTGAGGCCCCAGGGAATCGTGGATCTGGGACCGCCGACGAATCTGCCGGAGAAGCTCGCTTCCCTGACGATCGTCATGGGGCAGGTCGACCAACGGGACCTCGCCCGCATCAACCTCGTGAACCCGGAGACCCCGGTGGTGTCGAGAACCCCGAAATGACGCCCCACCTGAAGTATCCTCGCCCTGTCGGGGAGAAGTTCATCTCATCGCCCCAAATCGTTGTTGCAGCCGTTTCGTTCAATTCGCAAGAACCCCTGTCTCCCGGAAGACGTCCGTCCTCCCAAGACCCTGTATCTCGAAGGAGATCCCCATGGCCGCCAGCCCGCAGAATTATCTCGCGGTAATCAAGGTCGTCGGCGTCGGTGGCGGTGGCGTCAACGCCGTCAACCGCATGATCGATGCCGGCCTGAAGGGTGTCGAGTTCATCGCGGTGAACACCGATGCCCAGGCGCTCCTCATGAGCGATGCCGACGTGAAACTCGACATCGGTCGCGACCTGACCCGGGGCCTCGGCGCCGGTAGCGATCCCGAGATCGGCAAGGCTGCAGCCGAGGCCCATCTCGACGAGATCGAGGAAGTCCTCAAGGGCGCCGACATGGTGTTCATCACCGCCGGCAAGGGTGGCGGCACCGGAACGGGTGCGGCACCCGTGATCGCCCAGGCGGCCAAGAGCCAGGGCGCTCTCACGATCGGTGTGGTCACCCGCCCGTTCGGCTTCGAGGGCAAGCGTCGCTCGACCCAGGCCGACACCGGCATCAAGACCCTCAAGGAGAAGGTCGACACACTGATCGTCATCCCGAACGATCGCCTTCTCACCGTTTCGAACGACAAGACCTCGGTGCTCAACGCATTCAAGATGGCCGACGAGGTTCTGCTCCAGGGCGTGCAGGGGATCACCGATCTCATCACCACACCCGGCCTGATCAACACCGACTTCGCCGACGTCAAGATGATCATGAGTGATGCAGGTTCTGCACTCATGGGCATCGGTTACGGCTCCGGCGAGGGCCGTGCGCTCAGCGCCGCCCGTGCCGCCATCTCGTCACCGCTTCTCGAAGCATCGATCGAGGGCGCCCGCGGCATCCTGCTCACCATCGCCGGTGGCAGCGACCTCGGCCTGTTCGAGGTCAACGAGGCTGCCGAAGTCATCCACGCGGTTGCGCATGCCGATGCGAACATCATCTTCGGCACGGTCATCGACGACGAGATGGGCGACGAGGTCCGTGTGACCGTCATCGCCGCCGGCTTCGATCGTTGGGACGGGGATCCCCGCACAACCGGTCGCCGCGGCACCGCCGAAGCGGGATCGGTGCGCGACGTGTTCGCCACCACCGATGACGATGATCTCGACGACGGTGGCGAATTCGACGTTCCGTCGTTCCTGAAATAACCGGACCCCGTCTCCACCTCGTGGAGTCATGGTCGGAAACACTCGGCAACGGCATCGGTTCTGACGGACCGGCCAAGGTCGAGATCCGGTGTACAGAAAAGGCCGACGGGGATCTCTCGATCGATTCCGACGCGGATCGTCTGGATGCCAATCGGAGACAGATCGTCGACCGTCCGTGGATCTGGCTCCGTCAGGTTCACGGCAACCGGGTGGTCGTCGTGTCCGACAGTGCCAACCCGGATGAGTTGGACGCGATTCTTGGTACGGAAGCGGATGCGATCGTGACCCGGCGGGATGATGTGGCGTTGGCCGTGCAGAGTGCCGATTGCGCCACGATCGCCCTGTGGTCGGATGACGGTGTCATCGGGGCTGTCCATGCCGGATGGCGCGGACTGGAGGCCGATGTGGTCGGAGCCACCGTCGATGCGATGCGCTCGATGGGAGCAGAAACGATCCATGCCCGCACGGGTCCGTGCATCGGCGTCGAATGCTACGAGTTCGGCGCAACCGAACTCCGCCGAATGGTTGCCCTCTTCGGGCCAGAAGTTGTCGGCCGCTCGGCCGAAGGCAACGATGCACTTGATGTGCGTCGGGCGGTTTCGCTCTCACTCGCACGTTCGGGGGTCGACCATGCTGGCGGCTCCTCCCGGTGTTCGGCCTGTCAGCCGCATGAACTCTGGTCACACCGCTCCCGCAACGAGAAACAACGTCAGGCGCTCGTCGTCTGGATCGGACACGACGAATGACTGAAGCACATGTACCGATCACGGCAGAGATCGTTCGCTCCCGTGCCGCAGTGCTGCGAACCCGCATCGATTCGGTGGCCGGGGATCGTCCGGTCGGAATCGTGGCGGTCACGAAGGGGTTCGGCGTCGAGGCGGTTCGGGCGTCCGTGGCAGCCGGGTTGGTCAGCGTCGGTGAGAACTACGCCCAGGAACTGATCGCGAAAGCCGCCGATCTCGGGGCCGATCCGGCCGCGGCGCCGGAGTGGCATTTTCTCGGACGCCTGCAGAGCAACAAGGTGCGTCAGCTCGCCGGGATCGTCGATGTCTGGGAGAGCGTCGATCGGGCCGAACTCGTCGACGAAATAGCGAAGCGTTCTCCGGGAGCGACGATCTTCCTGCAGGTGAACCTTTCCGGGGAGGAGCAGAAGGGCGGTGCGCCCCTCGGAGACATTCCGTCCCTCGCGGCCCGGGCAATCGATGCCGGACTACGCGTCACCGGGCTGATGGGAGTCGGTCCGGCGGGAGATCCCGAACTGGCCCGACCGGGATTCCGGGACCTGGTGGCGATGGCCGATCGGCTCTCGCTCCCCGAACGGTCGATCGGAATGAGCGCCGATCTCGAGGTGGCCGTCGAGGAGGGAGCCACCCTTGTCAGGGTGGGCCATGCCCTGTTCGGCGATCGCCCTCCTCGCTGATCCAACCCGGGAAATGGGCTGCTGTCGAAGGGCTGTGGGCCGGGGGTGGCCGGAAACAACTAGCCTTGGACAATTCAACGCCGGCCGCCGATCGGGTGGCCACGTACGGAGGATCTGATGTCGACAATGTGGCGCAAGGCCATGGTGTACCTCGGTCTGGGACCAGACGACGAGTATGACGAGAACGAAGGCGGCTACGAAGCCCGTCCTTCGGCTCCCGAGATGTCTGCCCCGGTGCGCCAGCCCGCGTCCCGGCAGTCGACCGGGACGGTACGTCCGCGACCGCAGGCGCCGGCGTTCTCGACGCCCCCGGCGGAGTCGGGTGAAGTCTCGGCAGTTCGTCCGGTGCTCGCTCCCGGTGACGATGCCGCGAAGCCCCGGGTGCGAGCCGTACCCCAGCGTCCGAACGTGCGTCCCCATCTCGTGACGCCGACCTCGTTCAACCAGGCTCAGGAAGTCGCCGACAAGTTCAAGAACAATCAGGCCGTCGCATTCGACCTTGCCGACGTCGACCGCGATCTCGCCCGTCGACTCATCGATTTCGCCAGCGGCCTCTGCTACGGACTCGGAGGCAACCTCGAGAAGGTTGCGACCAACATGTACCTTTTGTCGCCCACCGGCGTCGAGGTCCCGGCCGCCGAGCGGAGTCGTCTGGCCGACCGTTCGTTCGTCGATTCCTGATCGGGTCGTTTCATGGCACAACTGATTTACGTTGTTGTTCAAATCTTTCTGCTCTGTCTGCTCGGCCGAATCGTTCTGAGTTGGTTTCCTCCTTCGGGGCCGGGGCTGCTCGAATCGATCCGGCAGGTCCTCTTCCGGATCACCGAGCCCGTTCTCGGGCCGATCCGGCGTCTGCTCCCTCCGGTACGCATGGGTGGCATGGGTCTCGACCTGTCGCCGATGATCGTCTTTCTGGTCCTCCAGATAATCATCTCGGCCATTCCTCACTGAGGTAGAAATCCACCCATTTGGCCGTAACCGCAGCGAATCGGGATCGTTGTTCCCCGCCCCTTCGCCGCGGCCGGTAGCCTCCAACTCATGGAAGCCACCCCAGGAACGCCCCATCTGCTGACCGACGTCCGGTTCTCCGTGAGCCGCAAGGGTTACGACCCCGACGAGGTCGACAACTTCCTCGAGCGGGTCAGCGCCGCGGTGGCGCAACTGCAGGACAAACTCCGTCAGGCGACGGCCGATGCCGAAGCGGCCAAGGCCCGCGAGCAGGAGGCCGTGAGGGCCCAGGCCCAGCTCAAGGCCCGCATCGCCGAGCTCGAATCGGGTGGCGCGGTGCAGATCGTGGCCGCTCCCGCCGTTCCGGTCATCACCCGCTCCGGCGACGAAGAGGCCGAAGCGGCGGCGTCCGTGCTCGTCATGGCACAACGAACGGCCGATTCCACTGTCAACGAAGCCCGCACGAGTTCGGCGCAGATGCTCGTCGAAGCCGAGCAGGAAGCATCGCGGATCCTCGGTGTCGCCCGGGTTCAGGCCGACGAGTCCCTCCGGGATCTCGAGCGGACCCGCAACAACCTCGCCGCCGACAACGCTGCGCTCGAAGCATTCGTCAACGAACAGCGTGCGGTTCTCGCCGGTGGCGTCTCGCGGATCCAGGCGGTTCTCGACGATCCGTCGGCGCTCCGCGTCAGCCCGGCCCCGGTAGCGGTTCCTCCGGTTGTCCCGGTCGCTGCGGTCGCTGCGCCCGTGCAGGAAGCTCCGGTTCCGGAACCCGTCGAGGAACTGGTCGACGCCGCAATCGTGACCGTCGACGATCTCGATGACAGCGCTCCGGGGAAGCTCTTCCCCTCCGAGGAGAACCTGACCGACAGTGGTCCTCCGACCGCAGCCGTGTCGATCTTCGATGCGAACGAGGACGACTTCCTGAGCGACAGCGATGACGACGCCGACGCTGCGATGCGACGCTTCTTCGACGCCGATTTCGAGGACGACGAGCGCTTCGGGCGCTAAGCCATCCGTTCGATCGAGATGCCGATGGTCACGCCGTCGATCTCGATCGAACGATCACCCGGTCCGAAGTCGATCCGGTTGGCGAGGATTTCGGGCGCGATCGTTTCCCGGTGGGTCTCGATCACCGAGCGCAGGGCATCGTCCGCCTCGATGGTGACCAGGATCCGGTCGGCGATCGCCAGCCCCGCCGCCTTGCGGGCGTCGTTCAGGGCGCGGATGAGTTCCCGGGCCATTCCCTCGGCACGCAGTTCGTCGGTGAGTTCGAGATCGAGCGCCACCGCCCAACCCTCGTCCTCGACCAGCGCGAGATCGGCATGTCGTTCGGCTCGGACCTCGACATCGTCGCTGGAGAGACGCTCGCCGGCGATCTCGATGAAACCGTCCGCCTCGAGTCGGGCGTGAAGTTCGGATCCGTCGGCCTCGGCGAGTGCAGCCTTCACCTCGTTGACACGCGGTCCGAGACGGGGACCGAGCGTCCGGAAATTCGGAATCACGTTCCATCGCATGAGTCCCGACAGGGTGTCGAGACGCTCGAGTGACTTCACATTGAGTTCCGAGCGGATCTCGGCTTCGACATCGTCGTCGAGGGCCGTGCCGCCGTGCAGCAACAACGCCCGCTGGAGAGGCTGTCGGACACGGACCTTGGCATCGGTGCGGGCGGAGCGTCCGAGCGCCACAAGACGACGGGCAGCACTCATCTGCTCGGCGAGTTCGGCATCGAATCGACCCTTGTCGACGGGCCAATCGGTGAGGTGGACTGATCGTCCATCGGTGAGGGTCGTGTAGATCTCGTCGGCGAGGAACGGGCAGAAGGGCGCCAGCAGCTGGGACACCGTCACAAGGCATTCGTGCAACGTCGCGTGGGCGACCGAGTCGCTGGCTTTCCAGAACCGCGGACGACTGCGACGCACGTACCAGTTGGACAGATCATCGATGAAGCGGGCGAGTCGGTTCGATCCGCCGAGTGCGTCGAATGACTCGAGTGCCTCGGTCACGGTCGCGATCGTGTCGTCGAGTTCGGAAAGGACCCAGCGATCGAGGACATGCGTCGGAGCTGGCGTCGATGCGTCGGGTACCCAGCCGTCGAGATCGGCATAGGTGGCGAAGAACGAGTGGACGTTCCAGAGAGTGAGCAGCGTCTGGCGGGTGGCTTCGCGGATGCCGTCCGGGAACACGCGGCGGGGCGTCCATGGCTGACCCGACGAGAAGAAATACCAGCGGAGTGCATCAGCGCCGAGCGAGTCGAAAATCTCGTTCGGGACGATGACATTTCCCTTGGACTTCGACATCTTCTGGCCGTTCTCATCGACGATGAGTGCGAGACAGACGACGTTCTTGTAGGGCGTCGAACCGAACACGAGCGAGTTCACGGCGAGCAACGAATAGAACCAGCCGCGGGTCTGGTCGATCGCCTCGCAGATGAAGTCGGCCGGGAAGGCGCCGGTGAACGAATCGTCGGCAGCGAAAGGGAAATGCTGCTGCGCCGACGGCATCGAACCGGAGTCGAACCATGCGTCGAGAACCGGAGCCACCCGGCGGAACGTTCCCGCGCACCCGGCGGAATCGCAGGGGAACGCGATGTCGTCGACATACGGGCGGTGGAGATCGAGTTCGGTGAGATCGCGCCCGGCCCGTTCGCTCAGTTCCGCCACGGATCCGATGCAGCACTCGTGACCGTTGGCATCGCAGCGCCAGATCGGAAGCGGGGTGCCCCAATATCGATCGCGCGAGAGCGCCCAGTCGATGTTGCCCTCGAGCCACTTGCCGAAACGGCCGTTCTTGATGAACTCGGGATTCCAGCCGATGCTCTCGTTCTCGCGCATCAACAGATCGCGGTTCTCCGAGGTGCGGACGAACCAGGACGTCTTGGCCCAGTAGATCAGCGGCGTGCTGCAACGCCAGCAATGGGGATAGCTGTGTTCGTAGGACTGTTCGCGGATGAGCAGGCCCCGCGACTCGAGGTCGGCGATGATGTCCCGGTCGGCATCCTTGACGAAGGTTCCGGCAAAGGCGGGCACGGACTCGTCGAAGGCCGCATCGGCATTGACCGGGTTGAGCACGGGAAGCCCTTCGGCCCGTCCCACCAGGGAATCCTCCTCACCGAAGGCGGGGGCGAGGTGAACGATGCCGGAGCCGTCGTCGGTCGTGACGAAATCGGCACCCACGACCCGCCAGCCATCGGCGCCCGGCGGCGGTGCAAGGACGTCGAACGGTCGTCCGTAGCGGAGGCCGACGAGGTCGGTCCCGGTGAAGGTCTCGACGATCTCGGCGTCTTCCGGCGCCCGTGCGGCGGCCATGACGAGATCGCGCGATCCATCGGTCGACCGAACCCGCACGTAGGGGATCGATGGGCCCACCGCGGCGCCCACGTTGGAGACGAGAGTCCAGGGGGTGGTGGTCCAGACGGAGAGGTCGAAGTCGCGGTCGACGACCGGGAAGCGGACGTAGACGGAGGGGTCGACGATGTCCCGGTAGACGTCGGGCTGGCCAAGCTCATGACTCGAGAGGGCAGTGCCGCAGCGACCGCAGTAGGGCGAGACCTTGTGGCCCTCATAGAGCAGGCCCTTGTCCCAGAGCTGTCGGATGAGCCACCACACGGACTCGATGTACGTGTTGTCGAGCGTCCAGTAGGCGTCGGCGGTGTCGATCCAGACGCCGGATCGTTCGGTGAGCGTCTCCCAATCGGCCACATAGCGCTGAACCGATTCGCGGCACCGGCGGTTGAACTCGGCGATGCCGAAGTCCTCGATCTCCTGCTTCGTGGAGAGTCCGAGTTCCTTCTCGACTTCGAGTTCGACCGGGAGGCCGTGGCAGTCCCAGCCTCCCTTACGGGGAACATCGCGGCCGCGCATCGTCTGGAATCGGGGATAGATGTCCTTGAAGACCCGTGCCCACACGTGATGGAGGCCCGGCCGGCCATTGGCCGTGGGGGGACCTTCGTAGAAGACCCATGGCTCGTTCCCCGCCCGGAGGCGTCTGGACTCGGCGACGATGTCGTCGTCGCGCCATCGCTGCAGCATGCGCTGCTCGAGGCTGGGAAGGTCCAGATCAGGGTTTACGGGGCCGAACGACATGGCCGCAAGCGTAGGCGGTTGGGCAAGGGGCCGATTCGACTCCCGGAAGTCCGGGACTGGCCCGGCCACCGGATCGGGAGGGCGTAGATTGACTCCACGTCTCTGCGGACATACCCTCCACCGTCCTTTGCGGCGAGGATTCGGGGCATTTCCGGTGCAGCGATCATCGGGCTACTCGTACTCGGCTCCAGTCACTCGCTCGCTCGAGTTGTTGATCAAACATGAAGAAGGAACCTGTGGCATCAAAATCGGCAAAGAAGGCCCCGGCCAGTAAGGCTGCACCTGCCAAGAAGGTCGTGAAGAAGGCAGCTCCGGTTAAGAAGGCGGCTCCCGCGAAGAAGGCAGCTCCGGTCAAGAAGGCGGCTCCCGCGAAGAAGGCAGCGCCGGCAAAGAAGGCTGTTCCGGTCAAGAAGGTCGTCAAGAAGGCGGCTCCCGTGAAGAAGGCGGCGCCGGTCAAGAAGGCTGTTCCGGTCAAGAAGGTCGTGAAGAAGGCGGCTCCCGTGAAGAAGGCGGCGCCTGTCAAGAAGGTCGTGAAGAAGGCGGCTCCCGTCAAGAAGGCGGCGCCGGTCAAGAA
>CAEZUP010000087.1_pt1 | contig 10028 bp, 5 predicted proteins | sample 7264511 | NCBI WGS metagenome assembly CAEZUP01 (sample SAMEA6813833, study PRJEB35770) | uncultured Microthrixaceae bacterium | biome: Freshwater; feature: Freshwater reservoir; material: water | place: Czech Republic | collected 2016-04-20 | depth 0.5m m
GCCCGACGCAACGCGGCGATCTCGTGAGCATCCTTCACCTCGCGGAGAGGCCCGATGACCGATGACGTTGTGGTCACATTCAGCGCCGGATTCCGTCGGTGCAGCGCGACAAGGAACTGCGCCCAGGTGCGATTGCCTATCGCCGCTGTCGACGCCGAGCCCATGAGATCGGACACGATCGCGATCGGATCATCCGTCTCGCCCCACGGACGAATACCGAACACGTCGGGTTCCTCGTTGACGCGCGCAACTTCAAGTCGGGGAACGACCAGCGTGACATCGCCATCGCGGGGAACGACGAGCATCGTCAGTCGTTCGAGAGGCATGGCCTCGTATCCGATGAGCCATGGAAGGTCCGCTCCGACCGACAGCAGGCAGACATCGATGCCCTGCTCGGTCATGGCTGCCCGCACCCGGGAGAGTCTCGCTGCGTGCATGATCGGAGGCTACCGGTCGCTCGTCGCTCAGCCCTCCATCGGGCCGCCGGTCAGGTCTTCTCGCTGTTGCGCTTTACGCGTTCTCCCACATGGATCATGGTGGCGACGCTGCGGACAAGCCCCAGATACTGCGAGTCGATGGGAAGTCGATCGGCGAAGTTGCGTTGGGGGAAACGAATCCGGTCGAAGGAACCGTCGAGGAGTGCCTCGACGTCGGCCTCGAGCGCCGCACACGCCCGAGTGATGGTGGACACGGACTCCTCGTCGAGACGTCCCGTCCCCCGCTCGAGAAACTCGAGTGCGTCATTGACCCACGCCTCGCCGTAGGCGGCGAGGCCGTCGAAAACCGACGGTCCGAAGATCTCACCATCGGCAAGGTCGAGCACGTGCCGTTCGTATTTCTGCGCCACCTCGAATGTCGGGGCTCCAAGATCCACCGAATCCAGCAGCAGGCGCTCTATGTAGCCCCAGTCCGGGTCGATGTAGGCGATCCGGTGACGGACGGTGAGGCTCGAGCGCACGTCTCTGACGAACATGGCCAGGTAGAGGGACTCGACAGGGCCAAGCCCGATGTTGGCCGAAGGTACATCGACGAGATCGCTTTCAAGTACTGCTGCTAGTCCCGTACGATGCAGAAATCGGGGCAGAAGATCAAGACCCTCATAAGTCATGAGTCCCAGGCCGACGGATTCATCTTCCAACCAGATTCCAAGCGAACGGGACAGAAAACCATCTCGATGTTCGAGCGCCCGATCAATCCAAGCTGACCAGTCGAACCACTCGGACTTCGTCACTTGGGTCCAGCATGACCAGAGCCAGTCGATGGGATTTCGGATCGTGGCATGGACGGTGAGGGCGGCGTTATGGGCCGATGCGAATTCTCCGATAGCTGTTGCGCCGTTCGGCCCGATGATGCAGAGGTCTTCGGCAGAGATCAGATACACGTCCTCCCGAGTCCACCCGGGAAAGAACTCGGTGCGGCCTGCACTATTCGCGAAGAACGAGCTCTCCCGTTGGGCGCCGTCGAGCGACTTGAGATGATTGGCCAGGAGATAATGGGCTCCGAGTCCTTCGACCGACAGAACCCCAACACCCAATTGTGAGAATGCATCGGAGTTGTGCTGGATGAAGTTCTGAATCGTTGTTGTGCCGGTCTTCGGAAGGCCGACATGCAGCAGCAAGGATCGTCTGGCCGATGACTCACCGATGACAGTCACGTCGGAGTTCCGCCATGCCTGTTGTAGACCGCTTCAACTTGGGCTGCGGTGTACACATCCGATGGAACCTGCATGAAAAAGCGCTCGACCGATTGGAACAGGACCACATCGGCGCCATACGTCTCCACCACATCGATCGGGACTGATCCGCTGTGCAGCATCGTCACTTCCTTGAACACACGGGCAAACCAATACACGAGATCCATAGTTGAATTGCCCATGCCGGCAAACGAATTTCCGACGACACAGAGGGTCAACGACACGGGAGCTTCCGGGTTCCGCCATGTCACCCGTCGTCCGGTGGAATTTTCCATTTCGATGTCGGATTCGGAAAGGTAGACGCATGTGGGTTGAACCGTGGGATTGACAAGGCGCCGGGTCACGTAGTTGCCCGCAGCGGCAGTTCCGAACTTGCTGCTCAGATCCCCGAAGCTCTGAAGAGGTTTGACCTTCAGTGCATCCAACTTGAATTCGTCGTACCCCATTCGCCGCAACACCTCATTGACCGTTTCAAGGCATCCGAACTCGCTCCAGTGCGAGTCGACGTGGCCCCACGGGTTCCGCTCCCACCTGTTGCCCGGGAGCGACGCATCCAGAAGGGAATCGCAGAAAAGGACATCGTCCCGGGAACCGAGCGCAGAGCGCAGGTCGCGCCATGCGGGCGTCGGGCAGGAATCGAGTTGCAGCGGGTAGAGATCAGGAAGGCAGGTTGCCTTGTTAGGGACGAAGAGGGACAGCATCTGCGCCGACCCACCGATCCGCCGATGGCGCTCCTTCGTGAGTTCAGCCCATGCGATGCCGAGCGCGTCCGATCGGCGGTTGACGTACTGATCGTGATAGTGGTTCGAGCCTTGGTGGAGGAACAGCACTCCCCCTTTGCCCACGATCGTCGATCGGTCCGGCGAAACCGAGCCGATCGGAAGGGCCGAGAGTTGTTCGTCGGGAGCGAATGCCGCGAAAACTCCCCGGTCGCCTGGAGTCAGCGTCGACAGCTTCCCGCCATCGGGCACGCTGGCAACCCGGGGACCAATCACGGGGGTGAATGCCCAAATCGGTGCACGGTGTCCCCGCCCGAACCACTCGAGGCGCTCGAGATACCAGCGCCAGAGATCCGCAGCCAATGGGTTGTCGTCCATCTTGGCCCGGGACGCCTGTAGGCCGATCCCGGTTCCCTTGGTGAAGTGGTACATCACGAGCGGTTCGCCGTTGACGCGATAGTCCCCGTTTACATCAAGTGTCATCAATCGCTGGTGAAGGTTCCATGAGGCCACATTGATGCCGGGATGGCGACAGATGGACGCGGCGGGGAAGAAATTCGGAACGAAATCACCCCACCGTTGATCGACGAAGAGACCGCGGGGAATGTCGTCGATGCAGAGTGTCGACAGCCGTTCATCCCACCAGTCCGCGAACGCGATTCCCTCGGGACAGGCGCGGACCCCGAACATCCCGAAGTTGTAGATGCCGTAGGCCAATGAACTGATCTCGTCGGCTATCCAAGGGGAGTCGATAATCGCAGGCTCGAGTTGATGGGGGGTGAGAACCACCGAACTCGTTTCAAGTTGTGCCGTGAATGCATCGAGAGGACCGAACAGGGCGGTATCGGGGTCGAGATAGACGACGTTGTCGCCCCTCGCGAGGAGCCGTCGAACTGCCCGCCCCTTCACCGATGTGCACGCTTCGACCACGTCGTATCGGGACATCCAGTCCTCGCACTCGTCACCGAGAAGGTCCTCAACCAAGATGATTTCCTCGAAGAGTCCGAGGCGCTCGATCATGACCGGATCGGTCGGCATCCTGTCGACAAGCACCAGCACGAAATGCGCATCGGGTTCGTACCGTTCGACCGATTCCCTCAGGATGAGGCATTGCGGGAGGTAGGCGAGATTGGCCGAGGTGAAAATGCTGATCATCGTGGTCCGCCGACTTCCGGACTCGTGACGGTGATGATCGCCGAACTCAGACCGGTCATCTCGAAAGCCATGACCTGTCTTGGAACTTCGAGGTGATGGGAACGGATTCGCTCGGCAAGCCCCACATCCGACAGGAGTTCCTCGATCGAATCGAACACGATCGCCCTGTCGAATTCGCGTGCCGCGTCTACAACGTGCCCTGAATCGGGATTGGTGATCACGAGACAACCGGCCGCGAGCGATTCGAAGTTCACGAAATTGAAGGTCTCCTTCCATCGGGGCCAGTTGAGGACAGCCTCGATCCCGTACTCGACCAGAAGTTCCGTGGCCACGCCAAGATTGCCGGCCCGCTGTTCGAGTTTCACGAACTCGATCCGCGGAAATGACTGGTCATCGATTCCGAAATGGTAGAACTCGAAAAGATGCGCTGACGACGACCGGGAGAATTCGAGGAATGTTTCCCATCCCTTGTGGAACGCCGTATGTCCGACGAAGGCGACACGGACCTTCCCTTCGTTGACCATCATCGACGCCGTGTTCCCCGTGCCGACCAGCCGTCCATGCGGGACCACCCTCGGCTTCATCGGCAGCGGGGTCGATCCGGCGATCGAAACCTCTGCCGCCGCCGCTGACGGTGCACACACCTCCCAGTCGAAGGCGTCCAGGAGCTTCCGAACCCGAAGCACATGATCCGACCGTTCCTGACCGAAGGAGCACACGCTGCAGCTCTGCACATCAAGTCGCGGATCGCCGCAGAAGTTCACTCCGTTGCGAAGCAGCAGAAAGTTGACGCAGTGCGCCGAGTAGTCGTGCACCCACCAGACCAGCTTCCGCGGGGACAGTCTCCCGATCGCCTCGGCCACCCGTTCCGGCTCATGACCCGACGTCGAGTGCTTGACGATTCCCGCCACAACCGGCCCGCCGGGCGAAGCCTCGATCAGGGCATCCACAAACTCCGACAGCCTGAACGATCCCGACACCAGGATGCCGTTGACCCGACAACAGACCAGACCCTCCCCGGATTCGACAGGCCTCAGTAACGAACCGGTTTCCGAGGGGAAGATGTAGGCGTAGGTCGCACCATCCAGAGCGAACTGTTGTTGCTCGAACCCGGCGCACAGTTGGATCCCTCCAACGGCAGTCCCGTAATCGTCGTGCCCGAATGCGATGACGAGTGCGTCGCGCTCGCCAAACCCGGCCCTGCGGAAGTCGGCGAGAACCTGGTCTCCGGTCGACACCGTCGCCGGATCGTTTTCCGAGTTCCTGCGGCTGACACCCGTCCGGCGAGATTCCGCAGCGAGGACCCGATCGACGTCGGAAACCGGTTCGTATCGGGCCGCCGCTCCTCGTGGAGCGGGGAGGCGATTCCGCCGAAACCCTCCATGCATGAAATGGGCCAGCGGATCGACACCACTCGCCCGCACATCGGGGTTCCCGGCGAGATAGAAGTCGACGTCGAACCATCCCGGGTCCACCACGTCCGGCTCGGATCTTTCGGAGGGAAACACAAGATCGACAGGGTCAACATCGAATCCAAGAGAAACGAGGTAACGCCGTAGGTCGACGCGGAGTTTCTCGAGTGCAGCAGCGGCAGCTTCCCGTTCTTCTGCCGAACGCTGCATCTGAGCAAAAGATGAGGGCGAAATCGCCCGACGCCCCTCGGCTCGACCGGAACTGACGTAATGCCTGAGTGGGTTGAGTCCAGCCACCTCCACATCGTGGTTGCCCGACAAGTACCCATCTGTCGAGAATTCCGCCGACGGATCAAGCCCGAGCAGCCAACCGACTGTGAGGAAATGCTCGAGCGCTTCGCCAGGATCCATTTCGAATCCGTTGTCGACCTGGCTCCGATAGTGGTCCGGATCGAACAACGTCCCGAAGTCCGACGACCGATCAATGACCGGTTCGGGAGATGGTTCGGGAGTCGGTTCAGGAACCGCCTCGGGAGTTGGATCGACCTCAGGGTCTCGACGAAATCGCTTCAGCATCTTTCCGGATGCTAGATGCCACCCGCTCCGGCTCGGGTCCGCAAACGGACTAACTGCCGGTTTCGGCAGCCTGGCGAGCGTGATAGCTCGAACGCGTCAACGGGCTGGATTCGACGTGCCCGATGCCGAGCGACTCCCCCACCCGCTTGAACTCGACGAACTGTGCGGGCGTGACCCACCGATCGACCGGCAGGTGGTGCGAAGTCGGCCGGAGATACTGCCCGATCGTCACGATCGAAACGCCGATACCGGCGAGATCGGCGAGCGTCGCAAAGAGCTCCTCGTCGGTTTCACCCATTCCGACGACCAATCCCGATTTCGTGGTGAGTCCAGCGGCGCGGGCGCGGGCAAGCACCGACAGCGATCGGGCATAGCCGGCCGATGGGCGCACGGCGCGCTGCAGCCGCGGCACCGATTCGACATTGTGGTTCAGGACATCCGGCCGACTGGCGAAGATCGTGTCGAGCGCTTCCTTCCGGCCCCGACAATCCGAGATGAGCACTTCAACTTTTGCACCCGGCGAGCGTTTCCGGATCGCTGCCACGGTTTCAGCCATCGGGCCAGCACCCTCGTCGGCGAGATCGTCGCGGGCGACTGTCGTGACGACAGCGAAGGCGAGTCCCATGCGGGCAACCGCCTCGGCGACGCGTTCCGGTTCGGTGGCATCGACGGGTTCCGGTTTGCGGGTGTCGACAAGGCAGAACCCGCATGCACGCGTACAACGCTCGCCGTTGATCATGAACGTTGCGGTTCCGTCGGCCCAGCATTCCGAGAGGTTCGGACAACCGGCCTCCTCGCAAACGGTGACCAGCGAAAGATCGCGAAGTGTCTGCTTGATCTCGAGTGACTTGCCCCCGAGTTTCACCGGGGCACGCAACCATTCGGGCTTCCGCGTTGCAACGTCCATCCCCGGAGCGACACCAGCCTCGGCAAGCCTTCCCCGCAGCCGCAACGACGGACCGGCCGCCACGGCGGTCAGTTCCGGAGCCGCCGACACGCCGTGGTCCTCCGCCGAGCGAACCGGCGCGCCTGCTCCTTCGCCGCGGCTGAACGGACTCAGGTCATCGTCGCTGCGCGAACCTTCACGCCAGACCACATCGGAGCGTTCCCATCCGCCGGAACCGGAGCCCCACCGATGCGCCGCCCGAGCGGTGATGATGTCGACGACATCGTGCATCGGGACATCGATGCCCTCGGCCGCAAGCGAGGTCACCGATTTGTCGACGATCCCGCACGGCACGATGTGGGTGAACATCGACATGTCGGGATCGACGTTCAGGGCGAATCCGTGCATGGATCGCCCCCGCGTCAGGCGGACACCGATCGCCGCGATCTTTCGGGGATTGTCGGAATCCGGTTCGACCCAGACCCCGGGATAATCGTGAAGTCGTCCCACCTCGGACAGACCGAGATCGTTCAGGGAATCGATCACCAGTTGCTCGACGGACCGCACGTAGGCGACCGTGTCGGCCATGCCCCCACCGCGCTTGCCGGGTACAGAAAGGATCGGGTATCCGACGAGTTGCCCCGGCCCGTGATAGGTGACATCGCCTCCGCGATCGGCTCGAACAAGTTCCGCACCGACCGATTCCGGTTCCACCAGGACATTGGTCGGATCCGCCCGCGAGCCGAGGGTGTAGACGTGAGGATGCTCGAGGAGCAGGAGCCAATCGTCGTGTCCCTGTGAGAAGAAGCCGCGCTGAAGTTCCGAGGCCTCGTCGTAGGGAACCGTGCCGAGCCATCGCACCCGCAGCGGGCGCGCAACTTCGCCGGGAACCGGAGTCCCGACATCCGTCATGGCTACAGCTCCGCCTCCCAGTCGCGGGTCTCCAGCGTTTCCTTGATCTGTCGCAGGAACGCAGCGGCATAGGAGCCGTCGAATGCCCGGTGATCCCAACTCATGGCAAGCAGACCGACCGAATGGATGGCGATGGACTCGCCGCCTTCCGAGTCCGTGACGACCACGGGCTTGCGATGGACTCCATCGGTCGAAAGGATCGCGACCTGCGGCTGATTGATGATCGGCAGAACCAGATAGCTGCCGAACGATCCCGAGTTCGAGAGCGTGAAGGTTCCACCGCTGATGTCGTCGGCGGAGAGCTTCTTGGTGCGAGCCCTGCCTGCGAGCTGGTTGATGTCGCGGGCGATGGCACGAAGACGCTTGTCGTCGGCATCGTGAACGACCGGAGCAATCAGACCTTCGAAATCGAGATCCACGGCGATCGAGAGATTCACATAGTTGTGTACGACCAGTTCACCGTCGCCCACGGAAGCGTTGAGATGCGGGAAATCGCGCAGGGCGTCGATCACGGCACGCGAGATGAACGGCAGGTAGGTGAGGCTGAAACCTTCGTCGTTTCGGAACGAATCGCGATGATTGCGACGAACCCGTTCGACGTTCTCGTAATCGACCTCGACGATCGAATAGGCGTGCGGCGACACCTGCTTCGACATCACCATGTGCTCGCCGGTGCGCCGGCGAACATTGTTCAGTTGTTCGACAGTGTCACCGGTTCCACTCCGCGGAGTGGGGACGGGCCGACGAGATCCCTGAGCGGCCGCGGGTGCGGCAGAGCTGACGGACGGAGTGGAACGAACACCAGGCGAAGCCGCCGGCGCCTGCCCTGCGGCGACACCGGATCTGATGGCCGACTCGACATCGGATCGGGAGATGCGTCCACCCGGACCGGTTCCGGTGATGCGCGACGTGTCGAGTCCGTAATCGTTCACGAGTTGACGCACGATTGGAGAAAGAAGCTGCCCGGATGTCGCCGGAGCGGGACTCGCCACCGGTACGGGAGCCGGGGTCGGTGCGGGAGCCGGTGCAGGTGCAGGTGCAGGTGCGGGAGCCGGAGCAGGTGCGGGAACGGGAGCCGGAGCAGGTGCGGGAGCCGGAGCTTCCACAGCCACTGCTGGCTCGTTTGTGGCCGCCGGGGCGACCACTGCCGAGCCATCGCCGACAACAGCGATCACGGTGCCGACATCGACGGTGTCACCCTCGGCGACACGGATCTCGGTGAGCACTCCGCTGACCGGGGACGGAACCTCGGAATCGACCTTGTCCGTCGACACTTCGAAGAGGACCTCGTCCTCGGCCACCGTGTCACCGATCTGCTTGAACCACTTGGTGATCGTTCCCTCGGTGACGGACTCACCGAGTTGGGGAAGTTGGATCTCGGCCATTGGGGGAATTCCTCCGGGGAAGCGGGTCGATCGATTGTGCGGAAACGTGGGTGATCTGTCGTGTGTCCTGAAGTTCGCCGGACACACATCCGGGTCATCTCCCGGATGCTAAATCCGGAAACGCCCGACTGGTGAGTTCTATCCGTGCAGGGATCGTCCGGTGAGAGCGAGAACGCTCTCGCCGAACAGTTCGCTGAGCGTCGGATGGGGCTGGATGAATTTGGCGACATCGTCGGCGGTGGCTTCCCAGTTCACGGCGAGATACGCCTGACCGAGTTGTTCGGTAACCCACGGGCCGACCATGTGCACGCCGATCAGTCGCCCGGCGGTTCCGTCGGGTCGCTTCTCGGCGATGACCTTCACCATGCCCTCGGGTTCGCCGAGGATCAGGGCCCGGCCGTTACCGGAATAGCGGTGTTTGCTGACCACGATCTCGATGCCGGCTTCCTTGGCACTCGCTTCCGAGTGGCCCACGAAACTCACTTCGGGATGGCAGTAGATGCACCAGGGGACGTTGCCGTAATCGACGGGGACGGGTTCTTCCCCGAGGATGTCCTGGATCACGAGGATTCCTTCGGCGAATCCGATGTGGGCGAGAGCCGGGGTGGCGATGAGATCGCCGGCGGCATAGACGCCGGGTTCGGCGGTGCGGCACCACGGGTCGACGACGACATGGCCGCGTTCGCTCACCTGCACTGCAGTGCCTTCGAGTCCGAGATTCTCCGACAAGGGGCGACGCCCGACGGAGACGACAACCGTGTCGACGTCGACCGTTTCGCCATCACCGAACTTCACGGTTGTGCCACCGGACTTGCGGGGCTCGTGACCGTTGACGCTCACGCCCGTGCGAACATTGATGCCGCGGTCCTTGAACGACTTGAGCACGATCTTCGTGATGTCGTCGTCGCAGCCGGGCAGGATCTTGGGAAGGGCTTCGAGGATCGTGACCTCGGTGCCGAGATCGGACATCATCGAGGCGAACTCGCACCCGATGGCTCCGCCGCCGATGACTACCGCCGACTTTGGAAGTTCCTGGAGCGACAGGAGTTCGTCGGACGTGATTACCCGGGTGCCGTCGACCTCGAAACCGGGAATGGTCCGGGGCACCGAACCCGAAGCGAGGATGACGTGGGTGCCCGTGACTTCGACGTCACCCGAGGCACCGCCGGCGATCTTCACCACGTGGCCGGCATGAAGCGTGCCGATTCCGTCGAACATCGTCACCTTGCGGCGCTTGAGGAGGCCCGACAATCCTCCGAAGAGACCGTCGATCACTTCCTGCTTTCGAGC
>CAEZUP010000088.1_pt1 | contig 9989 bp, 8 predicted proteins | sample 7264511 | NCBI WGS metagenome assembly CAEZUP01 (sample SAMEA6813833, study PRJEB35770) | uncultured Microthrixaceae bacterium | biome: Freshwater; feature: Freshwater reservoir; material: water | place: Czech Republic | collected 2016-04-20 | depth 0.5m m
ACGTCCGAATCGTGGTGGCCGCCGCGGCCGGAGTCGCCAAAGGGCGCACCCAACGTCGTCGTGATCCTGGTCGACGACCTCGGCTATGCAGATCTCGGTTGCTACGGCAGTGAGATCGACACACCGAACATCGATCGCCTCGCCGGGGCGGGTCTGCAGTACGTCGATTTCCACTCCACCCCCATGTGCTCCCCCACCCGCGCCGCGTTCCTCACCGGCCTCAACCCTCACGCCGCCGGCGTCGGCACCGTGGCCCATTCCGATCCGGGATTCCCCGGCTACGCGATGGAACTCGCCGACGATGTTGCGACCCTGCCCGAGACCCTCAGAGCCAACGGCTATGCCACCTACATGGTCGGCAAATGGCATCTGGCCAAGGACTCGGATCAATCCGACGCCGGACCCCGCCATTCATGGCCCTGTCAACGCGGTTTCGACCAGTTCTACGGGTTCCTCGATGGCTTCACGAACCTCCACCAGCCGCACCGACTGGTGCGCGACAACACGCCCGTCGAGATCGACACGTACCCCGAGGGCTACTACCTGACCGACGATCTCACCGACGAGGCGTTGGCCATGATCAAGGCCGGCAAAGCCTCCAATCCCGAGCAACCGTTCTTCCTCTACGTCGCCCACGGCGCCATTCACGCGCCGCTACACGCCAAGGCCGATGACATCGAAGCGCAGCGCGGCCGGTACGCCGACGGATGGGACGCGATCCGGGCCCGACGGTTCGAACGTCAGCGCGAACTCGGCGTCATCGACGACACCATCGAACTCGCTCCCCGCAATTCGGAGGCCAACAACGACGTGCCGGCGTGGGACACCCTCGACGCGACACAGCGCGAGCTCTACGCCCGTTACATGGAAGTCTTCGCCGCGATGGTGTCCGACGTCGACCGGAACACCGGCCGCCTGCTCGACGATCTCGAAGCAATGGGCGAACTCGACAACACGATCGTCATCTTCATGTCGGACAACGGGGCATCCCGCGAGGGCGAGATGGTCGGAACGACCGCCTATATGGTTCACCTCACCGCTGGTGACGATGTCGAAACCGACTACGAGCGCCTCGACCTGATCGGTGGACCGCAGAGTTCCCCGCATTATCCGCGCGGTTGGGCCATGGCCGGCAACACACCGTTCCGCCTCTACAAGATCAACACCCATGCTGGCGGCCACACGGTTCCGTTCCTGTTCTCCTGGCCCGCCGGCAATCTCGACGTCGGCCAGAAGCGCCGCCAGTACTCGCACGTCTCCGACCTCGCTCCGACTCTGTTGGAACTGATCGGCGTGGATCCGGTTGCCGAACGCAACGGAGTCGCGGTCAAGACCATGACCGGCTCCAGCATGGTCCCGACGCTCCGCGCTGCCGATGCACCGGCACAGCGCACGGAGGCGATCTACGAGATGATCGGCCACCGCGGCTTCTACCGCGACGGCTGGGAGATCGTGACTCTTCATCAGCCCTTCACCCCATTCCACGAAACGGAATGGGAGCTCTACAACCTGATCGACGACCGCACAGAACTGCACAACCTCGCCGAACTCGAACCCGAGAAGCTCGCCGAACTCGCAGCAGCCTGGGAGTCGGCGGCGTGGGACGGGCAGATCTTTCCGCTCGACGAAGGAACCGGCCTCAAGTACGTCCTGCGGCCGCCGCGCAATGAAGTCGTGCAACAGCCACTCACGCTCTGGCGCGGCACACCCACGCTTGAACGCTGGCGGGCGCTGCAGTTGATCTGGTTGCGCTCGTTCACCTTCGCACTTGAGGTGGAGATCACCGCTTCCGATATCGGCACGCTTGTCGCCCACGGCGATCAGAGTGGCGGTTACGCGCTCTACATCGTCGAGGATTCGACCGCCGTACTCATGCACAACAACGGACGCGGCAAGCTCACGACCATCACGGTGCCCGGACTGCCCGCCGGGATGCACCGTCTCGAAGCATCCTTCGAAGCGGTCGGAGCGAACACCTGGCGCATGTCGTTGCTCGTCGATGGTGCCGTCGCCGGCGAGCCCGAGGATGTGACCATGCTCTACGGCATGTCACCGTTCGAAGGCATCTCGATCGGTCGGGATCCGCGCTCACCGGTCTGGTGGGAACGACATCTCACCCACGGCTCGTTCCACTACAGCGGAGAGATGGGGCCGGTCACGTTCACTCCCGGCGCCGGACCTCCCGATCAACCCGCCGATCTCGTCGACATCCTGCGTCAGATGGGCGCAAGGTACGAATAGCGATCAGTTCCCGGACCCGGTCGCCCGGAGTTCGGGGGCTGTGGCCGAGCGTTCCTCGGCCACAGCGGCAAAGGCTTCGCCGAGATTCCGGATCTGGCTTGCGTCGAGATGATCGAGAAATGTCCGGCGGACTCCGGCAACGTGGTCCGGAGCTGCCCGCTCGAGGCGCTGGCGCCCCTCCGCGGTCAGTTCCGCGAGCATCACCCGGCGATCGTCCGGCGACGGCGTCCGTGCCACGAGACCGGCCTTCACCATTCCGTCGATGCGCCGGGTCAGACCCGACGGCGACAGGTGTAACCGCGAGGCGAGGTCACACATCCGCAATCGCTCGTCGGGTGCCTCCGAAAGGGCCACGAGCACGCCGTAATCCCCGCTCGACAGCCCGTGATCGGCCAGCAGATCCGCCTCGAGCTCGGCCAGGACCGAGGCGTGGACCTCGACCATTCCGCGCCACGCCGCCATTTCATCGTCCGAGAGCCACGTCGTCATGCCACGACCCTAGCCAATCCCCTTCGCTCCGCAAAGGTTGCGTCTGCAATGATTTTCGGTAATACTTGCGCTCGCAACCAAAAGCGGAGGCCGCCCGCGGCCACCGCACCCACCGAACACCCTCCCAAGGAGTCCCACATGCCCTCGATCGACGATCTCGCTCCCGGAACCTGGAACATCGACGGTTCCCATTCCACGGTCGGCTTCACCGCCCGCCATCTCATGATCACCAAGGTCCGCGGCCGCTTCGGTGCCGTTGAGGGCGCCATTGCGATCGGCGAGAATCGCCTTCTCTCCTCCGTCCAGGCGACGGTCCAGATGGCATCGATCGACACCGGCGACGCCGGCCGCGACGAGCACGTCCGCAGCGCCGACTTCTTCGATGTCGAGAATTTCCCGACCATGACCTTCGCCAGCACCGGCGTGCGCGGCGATGGTGCCGAGTACTACCTGACCGGCGATCTCACGATCAAGGGAATCACCAAGAGCATCGAGTTCGACGTCGAATTCGACGGCGTCAGCGGCGATCCGTGGGGCGGCACCCGTGTCGGCTTCACCGCCGAGGCCGAGATCAACCGCAAGGACTGGGGCATCGACTTCAACATGGCCCTCGACACCGGCGGCGTGATGGTCAGCGACAAGATCAAGGTCCAGCTCGACATCGAAGCCGTCAAGGCCTGACCCCAAAAACTCAAGCTGGCTCGTTTCTGGTTGCCGGAGGCACCAGAAACGAGCCAGCTTGGAAAATGGTGTGGCAGTAACAACAGCGGCGTCGGTCGGTTCGACTCCCCCCGGGCGAACCGACCGACAGATCGTCGGCTACTTCGCCGGGGCGATGCGATCCCAGGTGATCGGGAGCTCGGCGAAGCCGTCGATCAGGTTCGAATAGACCCGGGGGAAATCGGCCGGATCACCGTCGACACGCAGGCCCTCGAAACGGCTCAGGATCTGCTCGAACATGATCCTTCCTTCGAGACGGGCCAGATTGGCGCCGAGACAGAAGTGCGGACCGCCGGCACCGAACGCCACGTGCTCGTTCGGATCGCGACGAACGTCGAGCGAGTCCGGATTGGCGAAGGCCCGCTCGTCGCGGTTGGCGGCGGCGTAGACCATCAGCACGCGCTCGCCAGCCTTGATCGTCTTGCCGCCGATCTCGACGTCGACAGACGCGGTTCGGGTGAAGTGGATGACCGGCGTGGTGAAGCGAAGCAGTTCCTCGATCGCCGTCGGCAGGAGATCGAAATCGTTCTCGAGAAGTTGCTTCTGATCGGGATGCTCGAGAAGTGCGAGCGTTCCGGTGGTGATCAGATTGCGAGTGGTCTCACTGCCCGCGTTCTGCAGCAGCATGAAGAAGACTTCAATCTGGAAACGCGTGAGTTGTTCGCCATCAACCTCGGCATGAAGCAGCACACTCATCAGGTCGTTGCTGGGATTCTTCTCGCGTTCGACACACATGGCGTCGGCGTACATGAACATCTCCATCGTCGCCGTGGATCGCTCTTCCGGAGTGACCGAAGCATCGAAACCGAAGGTCTTCTCCGTCCATTCGAACACCTGCGCACGGTCTTCTTCGGGCACACCCACCATGTCGGCGATGACATGGAGCGGCAACCACAGCGCAAGATCGTGGACCAGATCGCAGCTGTTGCGATCTGCGAGTCCGTCGATGATCGCGTCGGTGCGCTCCCGCAATCGCTCGCTCAGATCGGCGACACGACGGGGCGTGAAGCCCTTGTTGATGATCTTGCGCAGCTTCATGTGATCGGGTGCATCGAGGCTGATCATCAGTTCCGAGGTGCCCGCCGAACCGTCGTTCATCATGACGCCGTCATCGAGGAACGGATCGGGTGCGTTGCGGAACGATGCGGCATCCCTTGACACGCGCTGAACGTCCGCATGGCGCGTGACGACCCAGAGCTTTTCGCCCGGATAGCTCGGGTGATCGAGACAGGCCACCGGATCGTTGTCGCGCAACCATCGGTAGTACTCGTAGGGAACGCCGTGGTCGTAGGTGCCGGCGGCGTGAAGAAGGGGAACCGGCGTTTCAAGTGAAGTCATTGCAATCTCCCGTGGAGGCAGGTGAACGGATCGGACGGACTGTGTGATTCAGGATTCGCCGAGCAGCCCACTGAGGCGCTCGGTGGTTTCGATCCACTCTTCCACCATCTCGAGCACGAGATCGCGGCTCGGACGGACCTTGTTCATGCGACCGACGATCTGCCCGACGGGGAAACCGATGAGTTCGCGGGTTCCGGCGCGTTGTGTACGTTGCCCGGCTTCCTGATGAAGGATTCCCTGCAGCGGCATCGGCAACGTGCCCGGCGAGTCCTCGGCTTCCCACGCATCGGTCCAGGCCGTGCGGAGTTGGCGGGCCGGCTTTCCGGTCATCGACTTCGAGCGCACCGTGTCGCGCGATGTGGCGACGAGCAGGTTCTCAAGGACGGCCGGACTCGTGTCGGCTTCGGTGACCGTGAGCCACATCGAGCCGGTCCAGACTCCTTGGGCGCCGAGAGCGAGCGCTGCAGCCATCTGGCGTCCCGTTGCGATTCCGCCTGCGGCGAGTACCGGCACATCGGGACCGACGGCATCGACCACCTCGGGCACGAGAACCATTGTCGAGATCTCGCCGCAATGACCACCGGCTTCGGTTCCCTGGGCGACGATGACATCGACGCCGATCGCGACCTGTCGTTCGGCGTGCACCTTCGAGCCGGCGAGACCACCGACGAGGATGCCCGCTTCGTGGGCTCGTTCGATGACGTACATCGGGGGCGGGCCGAGCGCATTCACGATCATCTTCACGTTCGGGTGAGCGAGGCACACCTCGACCTGGCTGGGTCCCATCGCATCGACGTTGAGTCCGGCCGCAGCCACCGGTCCCCCGCGCAGATCCTCGGGCAACTCGGGCACGCCGTACCTGTCGAGCAGCCCGTCGACGAATTCGCGGTGCTCCTGAGGAATCATCGCGTCGAGCGCCTCGAACGACGAGTCCTCGCCGCCGCCCTTGCCGATGTAGTTCACCGGCATGGCGAAGTCGACGCCGTAGGGCTTTCCGCCAACGTGCTCATCGATCCAGTTGAGTTCGATCTCGAGTCGCTCGGGGCCGAAGGCCAATGCCCCCAGGACACCGAACCCCCCGGCGTTGGTCACCGCGGCAACGACGTCGCGGCAATGGGAGAAAGCGAAGATCGGAAACTCGATTCCGAGTCGTTCGGCGATGGGTGTGCTCATGATTGCCCCTTTGCAGATCACCGGCGCCCTCGGCGCCGGTGGCTCGATTCCGGAAACGGCATGTCGGTCGATAGGAACAGAATGTGTGACACAAATAATCGACCTGCGAATGCAATGTATCAGGATGCCTCCCGCACTGTGCCACTCGACACGCCGACCGCCTAGATTGGCGGGGTTCCGCCATCCGGCGCGCTACGACCGTTCACAAGGGGACACAATGAGGACCAAGGCAGCCGTGCTCTACGGACCGCACACCGAGTACGTCATCGAGGAGATCGAACTCGATCCTCCCAAGGCGAACGAGGTTCTGGTCAAGTTCGCCGCCAGCGGCATGTGTCATTCCGATGAGCACATGGTCACCGGCGACATGGCGATGGACCAGTCGATTCTCGACATGCTCGGATGGCAGCAGTACCCGATCATCATGGGCCACGAGGGTGGCGGCGTCGTCATCGAAGTCGGACCCGGAGTCACCGATCTCGCCGTCGGCGATCACGTCGTCACGTCATTCGTTCCGTCGTGCGGACGCTGCCCGTCGTGTGCAAGCGGCCACCAGAACCTGTGTGACAACGGAGCACATCTTCTCTCCGGTCGCCAGGCCGACGGCACCTCCCGTCATCACAGCCTCGACGGCAAGGACATCGCCACGATGTGCTGCCTCGGCACGTTCGCCGAACACTCCGTCATGAACATCAACTCGCTCGTGAAGATCGAACCCGATCTTCCCCTCGACAAGGCCTGCCTCGTCGCCTGTGGCGTCACCACCGGTTGGGGCTCGGCCACCTACGCCGCCGACGTCTCTCCCGGCGAAACCGTCATCGTCATCGGTACGGGCGGCATCGGTATGAACGCCGTGCAGGGCGCACATCTCGCCGGAGCGCGATATGTCATCGCTCTCGACCCGGTCGAATTCAAGCGGGAGCAGGCCCAGAAGTTCGGCGCCACCCATGCCGCAGCTTCGGTCGAAGAATGTCAGGCACTCCTCGCCGAACTCACATGGGGACGCAACGCCGACAAGGTCATCGTCACGACAGGCGAAGGCAAGGGCGCGGACCTCGGCTCCTACATGAGCATGGTCTCCAAGGGCGGAAAGCTTGTCTACACCGCAGTCGCCAACATGGCCGACAACGAGGTCAACCTCAACCTGTTCGATCTCGCCATGCAGCAGAAGTCGATCGTCGGAACGATCTTCGGCAGCGCCAACCCGCGCTACGACATTCCGAAGCTCCTCGGCCTCTACCGCTCGGGACACCTCAAGCTCGACGAACTCGTCACCAAGACCTACTCACTCGAGCAGATCAACGACGGCTACCAGGACATGCGCGATGGCAAGAACATCCGTGGCGTCATCATCTACGGAGACTGACATGGCATCACGCGAAGAAATCGTCACTGTTCCCGATCGTTACATCGCCGCCGTTTCCGCCGGCGATGTCGACACGATCATGTCGTTGTACAACGACAACCCGTGGGTTGAAGATCCCATCGGTGAGCCTGCACACGAAGGAGCGGAAGGCGTCCGCGCCTTCTACCAGGCTCTCGCCGATTCGGGCGTCAAGATCAAGCTCACGCGCATCACTCCCGTTTGCGTCGTCGGCAATGAAGCTGCATTCAGCTTCAAGGTCGATGTCGACCTCGGCGAAATGACCATCTCGATGGTCACGATCGACACCATGGTCTTCGATGACGACGGACGGATCGCTCGCATGCGGGCCTTCGCCGACTCGCAGGCCAGTCCCGACGACCGGGACTGATTCAGACAGTCAACGGACCCGTCGTTGGAGGGGCGCCTCGTGGCAGGCGCAAGCAGTGACCGAATCACACGGTCCGCCCCTCCCGACGGGAGCCATCCGATCCGGGTAGGCGATTCCCGCTTCGACGCGTCCCACGAACACGCAGCCACACACATCACAGGCCCATCCGTCGCGACGGACAGCAACCAGTTGCACTCCGGCGATGCCGAACGATTCCGCCACCGCCTGCGGTGACCGGGCCCAACGTCCCGACTGTTCCGCCTCCTCCGGGCGATCGTCGCCGGACTCGACGTCAGCGATGCGATTGGAGCCCGTGCCCCGCGCCAGAACAGCACCCAACGTTGCGAGAGCGATGATCTCCACGAGGGCATCGGAATCGTCCTTGTCCGGATACCTGCCGGTCGCAGCGGTTCGCTCGAGATGCAGCAGCGCGGCATGGACCCCGAGCACCAGAGCGCCTTGGGCCGGCGGTCTCCTGGTGTGCCACATCTGTCCGTCGGCGAGACGGGTGGCGCGCTCGTCGACGGCGACAAGCAACGCTTCGGGCATCACGAAGTCGCCACTGAGAACAAAGGTGTGGATCACCGCAGCGGTGACGAGTCGCCGCCAACGATCCTCGAGGGACGCACGTTGCTCCGAGCGGTCGAGTGAGTCCGTTTCTCCCGACGCGACATGATCGATGAGCAATGCCTCGAAGATGATCCAGAGGGATTCGACGGCGGTCTCGAAGTCCTCCGAAGGCATACCCAGCTGGGCCGCTACGAATGCCTGCCGCAGCACCGTGCCCGAGGCTTCCCGGGCTGCCGCGTCGAAGAACTGATCGCTGTCCGATGTCGTGTCGTCCACATCGTCGATTCTTGCCGCTCCGGGCCGGCGGCGACGACACCACCGGGACATGGCCGCCTACGCTCACCCCTGTGGAAACAACTACGACCGCTCCCGTTTCGACTCTTGTCGGCCCCAACGGCACCGCCCCGGGCATGAACTTCGTCGAACAGATGGAGTTGCCGCGGGACGATTCCTCGGCCGGGCGCGCCGCCGGCGCCCCACTGGCTGCCGGTGCGCTCATCCTTCTCGCCGTCTTCGTCACGGTTCTCGTGCGCGCCCGCAGGGCCCGCAAGGCGACCGCCCGCTCCTGACCCGTTACTGGCGGAGAAGCGAAAGCAGGCGCAGGATCTCGAGGTAGAGCCACACGATGGTGACGGTGACCCCGAATGCGCCGTACCACTCCATGTATTTCGGAGCACCCGACTTCGAAGCCTGCTCGATGAAGTTGAAGTCGAGAGCGAGATTCAGCGCGGCAACGATGACGATCACGATGCTGATTCCGATGCCCAACACCGAGGGCTCGTTCCAGAATGCGATGTTGGCGCCGAACAGCTGGGCGATCCAGGTAACGAAGTACATGACGAAGATTCCGCCGGTGGCGGCAACCACCATGAGGACGAACTTCGGCGTCACCTTCACGATGCGCGTGGCGTAGAGGAAGAACATCACGACGAACACGCCGAGCGTCGCGCCGATCGCCTGAACGACGATTCCGTTGTAGCTCTGGTTGTAGACCGCGGAAATGGCGCCGAGCACCGCCCCGTAGAACAGCGCGTAGAAGGGAGCTGTCACTCTGGCGATCTTGGGCTTGAACGCGGTCACGAGCCCGAATCCGAGGCCGATGAGCATCGCGGCGAACAGCCAGCCCGGGATCGATGTCGTGTTGTTGTAGATCTGATCCCCGTTGGCGTCGACGAGCAACTGCCCCGCCTCGTTGGTGGCCGCAACCGTTGTCTGCTTGACCTGCGACCATCCATAGGCACCGGAAGCGAGGATCAGGGCGAACAGCACGCCCGTCGCCGACAGCGTCCCGCCGATCGTCATGGTCTTCTCGACCACACCCGACTGACCACCCGACGAAATCGTCTGGGCGCTGAAACGCTCTTGGGTGAGAACTGGACTTGGCGGCACTTGTTTCCTCCGGGACGGTGATCCGTGTCCCGGCAGTCTAGGAAGGAGTCAGCCCGTTGAGGGGTCACCTGCGTCGTCGGACCACAGCATGATCCGACCGCCCCGCTCCTCGACCGGGAACGTGCGGTTCGCCGACTTCTCGTCCCGCCGTCCGGTTGCCGACAGCTTCGATCCGGCACCATCGGTGGCGAAACGCCAGAAGTGGCTCAGACAGACGAGTTCGTCACCGTCGACGGCTCCGGCCGTGGCCAGATGGGCCCACTGGTGGGGGCACCGAGCGTCGCACGCAGCCAGTTCGCCCGAAGCGGTCCTCCA
>CAEZUP010000089.1_pt1 | contig 9956 bp, 7 predicted proteins | sample 7264511 | NCBI WGS metagenome assembly CAEZUP01 (sample SAMEA6813833, study PRJEB35770) | uncultured Microthrixaceae bacterium | biome: Freshwater; feature: Freshwater reservoir; material: water | place: Czech Republic | collected 2016-04-20 | depth 0.5m m
TGGTGGGTCAGGTCAACTCGGCCCTCGACGCCGGCGACGAATTGTCGGCCGCTCCGCTCGCCGCCGCGGCGCTCGAGATCTGCACTGCTGTGGGGATCGTGCTCGATGCCGGTGGCGAGGAAGTTCCTGCCGAAATCCTCGAGTTGGCCCGTTCGCGCGATGCGCATCGGGCGGCGAAGGACTGGGCGGCCGCCGATGCCGTCCGCGCCGAACTTGAACGTGCAGGGTGGCTGGTCGAAGACACGCCGGCCGGCACCCAGGTTCGCCCCGGCTGATGGCCCGCTCGTCAAAGGCGGAGGGACGCCAGAAGTTCCCCCGCGGTTTCGGTGTCATCTGGACAACGGTCGCGATCGACCTCATCGGTTTCGGCATCGTCCTGCCGATCCTGCCGCAGTACGCCGAACGTTTCGGGGCCGGTGCGTTTGTCATCGGCATCCTCTCGGCGTCGTTCTCGCTCGCCCAGTTGGTCTTCGCCCCGGTGTTGGGTCGGTTGAGCGATCGTTTCGGGCGCAAGCCGATCATCATCCTTTCGTTGTTCGGAACGGCGGTTGGCTCGCTCATCACCGGTTTCGCCGGTTCGCTGTGGATGCTGTTCCTCGGTCGCATCATTGACGGCATGTCGGGTGCATCGGTGTCGGTGGCACAGGCGGCCGTGGCGGATCTGTCGCCTCCTCGACAGCGCGCTCGTTATATGGGCCTCATCGGTGCGGCGTTCGGTGTCGGCTTCGTCGCCGGCCCCGCCATCGGCGCGCTCGGCGCGCTGGGCGGAGCAAAGGTTCCGTTCTTCATCGCGGCCGCCATCGCCGGAGTCAACGGCATCATCGCCATTCGTCGTCTTCCGGAGACGGCACATGGCGTCGAAGGTCATCCGCTTGCGATCCCGGAAGTCGTTGCGGCGCGAAAGGCCGAGTTCGCGGCGATGGACGCCGAGAACATCGCCGCCGAACCGGCGCTCGATGGTCCCGGCATCGTCGAACCGGCGCACCTGACCAGACCGGACATGGACGCGACGCCGAAAGCAACGCGCGATGCGATCATCCGCCTGATCGTCGTGGCGTTCGTCGGGGTCGTTGCCTTCAGCGGTTTCGAGTCGACGTTCTCGCTGCTCGCCAAGGAACGTTTCGGACTGACGTTGGCTTCCACCGCCGCGGTGTTCGCCGCGATCGGTGTCGTGCTCGTGGGTGTGCAGGGCGGACTCGTCGGCCCGATCACCCACCGACTCGGCGAAGGGGGCACGCTCCGGTTCGGATTGTTCGCGAATGCCGCCGGCCTCGGTCTGCTGTCGATCGATTTCGGTTGGCCCGGACTGGTCGTCTCGCTGCTGCTGCTCACCGTCGGGCAGGGTCTGCTCACGCCCACGCTCTCGTCGGCCATCGCCGGTCGGGCGGGACGTCAGACCGGCCAGTGGCTCGGTTGGCAGCAGTCCGCCGGTGGCCTTGCCCGGGTCGTCGGCCCGATCGTCGCCGGCTCGTTGTTCCAGTTCATGGGGGTGGGTACGCCGTATGCGCTGGGCGCGGCCCTCGCCCTGTTTGCCCTGTTGCTGCTTCCTTCCGGCTCCAAGCGGGCAAAGCCGGTTACCGCGGGGTAACTTGTCGGCATCCCCCGTCCGGTGGCGCGTGTCCCGGCTTGTTCCCGATGAGGTTCACCAATGTCCGATTACAGCCTCGATCTCAACGACGATCAGCAGACGCTCGTCGATTGGGTTCACACCTTCGCCGCCGATGTCATCCGCCCGGCGGCCGAAGAATGGGACGAACGCGAAGAGTTCCCGTGGCCGATCGTGCAGGAAGCCGCGAACATCGGTCTCTACGGCTGGGAATTCATGGCCGCGAATCTCTCCGATCCGACCGGCCTCTCGATCGTGCTCGCGATCGAAGAGCTGTTCTGGGGTGACGCCGGCATCGGCCTCTCGATCTTCGGCTCCGGTCTCGCCGCCGCCGGCATCAGCGGCAACGGAACTCCCGAGCAGGTCATGGAATGGGTGCCGCAGTGCTACGGCACCGCCGACAAGGTCCAACTCGGTGCGTTCTGCGTGAGCGAACCCGACGCCGGTTCCGACGTGTCCTCGCTGCGCACACGCGCCGTTTACGACGAAGCGACCGACGAATGGGTGCTCAACGGCACCAAGGCGTGGATCACCAACGGTGGCATCGCCGACATCCACGTCGTCGTCGCCGCGGTCGACCCTGCCCTGAAGGGTCGCGGTCAGGCGAGCTTCGTCGTGCCGCCCGGCACCAAGGGCCTCTCGATGGGACAGAAGTACAAGAAGCACGGCATCAAAGCGTCACACACATCCGAGGTCGTTCTCGAAGATGTCCGCGTTCCCGGTCGCTGTCTTCTCGGTGGCAAGGAGAAGCTCGACGAGAAACTCGCCCGCGGTCGCGAAGCGGGCAAGACCGGTTCGAAGCAGCCGGCGATGGCGACCTTCGAGGCGACCCGCCCGGCCGTCGGCGCCCAGGCGTTGGGTGTGGCCCGCGCCGCGTACGAGTACTCACTCGCCTACGCGAAGGAGCGCATGGCGTTCGGCCGTCCGATCATCATGAACCAGGCGATCGCGTTCAAGCTCGCCGACATGAAGATGGAGATCGACGCAGCCCGCCTGCTCGTTCACCGTGCCGCATGGATGGCCGCGAACCGCAAGGAATTCAAGAACGGCGAAGGTTCGATGTCGAAGCTCAAGGCCGGCGAAGTTGCGGTGTGGGTCACCGAGCAGGCCATCCAGATCCTCGGTGGTTACGGCTACACCCGCGAGTACCCGGTTGAGCGCTGGCACCGTGACGCGAAGATCTTCACCATCTTCGAAGGCACATCCGAGATCCAGCGCCTGGTCATCAGCCGCAACATCTCGGGCCTGCGTATCGAGTAGGTCCCGCTTCGCTGCCGATCGCGTCGGGGCGGACAGCGCCGCTGATCTGACCTGCAAGTTTCTCTCGGTTGCCCCGCTGCGGGTCAACGAGACGGCGAGCTGGCCGGGACAAACCGGCGCCAAGGGTGAACCGGGGCTGCACACCAAGCTCTACATGGTCGACAGCGAGGCGTTCTACGTCGGTTCACAGAATCTGTATCCGAACCAACTCACCGAATTCGGCTACATGATCGACGACGCCGACGCTGCTGGCCAGCTCCGCTCGTCCCTGCTCGATCCGATCCTGCGCTACTCGTTGCCGGCAAAGGTCGGTTGCTGACTCTCGCGGCCGTAACAGTTGACTCAGGAGTTCGCCGAGTCGCTGATGAGTTCCGGCCAGACCACGGGGACCGACGGCGATCGGTCCCCGGTCCATGGCGAACGAACAGCGTGGAACCGCGAGGCGACTTCCTGCGCTGATGACGCGTAGAGGGATCGGATGGCGAGGAAGGTCTGCTCGGCGCGATCGAGATCGGCGGGGAGTTCGACGTCTGCTGCCCGCAGTTCATTGATCGCCGCCAGCCAGTCGTCGTGGTCGATGCATGGGTCCGCACCTTCCGGTGCCGTGCCCCCGATTGCCGCAATGAGTTTGCGCTCGAGTTGCAGCGTATGAACGCGATGCCCCTGACGTTCGGCCAGTTCGACGAACGTGATCGAGCCCTCGGCAAGAAGACGGATCGCCCCGGCATCGGGCTTCTCTCCGTCCAACGCAAGACGCAGAGCTGTGGCATCAAGAACCGCGAGTAGCGACACGGCCCAATGGCATGTGCTGCTTGTCGATCGGAAGTTCGCGAGAACCGGATTGACGTGCAAATTCAGTCGTAAATCACAGGTCCAACTGATCCAGTCGTTGTTGTCGAGGGCCAACCTGTCCTCGCCGCCAAGGAACTTCGAGCGGGCGAGGATCTCCGGTCCCCAAGCCGGCTCGCCGGACACCAACGAGAGACTCGCGGTCTGGCTCTCGCGCTCGACGAAGGAACTGTAAAGCGCCATCAGGTATCCGATGAAGATGGCGATCAGTACGAGACCGAAAAATGCAGCGACGAATGTAGCGATTGCTGATGCATCGGTGATCGGCTGCACGATGCCGAGGGTGGTGAGCGTCGATCCGGATTGGTACATGGAATCGACAAGATCGAGCTTTGTCATCCCGAACATCACGAGACCCATCGAACCGATGAGCATCGCCACGTAGACGACGAGTTGCAGGAGGAGCGTGACGGGCGCAGCGCCGGCGAGCCAGCGGTCCTGCGCGTCGTAGGAACGGAACCATGACAGTGGGAGATCGGCAGCACTCGAGACCACCCGATTCACCGAACGGGCCACGATCGAATGTGATCCGCGGGGCACGAGCATGGCCTGCACCACCGCCAGGAGGATTCCGAGGGTGAGGACGATTCCGAGGATGAGGGAGGCGATGCGCACGTCGGAGAAGGTAATGGATCTGGACCGCAATTCTTGACCGTGGTTCTAGGGATTTGTATGATTGCTACCCAGGAGCAGGGATCGCATCGTGGTGGTCCGGCCAGAGAACCAGGAGAACACATGGCCGACAACGGCACCGTCATCATCAAGGCCGCGGCCGTCATCACCATCGACGCTGGTGATACCCGAGCCGAAGCCATCGCCGTCGACACGGCTACCGGGCGCATCCTCGCCGTCGGTTCGCTCGCCGAGTGCCAGACCGCCGCACCTGATGCCTCGATCGATGATCGGGGCTCCCACGTGCTGCTCCCGGGCTTCGTCGACCCTCACAGCCATCCCTTCATGTCCGGCGTCACCACGCAGGCCCCGGCCCATTGGATCGCTCCCTACGTGGGGTACCCCTCGTGGGCCGATGTCACTGCCTACTTCGACAAACTGCAGGCGTCGGAACCGGCCGGCGAACCGCTGGTGTTCTCCGGTCTCGATCGCATGCTGCAGGGGGCTCCGCTTCCCACCGCCGACGTCCTCGATGCCCATTTCCCCGACCGTCCGGTGATCATCATCGACAACTCGGGGCACATCGTTTACTTCAACAGCGCGATCATCGCGCTCAACGGTTGGGAGGCCGGTCCGCCAGCCGATCCGGTCGGGGGCAGCTACGGCCGTACCGCTGACGGCAAGTGCGACGGCACCGCCAACGAGGTCCCGGCCATGATGGCCGCCGGTGGAGCGGTTCTGCTCAAGGTCATGACCCACCCCCTGCATCAGGCCGCCGAATGGCTGGCACTGATGAGCCGCAACGGTGTCACCATGACCACCGATCACACCTTCGACCCGATGTACCTCAAGGGCTACGACGCTCTCACCTCGATGGCGGACGCTCCCGTGCGCATCGGTCTCTACCAGATGTCGACCACAGCCGATGCGGGCGCCATCATCGAGACCACCAAGCACGACATGCTCTGGAAGCAGGGTGTGAAGATGTGGGCCGATGGCTCCCCGTGGGTCGGTTCGGCGGCAATCTCGTTCCCGTACCTCGACTCGAAGACGGTGAACGATGCCCAGATCGCCGTCGGACCGTTCGGCGACAAGAACATGAACTACACGAGGGCGCAACTCGACACCGCCCTCGATCAGTACGCCCCGCAGGGATGGCAGATGTCGTTCCACTGCAACGGCGATGTCGGTCTCGATGTGGTTCTCGACTGCTACGAGGCCGGACTGGCTCGTCACGGGCTGACCGGTACTGACCACCGCTGGCGCGTCGAGCACTGTGGAGCCGGCCGCGGGGATCAGTTCGAACGGGCCCATGCGCTCGGCGTCACCATCTCGCTCTCGCCCTTCCAGTTCATCTACTGGGGTGATCTTCTCGACGGCGAACTCTTCGCCCCGGAGATCGGTTCGCAGTGGCAGCGATTCGCCGATGCATGGAAGGCCGATGTCGGTCTGAGTTTCCACAACGACGGTTCGGTGTCGCCTCCCATCCCGATGCTCAACATCCAGACCGCCGTCACCCGCACGACGATCTCGGGAACGCTCCATGGTGCGAATCAGGCGATCACGCTCGATCAGGCGCTCCGGGCATCGACGATCAATGGTGCCCGTCAGCTCGGCCGCGATGCCGATCTGGGATCGATCGAGGTGGGCAAGATGGCCGATCTCGTCGAACTCAGCCATGACCCGTTCGCCGTCGACGCGCACGATCTCGTCAAGAAGGTCAAGGTCGAAGGCACATGGGTGGGAGGCCGTCGCGTCGATCTCAAGAAATTCAAGGCAGAGGTCGAGGCCTCCGATCCGACACATTTCCACCATCTCGCGGGCGTGAATCACCATCCCTGCTGCTGAGTCACCCATCCGCAAATCGCACCTGAAGAACTCCGAGGAATGAACTGATGACCACAACCACTCCGTCCCTGTCGACGACCACCAAAGTCGTCGTGGCGTCGGCGATCGCCGTGCCGTTCGCCGGTTTCGTCGCCGGTATGCAGGGAGCGTCGGCCAACATCAGTTCGACTGCGCTCGTGAGCGCCAGTCGTCATCTGCACATGAGCGGCAGCACCCAGGCGCTCGCCGCGAGCGTGCAGACCCTCGCCATTGCGGCCACGGTGATCTCCACGGGCCTCATCGCCGACCGCATCGGTCGTCGGACGATGCTCATGATCGCCCTCGCACTCACCTGCGTCGGCCAGTTGGTGGTGGCTGCATCGCCGGCCACGGCCATTTACATGGTCGGCATGGCCATCACCGGCATCGGCATGGGCGCCACCTACGGGGCCGCGTTCGGTTACCTCGTCGCCATCGTGCCCAAGGCCAAGTTCGCCGGTGCCATGGGTATCTTCACCGCTTTCTCGATGCTCAGCGGTCTGGTGTTCACCTTCATCGGCGGCATTCTGTGCGGCATCGACTGGCGTCTTGCCTTCTTGTTGCTGCCGGTGGTCACGGTGATCGCGCTCCTTGTCACGCCGTTCGTTCTCCCCAAGATCGCCCCGGTGACCGGCGGAGCGTTCGACCTCATCGGTCAGCTCCTCCTCGCTGTCGGTGTGATCGGGTTCCTCTACGCCTGCAGCCAGTTGGCCGAGAGCCTCACCAGCTTCAAGACGCTGGGACCGCTCGCGCTCGGAGTGGTGATGCTCGTCGCATTCTTCGTCCGCGAATCAAAAGCCCGCGACCATTTCTTCCCGGTCTCGTTGTTCCGCTCGCCGGTCTTCCTTGCTGCCATCTGCGCCGGCTTCATCTACAACTTCGGGACTGCCGTCACGTTCCTTCAGGTCACGAACCTGTGGCAGTACGTCACCGGACTCAAGGCCGCGCAGGTGTCGGTGTGGCAGCTTCCGTTGCTGCTTTCGGGCATCGTTGCCGGACTCGTCACCGGTCGCCTGATCGGCAAGCAGATCACCGATCGCGTCGCCATCCTCGGTGGTGGCGTCATGGTGCTCGTCGGGGCTGTGTTCCTGGCCATGGCCAACGGTTCGCACACACTCGTTCCGTTCCTTCCCGGGCTCATCGTGGCCGGTGCAGGCGCGGTCGTTGCGGCGGTCCCCTTCGGTTCGCTGATCCTGCGCGAGTCGACGCCCGAGTACGTGGGTCCGGTCACCGGTTCGCGCACCACGATCGGCCAGATCTTCTACACGCTGGGCTTCTCGCTCTCGATGGTCGCTGTCGACCGTCTCACCGACATCGGTGTCATCTCCCATCTCAAGGCCGATGGTGCACCGCCCAGCAGCCTCTCGACCGGTCTGGACGCGCTCACGGTGTTCACGTCCACCGGACAGGAGCCCACGTCCACTGTCGGAACCGAGGCGCTGCAGGCCGCCGCGTCCTCGTACGGTCAGGCGTTCTCGATCACGCTCATCGGTGCCGGCACGATTGCCGTCCTCGTCGGTCTCGTGGCGTTCTTCCTGCTCGGCGGAGGCCGCGACAAGCACGACTCTTCCTCTCCGGATGACACCACCGCTCCGGAAGACAGCACCGACGCCCCCAACATCTCAGTCACCTCGGCCGGGCCCGCCCCGCTGGCCGCTTCGGCGTCCTGATTCCTTCCACCTTCACCTTTCCTCCCAGGAGTTCCCGATGACCAACGTCCGCGAAGCCGTACTCGACATCTGCCGCCGCAATGGCCTGACCGACTGGTTCGGCAATCCCGGCAGTTCGGAACTCTCCCTGCTCCAGCAGTGGCCCTCCGACTTCCGGTACCACCTCGGCCTGCAGGAGATGATCCCTGTCGGCATGGCTGACGGATTCGCTCAGGTCACCGGCCGTCCGGCGCTGGTCAACCTTCACACCGCTCCCGGCATCGGCAATGCCATGGGCGCGCTGTACAACGCGGCCTGGAACAAGACGCCGCTCATCGTGACTGCCGGCAATCAGCGCCGCGACATGCAGGACCAGATCTGTCTGCTGACCAACGTCGACGCCACCACGCTGCCTCGCCCGTTCGTGAAGTGGGCTGGCGAACCCGCGCAGGCTTCCGAAGTTCCGGCAGTCCTGGCCCATGCGATCCGCATCGCCATGACTCCGCCGATGGGTCCGGTGTTCGTGTCGATCCCGCTCGACGATGTCGAGTACGAGTTCACCGCCGCCCAGCAGGCCGATGTCGACCTTCTCTCCGCCCGCCGGTACACGTCTGTTGCGTCCTTCGACGGCGCACTCGCCGATGAACTCGCGCAGCGAATTGCCGCCGCCAAGAACCCGGCCTTCATCTCCTCCGGCGACGTCGAGCGTAACGGCGCGGTTGCCGATCTCGTGGCGTTGGCCGAAACAGCGAAGGCGGCGGTGTACACCGCGCCGTTCGCCGGCTGGAGCGGCTTCCCCGAGGATCACGCGCTCTATCAGGGTCTGATCTACCCGGGCCGCGGGCTCGTGAGCCAACAGCTCAAGGGTCACGATCTCGTGATCGTTCTCGGTGGACCGGCCTTTCGGTACTACCCCTACGTGCCCGGTCCGTACCTTCCCGAAGGCACCGAACTGGTGCACCTCACCAGTGATCCCGACGAGGCGGCCCGTGCGCCGATCGGGGATGCGTGGGTGTGCAACGTTCCCTCCGCCATCCGCGCCCTGCGCGACCGGACCAAGCCCTCCGACCGGACCGCCCCGGGCGAGCGCCCGGCTCCCTCGGCGGCGACGGCCGATGCCACCCCGATGGATCCCGAGGCCCTGTGGTCGACCGTGGGTCGCGTCACTCCCGCCAACACGCTCTATGTGACCGAAGCCGGGAGCAACGAGGTTGTCATCGCCAGTCAGGTCCGCTCCGGCCACAACATGGGTCACATGTCGGCCGTCGGTGGCGGGCTCGGATTCGGGCTTCCGGCTGCCGTCGGTGCCCAGCTTGGCGCCCCCGACCGTCCGGTCGTGGCCCTCATGGGTGATGGGTCGATGAACTACGCCGTGACTGCACTCTGGAGCGCGGTCAATTCGAAGTCTCCGATCACCGTGGTCGTGGCATCGAACGCGGAGTACGGCGTTCTCAAGGAGTTCGCGGTGGTCGAGAACGCCCCGGGCGTCCCTGGCCTCGACCTTCCGGGAATCGACATCGTCACCGTGGCCAAGGGCTACGGCGTCGATGCCAAGGAGGCCACGAGCACCGATGAACTCGCCGACATGCTGAAGGCCGGAGTGGCTGACCGCGATCGACCGACGCTCATCAACGTGCGCACGACGCCAGTGGCGCCCGGACACGGTTTGGTCTGAGTCTGTTCGTTCCGCGCTGATCCCCGACCGCTTCGGGGATCAGCCGGCGAATGTCGGGCTGACCGATTGATCAGGATTCTCTGTCGACGACGTGGTCGCGTCAGTCGGCGATGGCGCGGCGATCAATTCGAAGGTGGCGAGATCGAACAGTACGGCTGTCGGGGCTGCGAATGACGGCTCCATTTCGGGAGACAACTCGGGTGCGACCGCCTCGAACGAGATGTCGACACGTGTTGCTCTTTCCGGTGCAGTGATGTCCATGTCGAACGATTCGAGTCCGGGCGGAGTCGACGACGCTGTCCCGGTGCCGGCCCCGAATGTTTCGTTGGCGTCATCGAGGAAGATCACGGACCAGCGAATCGTTCCTTCGGCCCAGAACCCGAGCCGGTAGGTCGCTCCGCCGACGATTCCCTGCGCGGACTGTCCGACCTTTGAACCA
>CAEZUP010000090.1_pt1 | contig 9880 bp, 8 predicted proteins | sample 7264511 | NCBI WGS metagenome assembly CAEZUP01 (sample SAMEA6813833, study PRJEB35770) | uncultured Microthrixaceae bacterium | biome: Freshwater; feature: Freshwater reservoir; material: water | place: Czech Republic | collected 2016-04-20 | depth 0.5m m
AATCCGAATCCGGTCTGCGTGTCGTCATCCACGGTCGCCATTGCGTAGGTCGCCACGTAGCAGTTCGTGTCGCGTCCGAACGACCGGACGCCGGTGGTGCTCACCACTGCAGCCTCACCGATCGAATCGACGTATTCCGCCGATTCGATGCCCGAGATGCGACGGTCGGCGCCGAGTACGGCACGTTCGAGTTCAACGGCGAGCGCGATCTTCTCGTCGGGCGAGAACGACTCGAGTGCGGAGCGGTAGAGATCGAGATCCGGAACGGCCACGCCGTCGGGTTCGGCCAGACCGGCGTGTTCATCAAAGGTGGCGAAGCCGGCGTTGTCGCGTGCCTCGGCCAACGTCTCGGCGAGTACCGATTCCTCGAGGCTGCCTGCGTAGGCGAATCCCTGACGACCGTCCACGATGACCCGTATGCCCATGCCCTGCGATTGCGCCGACGAAAGCGATTCGACCTCGCCGCCATACACGCGGATCTCTGTTTCGGTGCCGCGCACGACAACGGCTTCGAGCTGCTCACCCGAACGGGCCATTGCCACGATGCGATCGCCGAGGGCGAGAAGATCCTCGCTCATGCGGCGGTGCCACCGATGGTGAGCGACGAGACCCGAAGTGTCGGGACGCCGTCGCCGACCGGGACGCCTTGCCCATCCTTGCCGCAGGTTCCGGGAGGACCCATGGCGAAATCGTTTCCGAGTGCATCGATGCGCTGAAGCACCTCCGGCCCGTTGCCGATCAGGTTGCCTTCTCGCAGCGGTTCGGTGACCTCACCGTTCTCGATGAGATACGCCTCGGTCATGCCGAACACGAAGTCACCGGTGGCGGTGTTGACCTGACCGCCGCCGAGGTGTTTCACGTACACACCCTTCTGGGTGGAGGCGATGATCGAATCGGGGTCTTCGGTTCCGGCCAGCAGGTAGGTGTTCGTCATGCGCACCATCGGGAGGTGCTGGTAGCTCTGACGGCGACCGTTGCCGGAACTGGCCCGACCCTCTTTTCGGGCCCGAAGGTGATCCCACATGTAATCGGTGAGGATGCCGTCTTCGATGAGGACGTTGCGTTGCGCCGGGTTGCCCTCGTCGTCGATGGCGATGTTGCCCCACTCGCGCTGCATCGTTCCGTCGTCGACCACGGTGACGCCCGGACTGGCGACGCGCTGACCCACCCGACCGCGGAACACCGATGCGCCCTTCGAGACGAGATCGGCTTCGAGTCCGTGACCGCAGGCCTCGTGGAACAGCACACCGCCGCCACCGCTGCCGATGACCACCGGCATCTGCCCGCTCGGTGCCGGTCGTGCCGCCAACTTGGTGATCGCCCGACCGGCAGCATTGCGAGCCAGCTCGTCGATGTCATATCGGTCGAAGAGTTCGAAACCGATCGTGTGGCCGATGCTTTCGCGACCCGTCTGCATTCCCGTATCGCCGCTGGCGACGCAGCTCACCGAGAAGAAGGTGCGCACCGTGTCGTCCTCGGCGAAGAGCCCGTCCGAGTTGGCCACGAGAATTCGCCGACGGGTGTCGCCATAACTCACGGACACCTGGCTGATCGCACCATCGGTGCTGCGGGCGGTGTCGTTGGCCTGGGTGAGCAACTCGACCTTGCGGGCCTTCGGCACATCACCGGGAAGCACCTCGATCTCGTATCCGCGCGTCGCACTCTGGCGGGTCAGAGCGATCGTCCGGGTACCACCGCCGCCGCCGCGTGCTGCCGCAGCTGCCGCTTCGGCCGCCGCCCGCAGCCCCGCTTCGGTGAGATCGGCGGTGTGCGCGAATCCGGTCGTGTCACCGACAACCACGCGGATTCCGGCCCCGCGATCGCGACCCGACGTGAGTTCCTCCACCCTGCCGTCATCGAGGAGAGCGGAAGAATTGCGACGATCCTCGGCGAAGATCTCGGCGAATTCACCACCGGTCCGAAGCGCCTCGCCAAGAACACGTTCGAGTACAGATTGCTCGATCACAGCCGGTCCTTTCATTTCGCCACCAATCGGGTTGGTCCATCCCGAAAAATGATCGGGCTGGCCGGGGCGGCGCTGAGCGACGTAGCGTACCGCTGATGCCTGTCCAACCCGGCCTGCGGGCAAAGGTCGATCTCGTTGTCGGCGAGTCCGACACCGCCGTCGCCATGAACACCGGCGAAGTCCCGGTTCTCGCCACGCCGCGGGTGGCGGCAATCTGTGAGCAGGCCGCCTTCACCGCCGTGGCCGGCGCCCTCGAGCCGGGGCAGACCACGGTCGGCATGAAGATCCAACTCGACCACCTCGCTCCTTCCGCCATCGGGAACCGGGTGGTGGCCGAAGCGATCGTCGAGAAGGTCGCTGGTCGACGGGTGATGTTCACCGTCTCGGTCAACGATGAACGCGGACTCATTGCCGCCGGACGCATCACGAGAGTCATCGTCGATACCGAACAGTTCCTCGCGAAGGCTGCCGGCACCGTTTGAACCCGGGGGGTCGACCCCGCAAACCGGGGACGATCACGGACAAAGTCCATCGGTTCCTAGACTGGCCCGATGTCTGAACCGCCGCCATCGGTCGAGCACGAGGGGCTCACCGCTCCCGCAGCCGACCATGGCGCCGCCCCTCCCGATGGTTTCCCCACCGGGACGGAACCGGGTCTCGCCCATCTGGCGTCGGATTCACTCACCGGCCTCATCGACGCCGTCGAGACAGCGGGCCAGCGCCCCGAGCGTCGCCATCGTTGGGCCCTGCCCCTGCGACTCGGCGCCAGTGCCCTCATGCTCGGCATCCTCTACACGAGATTCCCCGATTTCGAATGGTCCGAGGTGGCCCCGGAATGGAGCATCTCGACCATCTTCTGGCTTCTCGGTGCCGCTCTCATGATGGCGGCCGGAATCGTCCTGTCGGCGGTCCGCTGGCAACAGGTCCTGCGGGCCATGGACATGCACTCGACCTTGCGGTTCCTCGTGCCCCTCTATTTCGCAGGCCAGTTCGTATCCAATGTCCTACCGACCACGATCGGCGGGGATGTTCTGCGGGTTTCGCGGTTGTCGAAGTCCAACGGCGATTCCGCCGCGAGTTTCGCCTCCGTCGTGCTCGAACGCCTCACCGGGTGGCTGGTGTTGCCACTGATCACCTTCTTCGGACTCGTGATCAATCCACCGCTCCGGAATCTCGGCCAGGCAACAGTGCTCGCCCTGGCCGTCGGCGTCGCCACCCTCCTCGCCCTGATCGGCGTTCTTCTGGTCGCCGACAACGCCAGACTCGGCGGCCGCTTCGCGGAGAAGGACGGCTGGCGCCGATTCGTCGGCGCGGTCCATCTGGGCGTCAGCAAACTCCGGACCCATCCTTGGGAAACGTTCGGCGTCATCCTCGCCGGACTCGTCTACCAACTGGCGCTCTGCGTCTCCGCCCTGATGGTCGCCGCAGGACTCGGATTCGGCTGGCTCGGCATCACCGCACTGCTCGCGTTCTACCCCGCCGTACTCATCATCCAGGTACTGCCGATCGGGATCGCCGGACTCGGCGTACGCGAAGGGGCGTTCGTTCTCTTCCTCACTCCACTGGGGGTTCCCGCCGAGCAGGCCGTCGCTCTCGGGCTGGTGCTCTACGGACTCAATCTCGTCGTGAGTCTCGGTGGTGCGCCCGCATTCGCCGTCGGTGGGCGGACGCGCCCCGCATCGGAATGATCGCACCGGACCGCGGCACCGACGATCGGGAAGACGCCACCTCCTCGGCTCCAAAGCCGAAATGGTGGAAGGAAACGATCTACGTCCTCGGTTTCTACGCGGCGTACACATTCGTGCGAAATCGGTTCGGATCCGCGTCCGTCGGCACCTCCAGTGCGTTCAACAATGCGGTCCGCATCATCGACATCGAGAAGACACTCCGGATCTTCAACGAGTCGACCATCCAGTCATGGTTCCTCGGAGTTCCGGTTCTGCTCCGGGTCCTCAACATCTTTTACGGGTCGTTTCACTTCGTCGTGACCGCATCGGTCCTGATCTGGCTCGCTTGGCGACATCCCCGCGCCTATCCGACATGGCGCAACACCATCCTCATCGCGACCGGGCTCGCCCTCATCGGTTTCGCCCTCTTCCCCCTCATGCCCCCAAGGCTCTTGTGCGACTGCACCTACGGAGCCGGCCCGATCGCCGCGTCGACAGGGCTTCCCATATTCATGGACACGTTGGCCGTTCACGGCGGACTCTGGTCGTTCGACACGTCGACCATGGCATCCATTTCGAATCAATACGCCGCCATGCCCAGCCTCCACATCGCCTGGGCCCTCTGGTGTGCCCTCGTCCTCGTTCCCCGGGTTCGGCACCGTTCCACCCGGATCTTGGCCGTTCTCTACCCAGTTCTCACCATTGTCACGGTCGTGATCACGGGGAACCATTACTGGCTCGATGCCGTCGGTGGGGCGCTTGTCGTCGCAATCGGCTGGTTCCTCGGCTCGAAACTGGCGGCCGCGATGCAGAGGGACCCAGCCCGAGCAGATACCGTTCCAGCAAAGTCCCTTCTGACCGATATGGCAGGACCGGCTTCCCCTCCGGATTCACCCGGCGAGCGCCCTTCCTTCCGGCCGGGCGAGTCATCCGGGCAAGGAATGACCCCATGATCATCGAAAAGATCAACTCGCCGGCGGACCTCAAGGCCCTCGACTATCGCCAACTCGAGATCCTCGCCACCGAGATGCGACAACTCATCGTCGACTCGGTGACCGAACACGGCGGACACCTCGGATCCAACCTCGGCGTTGTCGAACTCACGCTCGCCCTCCACCGGGTGTTCGAATCTCCCGACGACATGATCCTGTGGGACACCGGGCACCAGTCCTATCCGCACAAGATCGTCACCGGCCGGACGGGTGGATTCGCCAAACTCCGGCAGGCCGACGGAATGTCGGGGTACCCGTCGCGTTCGGAGTCCGAGCACGACTGGATCGAGAACAGCCACGCATCCACCGTCCTGAGTTGGGCCTACGGGCTCGTGACCGCCGAGAAGGCCAAGGGTTCCGATCGACGGGTCATCGCCGTCATCGGCGACGGGGCGATGACCGGTGGCATGGCGTTCGAAGGCCTCAACAACCTCGGTCACGCCGGACTCGATTGCATCATCATCCTCAACGACAACGGTCGCTCGTACGCCCCGACGGTCTCCCGCCTCGGCGAGAGTCTTGTCAAGATCCGCAACAATCCCGTGTACATGCGCCGACAGGCCCGACTCGAGAAGCTTCTTGCGGAGATCCCGATTGTCGGTGGCATCGCCGAGCGTGGTCTCGATGCCACGAAAGCCGCCATCCGCGAGATGTGGGAGCCGACCGCATTCTTCGAATCGCTCGGCGTCCGCTACGCAGGCCCCTTCGACGGACATGACGTCGCTGCCATCGAACGAGCTCTCGCCAACGCCAAAGAAATGAGCGGTGGCCCCCAGGTCATCCATGTGCTCACGCAGAAGGGACGCGGGTACGGACCCGCCGAGAACGATCCCATCAAGCGTCTCCACGACACCTCGGAATCCAAGCCGGGTTCGTTCACCGCGGCATTCACCGAGGCGATGCTCAAAGAGGGCGAAGCCCGTCCCGAACTCGTTGCGATCACCGCTGCCATGCCGGACTCGACCGGTCTTCTTCCTTTCGCCGAGCGCTTCCCCGGCCGCATGATCGATGTCGGCATCGCCGAACAACATGCCGTGACCGCGGCGGCCGGCATGGCCATGGGCGGACTCCGCCCCGTCTTCGCCGTGTATTCGACCTTCCTCACCCGTGCCTTCGACCAGGTCAACCTCGATGCCGGATTGCATTCCGAGCCCGTCATCTTCTGCCTCGATCGTGCCGGCATCACCGGTGACGACGGTCCGAGCCATCACGGGATCCTCGACATGGTCCTCCTCACGAAAGTTCCGGGGATGACCGTTTTCGCCCCGTCCTCGTATCAGGAGATCGGGCAGATGCTGCATGACGCGCTCGAGATCACCGATGGGCCCGTCGCCATCCGGTGGGCGAAGACCGCCGCCCGGCAGGTCCCCGAATCCGAAGTCGGCAGCGGACTCAATGCCCGCCAACTCCGGTCCGGAACCGATCTCTGCATCGTGAGCGTCGGGAAGATGCTTGATGCGGCCGAGGCCGCCGCCGACATGCTCGCAGCCGAAGGCATCTCCGTGACGCTCTGGGACGCACGGGTCGTGAAGCCCCTTGATCCGGTCATGCTGGCCGATGCCGCCCGCCATCCCCACGTCCTCACGATCGAGGACGGCTTGCGCGACGGGGGCGTCGGGATGTCACTCGGCGACCAGCTCGCCGAACTCACCATCGGCCATGCCGAGCCTCGGGTACGGGTGCTCGGTATCCCGGCGCAGTACATCGCCCACGGCAAGCCCGAAGCGATCCTGTCCGAGCTCGGTCTCGATGCCGCCGGAATCACCGCCTCGGCCCTGTCGATGATGAACGCAGACCAGATCGCCTCGATCTGAACGATTCGTTGCGCCGCTCACGACAGCAGGATTCGACGACATGACCACACCGATCCCCATCAAGCCGCCAGCTTCCCCGGCCGAGGTTTTCGATCTCACCGGCAGGACTGCACTTGTCACCGGCGCTTCGTCGGGACTCGGTCGTCGCATGGCACTCGTCCTCGCTCATGCCGGCGCGACTGTGGCGGTCACGGCGCGCCGCACGGCCCGCTTGGAGTCACTGGCCGGCGAGCACCCGTCGATCCATCCGTTCGTCGCCGATCTCGCCGACGCCGATTCGCGTCAGGACCTCGCCGATCGGGTGGAAAACGAATTCGGATGTCTCGACATTCTCGTGAACAACGCGGGACTCGCGAATCCCAAGCCCATCGAGCAGGAGTCGCTCGAGGACTTCGAGTCGATGATCGAGATCAACCTCACCGCCGCGTGGCATCTCTCGAAACTCTTCGGCGTCGGAATGGTGTCGCAGGGAAGTGGATCGATCATCAACATCGCGTCGATGTTGGGTGTTGTCGGTGCCACCCCGAGCAAGCAGACGGGCTACCCGGCGGCGAAGGCGGGACTCATCAACCTGACCCGCGAACTCGGACTGCAATGGGCCCGCAAGGGCATTCGGGTGAACGCCATCTGCCCCGGTTGGTTCGCCACCGAGATGACCGACGAGTTGCTCGATTCCGAGGCCGGCATCGACTTCATCAGGACCAACACTCCCCTCCAACGTGCAGGAGTCGTCCACGAGATCGACGGGCCGCTACTTCTGCTCGCTTCCGATGCCGGAAGCTTCATGACCGGATCGATCATGCTCGTCGACGGCGGCTGGACCGCCCGCTGACCCACCCCACCAACGCAAGCTGGCTCGGTTTCGGTTGCCCTGGCAACCAGAAACGAGCCAGCTTGGATTTTGGGGCGTGCGGGCTGGGACCGGGTCAGTCGTTCAGGTCGGCGGAACGGCGCTTGGCGTCGTCCTTCAGTTCTCCCTTGGCGACCTTGCCGCCCGATGACCGCGGAAGTTCGTCAACGATCACCAGATGTTCCGGATACCACTCGCGACTGACCCCGCGCGAGGCGAGATGGGCAACCAGATCCGCGAGGGTCAGATCGGCCCCGCTGCGAAGTTCAACGTAGGCACAGACCCTCTCGCCGAAGACAGGATCCGGAAACGCGACCGCCGCGGCCATGGCGACCGCCGGATGCGTGACCAGTTCGGCTTCGACAGCCGGAGCGCTGATGTTCTTTCCCCCCCGGATGATGAAGTCCGAGGTTCGCCCCACGACACTCAGATAGCCATCGGCATCGATCTCGACGATGTCGCCCATGAGCATCCACCCGTCATCGGTGAAAAGTTGCCGGTTTGCCCCGTCGTCACCCCAGTACCCGAGGCACATGGCAGGCCCCTTGCATGCCGGTTGCCCCCGACGGACACCTTCGGCCACGTCGGCGTGTGTGTCCGGATCAAGCAGTCGGACATTCATTTCGCCGATCACGCGACCGGCGGTGCCGAAGCGATGTTCGCGATCGTCGTCCAGCGTCGTGTGGCTGAGTGCTCCGGTTTCGTTCGAACCGTAGAACTGGAGGACCTTCGCTCCGGTCGTGTCCTCGAACGCCGCCGCCCGCTCGAACGGGACCGCCTCGCCCCCCGTGAACATCGAGCGCAACGAACTCAGGTCGCGCGGCTTCTCGGCCTGGGCATTGAGCAACATGATGAATTGCGTGCTCACGCAGCACAACACCGTGACGCGTTCGCTCTCGATCAGGTCGAGTGCTGCGTGTGCGTCGAACTTCTCCATCACGACGGTCGGGCATCCCAATATCGCGGGTGTGAAATGTGCGGTCCAGAGTCCGAATCCGAACGGAGCCGGAAGTGCCCCGAAGAACACCTCGTCATCGGCGAACCGGCCGGCCCGGGCCGCGAGTTCGTGGAAGTAGAACCAGCGGTTCTGCGTGTGCATCACGCACTTCGGAAGCCCGGTCGTTCCCGATGTCGAGTTGAGCAGGAACAGCGCATCGGGATCGGAGGGTCGCAATCGAATCGAATCATCGACCACAACGCCCTCCGCGAGATCCGCATCGACCACCAGCGCATCGCGGCCGACGAGCACCATCCGATCGAGAGTTGCACCAAGCGCCGCAACATCGGAACGCAGATCCACCGAAGTGCGATTGTGCTGGTCCGGTGTCGTGACGAGGGTGCGTGCACCTGTAAGCGAAAGCAGGTGTGCCGTCTCGCGGTCACCGGCACGGGCACCGATGCCCACGGCGACCAGGCCCGCCTTTTCGATCCCGACGAACACGGCGTGTACAGCGGGACCGTCCGGCATCATCACCGCAACCCGGTCCCCGGGGAGCAACGATCCGGAGAGCAGCACACGCGCGATCGAATCCGAGTCGCGCTCGTACTCGGCCCACGTGTAGCGCCGGCCGTCGGCAACATAAGCGATCGCCTGAGGCTGCGTGCGCGCAGATCGGGCGACCATCGAAGCGATGGTGTCGTCACCCCACAATCCGGCGGCGCGCCACGCTGCCGCATCCGCAGGATCGGCTCTGATCATGTCGACCTCGTTGTCGTTCATGACGAACTCACCCCCCGATCGTTCCGCGTCGTTTGGCCGGCACCGCCCTCAGGTCGGCAACGAGGCGGTCGAGCCCATCGACCAGTTCGACAAGGTCGGAGAACGACCAGTCACCAAGTTGTTCGGCCATGATCTCGTCGTTCGCCTCCTCGATCTGGCGATGTGCATCGCGGCCGATCGCCGTCGCACTCACGACCGAGGCTCGACCGTCAAGAGGATCCGCACTGCGCTCGACGTACCCTTCCGTCTCCAGCGCCTGCACCTGTCGAGTCAGGGCGGCAGGGTGCATCCTCACCGCGTCGGCGAGATCGGTCATCCGCATGGGTCCGTCGTCGATCACCTTGCCGAGGGCAGCGACCGCGACGACACCGATCGAAACACCCGAACGTACGGCGATGAGCCGGTCAAGCCGCTGGCTGCCGATGATGCGGCGCAGGGAACCGAGGTCCTCGCGCAGTCTCCGCAGGACCTCCGCCGAGTCACTGCTGCTCGCCGTCCTCACTTCCAGACCTCCGCCAGCCGGGTGCGGCATGCGGCGCCCTGCCGACGCCCTTCGGCAAGTGCGGGCACGCGGGTCGCCGGATCGAGCGGGTCGGCACCGAATGCGGCCAGCGCGGCGGCATCACCTTCGACCACTTCGACCACGGAACCAGATGCACGCAGTGCGTCGATCTCGGCGGCGAAGGGGCGGCCGAGTGTTCCCGTCAGTGGTGCAAGGACCACGACCACGTCGTGACCACCAGCAAGATCCGAGTTCGCTATCGAGCGCACTCCCCCATCCATGAAACGCCGATCACCGATCGTGACCGGTGGCCACACACCGGGAACCGCACAACTCGCGCCGATCGCATCGACGAGTTCGATCCCGCTC